>ULWK01011666.1_pt1 | contig 24597 bp, 14 predicted proteins | sample 1960281 | NCBI WGS metagenome assembly ULWK01 (sample SAMEA4835810, study PRJEB28245) | human gut metagenome | biome: gut microbiome; material: fecal sample | place: Denmark | collected 2008 | reverse complement strand
CCGCCGTCAATCAGCCGAACACACGGCAGCACCATCATCTGGTTGCGCCAGCATTCCGCTTGCACACAGCGAATCGGCAGCGCAACATCCGTCGTCAGCACACTTTCGCCGCGTAAAACCTGCCCGCACTCCGCCTGCACTTGGCAAACAACCGGAATATTCACCCGCAGAAGGCACGGCGCGGGTCGAGACGGTCGGCATCCGCGGCAGCCGCACGGGCGCGGTTCTTGGTACGGTGCAATCTCCCAATCCGCGTCACCGCACGCCGTAACGCCGACGAGCTGCAGTCGCCCGTTTGCATCCTCCGGCAAACCGCCGACGTACAGCGCCACACACGCGCGGCGCTGCCACTCCCGCCCGCTGGCGAGGATTCGCGGCAATAAAACGCCCTTCTGCGTCGGCGGACAAGACGGGCAAGGTGGTCTGGACGGGCAAGGCGCTTGCGGCGGCATGGGACGGCAGCAATTCGGACGCTGATTCATGGCGATTCCTCCCATCGTGTGAGCTGTTCACTCCCAGCATATGCGCGGCGGGAAAATCGGGCACAAAAAAAACCCGGCACGAAGCCGGGAATTTTGCGATTAGTTCAGGGATTCGGTCTCGTTTTCGATGGTCACATCTTCCACCGAACGAATTGCCCAGCGCGCAACAACCATCGTCTGGTCGCCCTTGCCGACGCTCAGGGTGATGGTGTCGTCCTTGATGCTCTCGATGGTGGCGTAGATGCCGCCGATGGTGCACACGCGGTCGCCCTTCTTCAGGGACGCGAGCATGTCCTGCTCCTTCTTGCGGCGCTTCTTCTCCGGGCGAATCATCATGAAGTACATCAGGACGAAAACCAGCAGCAGCGGCAGAAGGCTGAAGAGAATACCGACAATGCCGCCAGCGGCCGAATCCGTGGTGACGGCGGCAGGGTCGGCAGCACCGGTGGTGGTGGTGGTTTCCGCAACGGCGGTGGCGATGCCCAAAAGCTTGGTCAGAAATTCCATGCGAATTAGCTCCTTTCAGTAATCCGGAATACTCTATCTATTGTAGCATATTTTTTCGCGCTTCACAAGAGGGGAAAGCGGGCTTTTGCGCCATTCACAGAAATTTTGCATGACGGCATCAAGCATTTTTCCGCGAAGCTGCGCTTTCAGGCGCAAATTTGCATCTTTCAGGCGCGGAATTGTAAAACTTGCGCATATTCGCTTGCAACAGGTGTTTTTTTTGATATAATGGTAATGGAATGCTGAAAAGCGCACAAACGAATGTCAAGGAGGCTGACGAATGAAGAAGCTGCTTGCGATTCTGCTGACGCTGGCGATGCTGGTGCCGATGTGTGGTTTTGCGGAGGAAAGTGCGCCCCAAGCGACGCTGACGACCATCACCTTCCGCGATTTCAACGGGCGGGCGCTCATGGCGGAAATGGAGGAAGCGGCGGAAACCGCGTATCGGGATTTGCTGGATGCCCTACGCGTGGAGGTCTATCGGCAGGGGTTCACCTCGTGTGAGCTGTTTCTGAATGACCAGTCCATTGTGGATTACGGCGTGCAGACTCGCGGCGCGGATGTCTACATCAGCGGTGATGTGCTGGGCGGCACGGTGTACCTGAATCTCGACGAGGACATGCGGCATATCGCGGAAATCCTGCATCAGTGGAATGCGTCCCAGAGCATATATGCGGATGCCGGGACGGAGCTGTCTGCCAAGGAGGTCAGCGAATCCATTGCGCAAGAGTATGAGAACGTGGGCGCACTGCTGGCGAAAATCACGAAAAATCCGCTGATAACGGGCGAAATGCAGCCGGAGGACGTTGCCAATGGCTTGTTCGAGGCGGACTGGCAGCAGGCTGCTACGCGCTTGAACAAGATTTTGAAGGTTACGCGGGTGGAAAGTGTCTCGAATCCACCCGAAGGATGCGAATCGGCGAAGAACATTCTGTACTTCCCCCTCAGCAATGAGCAGCTGATGGAGGTGCTGTGCATTCTGCTGGACACGGTGGAGGAAACGCCCGCCGTCAAGGCGTATGTGGATTTGCTCAATACGTATCGGCAGCTGGTGGCGTTCGCGCAGGATCAGCCCGTCGAGGATACGGACTTGCAGACGTGGCTGCATCAGCAGACGCTGCTGGTGGAAGATGCGCAGGTGGCGCAGTATGTGGATTCGTCGATGCGCCTGCTGCGGGTGGTGATCAGCTACAAGGTTGCGCCGACCCATACGCCGACGCTGGCGCAGGATACGCTGCTGAACGCAGCAATCACGGTGAATTTCCATCCGACAGGCGACGACGTGCGGCTGGATTGGCGGCAGGAAACAGCGGGCAAGGGCAAGAACGTTCAGATAAAGATGGAGGACGACGGCGGAATAGCGGTGCTGATTGCGTCGGATGACGGCAAACAGAACCTGTATCGCTGCACCATTTCGTCGCTGACGAACGAAGCGAATGTCCTGCTGGAAATGCACCGCACGGTGGACGGGGAAGAAAAGGGCATTAGCTGGAGCGCCAGCATGGACACCCAGCAGGTGGATGGCGAAGTGCATCAGAATGTGGATGTTCAGCTGCTCTGGCAGGGCGAGCACTTCCTGACGATTGCCGCCGAAACGCGCCCGTGCGAATCGCGTCCGCTGCTGTCCGATGGCGACGTGCTGGACTTGGGCGAAATCAGCAGTGTGCGCTTCAAGGCGTACATGACGGGCGTGATGTTCACCACCGGGCAGATTCTGCCGCGGTTCATGATGAATTTGCCGGACAGCACGCGCCAGTTCACCACCAGCGTGTCACAGCTGATTCGCGATAACGCAGAGTAAGTCAACCGAAAGCATCACTGCCCCGCAGTGTTCGCTATAAAGAAAAAGGGAAACCAAATAACAAGGAGGAAACCCCATGAAGAAACTGCTTGCGGTACTGCTCAGCATCATGATGCTGGCGATGCCCCTGACCTCGATGGCGGAAAACAGCGTGTGGGACAATGCCGCGCGTCAGGAAACCACCATCACCATCCACGACCTGAACGCTGACCTCGTGGCGGCGCTGGGCGGGGATGACACCACGATGGCCGCCATCAACGACCTGCTGGCGGCGCTGTCCCTGACCGGCTATCAGCAGGGCGACGAAGCTGGCTTTGACCTCAACCTGAGCGGCAAGAGCGTGCTGGGTATGGCATCGCTGACGACTGCTGCGGAAGAAAACCAGCTGATGTATGTGTCCAGCGCGCTGCTGGGCGGCGTGATTGCTGTGAACAGCAAGGACGTGGAAGCCATCAAGGAAAAAGCCCTCCGCGCGACGATGAAGATGTCCGGTCAGAGCGACGAGGAGATCGACAAGGCGATTGAAGAATCGAAGGAACAGCTGAGCGGCAATGCGGAATACACTGCCCTGATGGAAGCAGCGGCGAACCTGAGCAGCATGACGGAAGAGCAGCTCATGGAAGAACTGACGCAGGCGGACACCACGGCGTTCATGACCATGATGAACGAAATACTGTCCGGTGCAGAAATGGCAGAAGTGACCGAGCAGCCCGGCGACTGCGACGCGGCGAAGAACTACGTCAAAGTCACCGTTCCGCCGGAAAAGCTGGCCGAGATGACGAAAGCCCTGCTGGAAATGATCCACAGCGTTCCGAGCATCGGCGCTTACATGGATGCGCTTTTTTCCGCTGCTGACACGAGCTGGGACGACCTGCTGAAAGAGCTTGATGAAGCAGATCTCTATGCGGATGACATCGTTTACGAATACTGGATGACTGAAGCAGGCGAGCTGGTTCGCATGACGGCTTCGGTGAAGATCAACAACGGCGGCGAAGAACCCCTGCCGATGTCCTTCACGATGACCCGCAACACGGCGGACGGCGTGGCGACGTGGCTTGTGACCATCAAGAGCGCGGAAGATACCGCGGCGACGCTGACCTTCGCAGGCGACTTGGAGAACTTCACGGCGAACCTGACCGCCTATGCTGGCGAAGACTCCGTTGAAATCAACGTCAGCGGCAAGGGCGTCGGCACGGACAGCAGCGTTGTTGATGTGGAAATCAAGGAAACGGTGGACGGTGTCGAGCAGGGCTTCGGCGTTGTGGTGACGACCGCTACGACGATGGACGGCGAACAGGGCGTCCGCAAGGTGGATGTGCTGGTGCGCTTCATGGGTCTGGACGTTGTGACCATCACGGCGGAAACCCGCACCTGCGACGCGAAGGACGCGCTGGACGTGAGCAAGGCGCAGGATTTGGGCGCGATGACGGACAGTGAGTTCCAGACGTGGTTCGTCAAGGTGATGAACAACCTGCAGAACCTGCCCATGACCCTGCTGATGAGTCTGCCGGAGAGCATGCTGACCCTGCTGATGGGCGGCAGCAACTGATACGATTTCCTGCATTCGCCTGTGCCATCTGCTTGCGCCTTTCCCATGCTGGCGTTTGCGTTAGCCAGAACGAATCATTTGCGGTGCATCTCGGCGCATTCTCATTTGGAAATAGTATCCGCATGGGAGGCTGACTGAAAAAGTCAGCCTTCTTTTCTATTGCCGGAACATGCTGATTTTCGACCAGAAAAGCAATCCAATTGTAAAAATATGCGCGGAATGGTTGACAAGTCGGGCGGATTGCTTTACCATAGTACATGGATTATTCTGTGACTTTACTCCGCACGGCTTGCGGATGATTCAGATGGAGGAACAGGCAAGATGAGGATGCTTGGCAAGCGATTTCTGTCACTCCTGCTCACGCTGGGAATGCTGCTGATGCTGCTTCCCGCGGCTGCGGCGTCGGAGCTGACGATGCTGCAAGTGGATTTTCTGGGCATGTATGCCACAAGCGCGGGAACGTATGAATCCCGGAAATTCACGGGCGATTTTACCGTCATGCAGAACGGGGAGGCGGTCGGCACGATTCGCCTGACCGACTTCGGCAGCGACCCGATTTCCGTCCCTGGCACGGGCAATGTGCAGCTTGTCCCGGTGGCGGAAACAATGCCGGAGGATGCCGTTATGGCGGCGAGCTACACCGTGTCGATTGTCGATGGACGGCTGAACAAAGCGGTCATTGCTGTGCTGACGGACACGGGTCTGTTCACCGTGCACACGGAGAGCAGCTCCTCTTTTGACCTGATTAACGAGCGCGGCGAGACGATTCTCTCCTTCGACACCGACAGCCGGGGCGACTATGCCCTGCCGGCGGCGATTCACACGGGGCTGTACACCCTGCGCATGACGAAGGCTTCGCTGGCCATTGAAAGCTGGCGCGACAAGATTATCAACATTGAGCGCTACACGGGTGCGGATTCCGTGACGAAGGTGAACGCTTCCTATTACTATGTGCCGCCGACGATGGCGCCGACCGCCACGCCTGAACCCACCCCGACGCCTACTCCTACTCCGACCCCGACCCCGACACCGACGGCTACGCCTACGCCTACGCCGACGGCGACCCCGACATTAGCGCCGACGGAAGCGCCGACCGAGAATCCGACGGAGGAACCGACGGAGAAACCCACGGAAGCGCCGACGCCAACCCCGACGGCAACCCCGACCCCGAGCCCGACGCCCACGCCGAGCCCGACGCCTACGCCTACGCCGACCCCCACCCCTGAACCCGTGGACGGCACGCTGACGATGCTCATGCGCGGCGTGAACGCGGCAGTGGCGTACCAGATTGTCAGCGAGGACGGCAAAACGACCCGCACGGGTTACCTGACCGATGGCGAGACGGTGCAGGAAGCCGACCTCTTCCACGGAACATACGCCGTCACGGTGACGCTGCCGGAAGGCACGCTGCTGACGGGTGTAAACGGCTGGCCGAACCTGCAGAAGGGTCAGGCGCAGTGGCTGGTGAACATTCAGGCGATGCAGACCAGCCGGTATGAACTGGATCTGACGCTCAGCGGCGGCATGACCGGCAGCATCGACGATCTGTCTGCTCCGGCGGAAGTGACGATTTCCGGCCAGCGGATGAGTGAACAGATGACGGTCAGCGGCGCGTTTGCGCTGAACAACCTGTATCCTGATACCTACCAGATTACGGCAGCCCTGCCGCGCGGCTTGTATGACACCGAGGGCTGGACGCTCAGCACGACCGATACGGGCGTGACGGCGAGCATTCTGGTGGAAATCGGCGCGGGCGAAACCGTTGTGCTGCCGGCGCTGGCGAACCATGCCACCGGCGACGCTTCCGGCGTGGTGCTGGGGCTGGACGGTCAGCCGATGAGCGGCGTGCAGGTGCAGCTGGTCAATCAGGCGGGCGAAGTCGCGGCGGAAGCGGTGACGGATGAAAACGGCGCCTGGCAGGCGGAGTTCCTCGAATACGGGACGTACGTCGTCCGCTATGATGCGGGCGTGACCCTTGCCAACGGTGCGCTCGTCATTAGCGACGAACCCGCGACTGTGACCGCGAAGGCGGCGAATCCGGCGGCGCTGACCATCCACGCTTTCCGCGACAACGATAACAACGGTTCACGCGGGAAGTACGAGGAAGGCGTGTCCGGCGCGACGATGAGCCTCATCACCGAAGTCAACGGCGTGGAGGTTGTTGTGGCATCTGGCGAAACGGACAAGAACGGTGAAGTGTCGCTGGCTGTGCCGGCGGGGACGTACGTCCTGCGCAGCGAGCTGCCCGCGGGCTTCGGCCATGGCGCGCACGGCAAAAATGTCAGCGCGAACATGTCCATCATGGATGAAACGACCGAACAAGTGCAAAGCAGCGTGCCGCTGACCCTCGAAGCCGGTTCTGTGACCGACGTGGGCGTCGGCGTGATGACGATGGCGGCGCTGCAGGGCCTTGTGTGGCTGGATGAAAACGACGACGGCGTATATCAGGACGGTGAACCCGGTCAGGCGGGCATCAAAATCCGCGCCGTCGGCGTGAAAAACGGTCTGGTGTACGAAACCGAGAGCGGCGAGGACGGCAAATTCTACATCGGTCAAATGCGCTACGGCACATACAATGTCGAATACAGCCTGCCGGACGGCTTGGTCTTTGCGCGATATAGCCAGACGGGCGGTAATCGCCGCTCCATCATCACCAGCGAATTTAAGCGCTCTGAAACGGATCAGGTGATTCTTGAACGCGGTGACTTGGAGGAAGTCCTCCTTGGCGTGATGAAGGGCTCTGACATCAACGGCATCTGCTTCCTGGATGAAAACAACAACGGCGTGTACGACGAGGGCGAAAAGACGCTGGAAGGCGTGAAGGTCGTCCTGTACCGTCAGGCCATCGGCAAGGAGCTGCTGAACACCGTCTCCGACGAGAACGGGCGCTTCACCTTCGCCAACATCCGCGGCAGCACGTTCCGCGTCAAAGCGACGATTCCGCAGGGCTATGTGTACACCATTGCGGGCGATGGCGAGTACGGCAACCTGTTCGCGCCCGGCACTGACCGCCGCGAGTACACGATTTCCGACGTGGTGCTGGAGAATGACAGCGAGATGACGATGGCCATCGGTGCGATTACTTACGGCAGCATCTCCGGCACGGTGTATCTGGATGACGACTTCTCCGGCAGCCGGATGGACGCGGAAAAGATGGTCAACAACTTCACCGTCACCCTGACGGATGAAAACGGCAATACCCGCACGGCGAAAACGAACCGCAGCGGCGTGTATACCTTCGATGACCTTGCGCCGGGGCAGTACACCGTGAGCGCGACCGCGAACCGCGGCTTGGCGTTCACGCGCACGGGCGACGGCAATATCCTCCGCAACCTCTCCGGCGGCGCGGGCGAAAGCGAACCGGTGGCGCTGACAATGGGCGCGGATTTGACGGGTCTTGATATCGGCATGATTACCCCCGGCCATGTGTCCGGCGTGGTGTTTGCCGACAAGAACGACAATGGCCTGCGCGACGCAGATGAAGGCGGCTTGCTCGGCGCGGTGGTTCACCTGATGGACGAAACCGGTGACGTGGCGACTCGCACCATCGGCGCGGATGGCAGCTTCCTGTTTGACGCGGTGCTGCCCGGAACGTACCGCCTGCGCTACGAGCTGCCGGGCGACGGCGTGTTTGCTCCCCTGACGGACGGCGGCAACACCATCGCGCCGGATTCCGACGGCACGACGGATTCCTTTACCATCGGCGTGGGCGAAGAAGTCACCGCGCCCCTGTGCGGCGCACTGGCTCTGGGCGACATTGAAGGCATGGTGTTTGCCGATCACAACGGCAACGGCGCGCAGGATGCAAACGAAGCGGCGCTTGCCGGCGTGACGCTGATCCTGACCCCCTCCCGCGAGGATTTGACGGAGCAGACCGCCCTCACCGATGCGACGGGTGCGTACAGCTTCACCGGGCTGCGGCCGGACACTTACACGCTGACCCTGCGCTTCCCGGAGGGCATGGTGCTCTCCAAGCTGGACGGCAATGTGACCCTGCCGCTGATGCACGGGCTGAACGAGCAGCAGGTGAACATCGAAATCGGGCTGGGCGAGGAATGGCTGAATCAGGCGCTTGGCGGCGTGATTCCGTCGAAGATGTCCGGTCAGGTTTGGGTGGATGAGAATGACAACGGGGACATGGACGCGGGCGAAATCACCCCGGAAAACGAGACGCTGACCCTGCTGGATGAAACCGGCGCGGTGTTTGCGCAGGTGCAGACCGATGCGGAGGGGCGGTTCGCCATCGACGGCATTGCCCCCGGCGTGTACAGCCTTGCCTACGATCTCAAGGAAGGTACGCAGGCGGCGCGTCTGGGCGACAGCACCTTCACCACCGAGGGCAGTCAGCTCGTCATGACCGAAATTGAAATTAGCGAAAACAACAACTATACTGCTCCGATGCTGGGCTTGAAGATTGACACAAGCATCGGCGGCATGGTCTGGTGCGACAACGCGGGCGAGATTGCGCCCCTGTCCGGCGCGGAGGTTATCTTGCTGGACGAAAAGGGCAGCGAACTGCAAAACGCGACGACGGGCGAGGACGGTATCTACCGCTTTGACGGCTTGATGCCGGGCAACTACCGTCTGCGTGTGACGCTCCCGAACGGCTACGTCGTCGTAGAAAAGGACGACACGCGCCTCAAGGACGGGCAGAACATCAGCGTGATGACGACCTACACCGCCCGCGAGGGAGAGAGCGACCTGATTGCCCTGCGCATGAGCCAGCATCAGCTGGAGCAGAACATCGGCGCGGTGCAGCCGGGCACGCTGGGCGACTTCTGCTGGCTTGATCTGAACGGCAACGGCCTGCAGGACGCGGGCGAACTCGGTCTGGGCGACATGCGCATCGAGCTGTGGCGAAACGACCAGCTCGTCGCGGAAACGACGACCGACGCGTATGGCTACTACACCTTTGAGAACCTGTATCCCGGCGTGTACACGCTCAAGCCCATCTACCCGGCGGAAGTTGTGCCGACGCGTATGCGCACGGATATTCCGCTGATTGCGTCGATTCTGGGCGAAAACGGTGAATCGAACCCGGTGCAGGTGACCTCCGCCAGTACGACCTACATGGCGGATTTGGGCTTCGTGCTGGTTGATGACGACGTGCTGCCGGCAAACTACGGCATCGGCGAAAAGCAGGACTGGACGAAGAAGTAAGGGACAATGCGGAATGCGGAATTGCGCATCCGCGGATGGCGGGGTGCTGCGGGGGCGAAAGCTCTCGCGGTGCCCCGTTTTTTGTGAAGGGGGAGGGAAGCAAAGTCCGCTTTTACGGAAAGAATCAACTGTTTGTTTTTGTGAGAATTGAAAAGTAAATAAAAGTTACTTCACTCGCATTTCGTGAATGAAAATGGCGGCTGCTTCATTCTGAAATCCCAAATCCGCGCGAATCAACCGTTTTCCTGCGCGAAAGTGTATTGCAAAAGCGGCTTGCATCTGGTATCATAAACGTTACCAGATGTGGCTGTTCAATATGGAAAAAAAATCAGCCGAATCATGCTGGAAATGAAAGGACGGAAACAAATATGAAGAAACTCCTTGCTCTCCTGATGGCGCTCATGATGTGCTGCACTGCCTTTGCGTTCGCGGAGGAAGAAGCGGAAGTGCCGGCAGTTGAAATGAATGTCAGCTTCGAGGCGCAGACGGTTGCGCTGGGTGAAACGGGTCTGACGATGCAGATTCCGGCGGACTGGGCGGTTCAGGAAGTCCCCGCAGGCACGGAAAACGCCGAGAACATCCTGCTCTTCGCCGTCAACGCCGACCAGACGGTCAGCATTACGGCGCAGCTGTCCGCGATGAGCTTTGAAACGCTGCTGCAAGGCATTCAGGACGCGGGCGCGACGGAAGAAATGCTCGCTGAGCTGTATGTCAACGAAAACTATTGCCTGATGTACACGCCGGGCGACACCGTGCTGGCGCTGTATGCTTTCCTTGATGACGAGACGGTTCTCGCTGTGACGTTCCAGGTCGCCAGCAAGGAAGTAGGCGACGCGCTGGAAAACATGCCGCTGGAGATCTTCGGCAGCTTGGCGGCAGCGGAGTAATTCCCTTCGTTACCACGATGCAGGACGAATGAGCGTCCTGCATTTTTTGTGCGCAAAAATGAACAGGGACTTGCAGAAAAACTTGATAAATGCAACAACTTGGACGAAAATATTCAAAATACACGAGAAAAACATAAAAAAAACACAGTTTGTGCAACAAAACACTTGATTTTCTCCATACAGTGTTGCATAATAAAGCATCGACGCGGTGAAACCGGTTGGTTTTGCGTGTCGATGAACAAGAAACGCAGGCAGACGCGGCAGCGCCCCTGCCGGGAAGGTGGAGCGGATGAATTCCAAGATGCTGTTTTATATCCTCAAGCGCGTGCTGCTGGCGCTGCTGACCATCTGGATTGTTATCACGGTGACGTTCTTCGTGATGCACTCGATTCCGGGTGGACCGTTCGCAAGTGAAAAGGCAATTTCCGCGGAAGCGCAGGCGGCGCTGGAGGCCAAGTACGGGCTGGACAAGCCACTGGGCGAACAGTATGTGACATATCTGCGCGACGTGGTGACGAAGCTGGACTTCGGGCCGAGCCTGAAGCAGCGCGGCCGTCAGGTCATTGACATTATTCTGGATGGCATGAAGACCTCCGCAAAGCTTGGGCTGATTGCGGCGTTCAGCGCGGCGATTGCCGGCATCGTCCTCGGCGCGCTGGCGGCGCTGCGGCGCAACACCGTGCTGGATAAGATTATCATGGTGATTACGACCGCGTTCGTGTCCATGCCGTCGTTCATTATGGGGTCATTCCTGCTGATAGTGTTCTCAGTCAAGTTAGGCTGGGTACCCGCGAACGGCGCGACGGCCGAAGGGCTGATCCTCCCGATTATCACCCTTGCGCTCTACCCGATGAGCTACATCACGCGCCTGACGCGCTCCTCCATGCTCGACGTGCTGGGGCAGGATTATATCCGCACCGCGCGCGCCAAGGGCGTTTCGGGCAAGAAAATTATCTTCGGTCACGCGCTGAAGAACTCGCTGATTCCGGTTATCACCTATTTCGGCCCGATGCTGGCGTTCATCGTCACCGGTTCGATGGTCGTCGAGCAGATTTTCGCCGTGCCGGGCATCGGCCGCCAGTTCGTATCCAGCATCACCAACCGCGACTACACCATGATTATGGGGACGACCATTTTCCTCGCCTCTTTAATCGTGATTATGAATCTGATCAGCGACCTGCTCTACAAGGTGGTTGATCCGCGCATTGATTACGAATAAGGAGGCCTCTGCATCATGATGATGAACAAGAAAAAGCCCTTTAGCCTGCATCTGGATGTGGATTCCTTCATGCCCGCGACGGCGGAGGAAAAGGAAGTCATCTCCCGGATGCGGCCGTCCTCGACCTTTTTCCGCGACGGCGTGAAGCGCCTGCTGAAAAACAAGGTCGCGACCATCAGCCTGATTCTGATTGTGCTGATTACGCTGTCCTCCATCATCATCCCGATGTTCTGGCCGTATTCGTATGACCAGATGCTGGGACAGACGAAGGGTCGCCCGATGGACAACAGCTACAACAACCTCGCGCCGTTCCAGTACGGCAAGACGGAACTGAAGAAAATCGACAAAGGGGAATCTGTTTTCCCGCACATCTTCGGCACGGATGCGCACGGACGTGACTACTTCATCCGCGTCGTCTACGGGACGCGCATTTCCCTCGCCGTCGGCTTCTTCGCCAGCATCATCGTGCTGGTGATTGGCATGATGATTGGCGCAGTCGCGGGATATTTCGGCGGCAGGGTGGACTTGTTCATCATGCGAATCGTCGATATTATCTACTCATTGCCAGATATGCTGGTTATCATCCTGCTGGCGGTCGTGCTGGGGCAGGTGCTGCATGTGGAAGGCACCATCTTAGAGAAAATCGGCTCGAACATCATCAGCATGTTCATCGTCTTTGGTCTGCTCTATTGGGTGGGCATGGCGCGCCTGATTCGCGGTCAGATTCTGTCCCTCCGTGAGCAGGAGTACGTGCTGTCGGCGCAGGCGACGGGCGCGAAGGCGCGGTGGATTATCCGCAAGCACCTTCTGCCGAACTGCATCAGCGTCGTGATTATTTCGACCGCGCTGCAAATTCCGAACGCGATTTTCACCGAAAGCTTCCTGTCCTTCCTGGGTCTGGGCGTCAACGCGCCGATGCCCTCGCTGGGCTCGCTGGCTTCTGATGCGCTCAACGGCATCTATTCCTACACCTATCGCTTGATTATCCCCGCCGTGGTCATCTGCCTCATCGTGCTGAGCCTGAACCTGTTCGGCGACGGCCTGCGCGACGCCTTTGACCCGAAGCTGAATGCGTGATGAAAGGAGCTGGACAAAATGGCATTGCTGGAAGTCAATGACCTGCATACATCCTTCTTCACCGACGCGGGCGAAGTCAAGGCGGTGGATGGCGTTTCGTTCCGCCTTGACCACGGCAAGGTGCTGGGCATCGTGGGCGAAAGCGGTTCGGGCAAGAGCGTCACGGCGTATTCCGTCATGCAGATTCTTGCGCCGACGGGCAAAATCGTCAGCGGCAGCGTGAAATTCGACGGGCAGGAGCTGGTCGGCGCGGACGAGAAGCTGCTGCGCTCCGTGCGCGGCAACCGCATCTCGATTATCTTCCAAGACCCGATGACGTCCCTGAACCCGACTTACACCATTGGCCGGCAGCTGATGGAAGCGATTCTGCTGCACACCGACCGCAACCGCCATCAGGCGCGCGAACGCGCGGTGGAGATGCTGAAGCTGGTCAACGTCAACGAGCCGGAAAAGCGCATGAAGCAGTACCCGTTCGAGTTGTCGGGCGGTATGCGGCAGCGCGTAATGATTGCTATGGCGCTGGCGTGCGAGCCGGACATCCTGATTGCCGACGAGCCGACGACCGCACTGGACGTGACAATTCAGGCGCAGATTCTTGATTTGATGCGCGACCTGCAGAAGAAGATGGGCATGGCGATTATCATGATTACGCACGACTTGGGCGTTGTCGCCCAGATGTGCGACGAGGTCATCGTCATGTACGCCGGTTCTATCTGCGAACAGGGGACGGCGGATGAAATCTTCTACAACCCGCGCCACGAGTACACAAAGGGCTTGATGCGCTCCATCCCGACGGCGGAGAACAACGGACAGCGCCTGCAGCCGATTACCGGTACGCCGATTGACCTGCTGAACATGCCCAAGGGCTGCCCGTTCGCGCCCCGCTGCGAGGCGGCGATGAAGATTTGCCTGAAAGAGAAGCCGGTTCGGATGCTCATCAATGACGACCATATGGCAACCTGCTGGATGAACGTCAAGAAGGGCGTGGAGGACGGCAGCATCACGGAGGAAGGAGGAGTGCCCTGTGTCTGAAGCGCAGATGCACCAGCCGCTGCTGGAAGTCAAAGGACTGAAAGAATACTTTGACATCAACATGGGCTTCTTCCGCACCAAGCCGCTGAAGGCGGTCGATGATGTGTCCTTCACCATCAACAAGGGCGAAACGCTCGGTCTGGTGGGCGAATCCGGCTGCGGCAAGACGACTGTTGGGCGCACCATCCTCCAATTGTACAAGCCGACGGCGGGCGAAATCATTTACGATGGCAAGCCCGTCAAGACGAAAGCGGACTTGCAGAAGTTCCGCACGAAGGCGACGATGGTGTTCCAAGATCCGTACTCCTCGCTGAACCCGCGCATGACCGTGTCGGACATCGTGGGCGAACCGCTGGATGTGCACCACCTGTATTCCTCCAAGAAGGAGCGGGAGGAGCGCATTTTGCAGCTGCTGGGATATGTCGGGCTGAACAGTGAACACGCCTCGCGTTACGCGCACGAGTTTTCCGGCGGTCAGCGGCAGCGCATCGGCATTGCGCGCGCGCTGGCGGTGAATCCCGAATTCATCGTCTGCGACGAGCCGGTCTCGGCGCTGGACGTGTCGATTCAGGCGCAGGTCATCAACATGTTTGATGATTTGCAGGATCGGCTGGGGCTGACATACCTGTTCATTGCGCATGACCTGCTGGTTGTGCGGCATATTTCGGACAGAATCGCCGTGATGTATCTGGGCAAGATGGTGGAGCTGGCGTCGGCGGAGGAAATCTACAATCACCCGCTGCACCCGTACTCCAAGTCGCTTTTGTCCGCCGTTCCGCTGCCTGACCCGAAGGCTGCGCGCGCGAACAAGCGCATTGTCCTCTCCGGCGACATTCCAAGCCCCCTGAACGCGCCGTCGGGTTGTCCGTTCCGCACGCGCTGCCCCCACGCCACCGAAGCCTGCGCGCAGTCGATGCCGCCCTTCAACGAAGTCGAGAAGGGGCACTTCGTCGCTTGCCACCGGGTGAAGGAGTTAGGGTGAGGGGAAGCGCCAGAGGCTCTGCCTCTGGACTCCGGCAGGGGCGCTGCCCCTGCACCCTGCAAGGGACTTCGTCCCTTGACCCTTTCGCGCGATTGAGTTGGTGACACTGGCATAGTGTGCCCGCGTGTTTATCCGCGCAAAAAAATTGCTTCAAGGATGCGTCAACACGCATTTTTGATACAGACAGTCTACGAAAAGCAAGGCTGTCACAGAATATTAAGGGAGGTTTTTTCATGAAGAAGCTGACTGCTCTCCTGCTCGCCATCGCAATGATGGTGACCTGCACCCTGTGCGCTGTCGCCGAAGACGGCAAGACGTACATGGCTGTCTGCATCGCGTCCGAGCCTGATACGCTTGACCCGGCGCTGAACTCCGCTGTGGACGGCGCGACGATGGTCGCTCACCTGTTCGCAGGCCTGTCCACTTGGGCGCAGACCGACGACGGCAAGCTGGAAATCCTGCCGGACTGCGCGGTGGAACTGCCGGATCCGGTGGTCAATGACGACGGCACGGTGACGTACACCTACACGCTCGTTGACGGCCTGAAGTGGTCCGACGGCAAGGAGCTGACCGCCAAGGACTTCGAGTTCGCGTGGAAGCGCGCTGCTTCCTCCGAGCTGGGCGCGGACTATGGCTACATGTTTGAAGTCATCAAGGGCTACACTGCGGACGGCTCCGACCCCAAGGCGGAAAACCTCGCTGTGACCGCCGTGGACAACAAGACCCTGACCGTTACCCTGAACAACCCCGTTGCCTACTGGAACGAGCTGCTCGCCTTCCCGGCGTACATGCCCGTCCGTGAGGACGTCGTCGCCAACGAAGCGTGGGCGACCGATCCTTCCACCTACATCGGCAATGGCCCGTACACCATGACCGCGTGGGAACACAACAGCAAGATCACCCTGACCAAGAACCCCTACTATCATGCGGTGGACAAGGTCACGATGGACGAGCTGGACTTCTACCTCTCCGACGACGCGAACAACATGCTGGCGAACTTCCAGAAGGGCGACTGGCAGCTGATCGACGACGTTCCCACCTCTGAAATCGCTTCCCTGAAGGAACAGTATCCGACGGAATTCGTTGTTGCCGGCCAGATTGGTACCTACTATGTCTGCTGGAACATCAACGAAGAAATCCTGCCCGCTGACGTGCTCGCGAACATGACCCCCGAAGAAGCGGAAGCGGCGCGCGCAGAAGTCCGTCAGGCGATTGGCCTGCTGTTTGACCGCAACTACATCGTCACCGAAATCGGTCAGGCTGGTCAGCTTCCTGCGTCCAGCTTCGTTCCGATGGGCATGACCGATGCGGACGGCTCTGAGTTCTACAAGAATGCGGGCCATGTGGAAGGCATCACCGGCTACTACGACGTGACCGACGACGAAGACGTCTACATGGCGAACTTCGACAAGGCGGTTGAGACCCTGAAGAAGTACTACACCTACGACGAGGCGAACGCCGTCTTCACCAACTTCCCGTCCCTGACCTACCTCTACAACACCTCCGAAGCCCACAAGGCGATTGGCGAATACCTCCAGAGCGCGGTTTCTGCGGTCGGCATCACCATGAACCTGAACAACCAGGAATGGAACACCTTCCTGAACACCCGTAAGGCGGGCGACTACTCCATCGCGCGCAACGGCTGGCTGGCGGACTACAACGACCCGATCTGCTTCCTCGACATGTGGGTGACCGGCTCCGGCAACAACGACGTGCAGTTCGGCAAGGGCGCGAATGCGGATCTGAAGATCTACAACCTCGACCTGACCCCCTACGGCTATGACGTGAAGGTGGAGAATGGCACTTGGGCGGAAACCTATGACGTGCTGATTTCTGCTATCAAGAGCTGCACCGACAGCGCGAACCGTTATGCCATGATGCACATCGCGGAAGATATGCTGATGGATACCGGCTGCATCGTGCCGCTGTACTACTACACCGACATCTACATGATCGACGACTCCGTGCAGGGCTTCTTCTCCAACCCGCTGGGCTACAAGTACTTCATGCACTGCACCATCGCCAAGTAATTCCATCTCGGTTTGGACAAATCCACGGGCGAATCGGCTTCAAAACCGGTTCGCCTTTTTTCGTATGTTGGAAAGATGTACTTTGCCATCCTTGGCAATTGATATTTCCTGCCTTGGAAAGGTGCATCCGGCGGGAAACATGCGCGAATTGACGTGAAACATGCGTGAATGCAGGAATTTTCAGCAGGAAAAGGGCAGGGAAACGTCCAATTAATCCATTGAATGGCGGTGGCGAACAGCGCTTGCCGATGGTATACTGAAACCAGAAGGGGCGTTTTCAATGGGAAAAAGCCCGCGGAAGCTATCATCAAGGAGGAAGCAGCATGAAGCGAATCGCACGATGGAGCACCATTTTCCTGCTCTTATGCAGCATCATTTGGGCGGGTACAGCATCGGCGGCCATGATTGTGAACAACAACATGAGCGCGCTGAACACGCTGAACACCATCAACAACAACCAGACACCACAGGGCAAGGACTCAGCGCTGATGCGGCTGGCGCAAGAAATCGGCGCTGGCATGTGGGACAATACGGATTGGGATGACCCGGCGTTTCAGCAGAACATCAAGCAGCTTGGCATCACCGTGTTGAATAAGGACACGCAGCCGCCGGAAGCCTTCATCGGCGACGCGATTTTTGACCATCTGGGCGACACGGAGTTCAATGCGCCGGAAATGAACGGCAATCTGCTGATTCTCGGCGGGCTGAACGCCAATCTGCCGTCCGGCAAAATCGACCGCCTGTATGTGCTGTCGGACGAGGACATTCGCCTGAACATCGGCGCGGCGGCAGATGTTCAGGAGCTGATTCTGGGCGCATCGGGGAATGTGTCGCTGAACGGCGAGGGCAATGTCCGCTCCACCATCGTGGTGGACAAGCCGATGAATCTCGATATCGGGATTGCGACGAACCTCGTGAACCTGACGGATGACCCGCTGCCGACGGGCGATATTGTGCTGAATCCGGGCAAGAACGCGCTTGTGCCGGGGCAGCAGCTGCATATGGGCAGCGAGCTGAAGGTGGAGAAGAAAATCAGCCTGACCGTGCGCTTCCGCCTTGTTGACCAGAGCGCCAAGGACATGCAGCTGGAGGCGGCGGATTGGGACGGCGCGCTGCTGACCGAAACGACGGTGCAGTACACGGGCGACAGCTGCTCGATGGGCGCGGTCAACATGATGGACAGCATCGAGGCGGCGTTTGTGGAGAAGTATCCGGATTTGCAGGAGCAGTATGTGCTGCTGCCGGAAATGCGCAGCGCAGACCCGTGGAGCAAGGTCTACCGCCTGAATGGCGGCGAATCCTGCTTTGCTGTGGCGGAAAATTATGTCTATCTTTCCCGCGAGGGCGATGTTGCGTTCCCGCTGACGGATGACAGCACGCTGGTAGCGGAATTCCCGGTGTACGTCTACCGCTATGGCGAGCAGGACGGGCGCATCACCTACCGCGTTCGCATCAGCGGCGCGCGCCCGGATTACTTCACGCCGAGCCTGACCCTGCGCAGCGGCGCCGTGGCGAGCTTCACCTTCGATAAGGAGCGCGGCGAGTGGGTGACGCAGTTCAAGCGCAGCGACTTCGGCGCGGACGAGCGTGCCCTCATTCACCTGACGGGACTGCGCGGCGAGGAGACGGCCGCATTCCTGCCCGTAACGGGGCGCGAAGAAAAGCGCATCGTTACGCTGACGTGGACGGCGGACACGCAGCGCGTGACCATCGACGCGCAGAACGTCCTCTGGGGCAGCGACATGCCGGCGGAGGGCAACGACCTGCTGTGCCGCGCGGGTGAGCAGGTGACGGTGCAAATCGCGCCCGCAGCGGGCTATCGCGGCATCCACGTTTTCCAGAGCGACCCGGCTGTTTCCCTGAGTATCAGCGAGGGGAACGACGCGGTTTCCTTCCTCATGCCCTACGCGCCGCTGACCTTGACGCTGACGGCGGACAAGCTTTATACCGTCACGATGGACACGGCAGACGGCGATCCGATCCGTCCCATCCAGTACACGGTGGAATCGGAAGCGTTCCAGCTGCCGACCCCGGTTCGCACGGGCTACATCTTCCTCGGCTGGACGGGCGAGGGCATCACCGAACCGCAGAAAACCATTGAAATCCCGCAGGGAAGCACGGGCGACCGCACTTACACCGCGAACTGGCAGGTGATTGAATACACCATCATTACGCTGCTGGAAGGGGGCAATGCGGGCTCGTCGCAAGTGTATTTCTACACGGTGGAGCAAACCGTAACGCTGCCGACCCCGACCCGCACGGGCTACACGTTCCTTGGCTGGACAGGCGAGGGCATCACGACGCCGCAGCCGAACGTGACCATCCCGAAGGGTTCGACGGGCGACAAGACGTATATCGAGAACTGGGAACTGACAGAATACAACATCACCATGGATTTGAACGGCGGCAGCGGTCAAGAAAAGGTGGTTTACACCATGACGGATGAGGATTTCGAGCTGCCGACCCCGACCCGCAACGGCTACGAGTTTGTCGGCTGGACGGGCGAGGACATCACGACGCCGCAGACAAGCGTCATAATTCCGAAGGGTTCGACGGGAAACAAGGCGTATACCGCAAACTGGCAGGTGATTGAATACACCATCACACTGGACACGAACGGCGGCCCAGTCGTGTCTCCGATAAAATACACCGTGGAGGATTCCTTCACCCTGCCTTACCTTCTCCGTACGGGCTACGAATTTGTCGGCTGGACCCTCGATGGCAGCGGTATGATCCCTGCCACGCCGCTCATTATTTACTATGGCACAACCGGCGACCTCCGTTACAAGGCGGAGTGGCGTTTGGCGGAGTACACCATCACCATGGATTTGGACGGCGGCAGCGGTCAAGAAAAGGTGGTTTACACCATAACGGATGAGGAGTTCGAGCTGCCGACCCCGACCCGCAACGGCTACGAGTTTGTCGGCTGGACGGGCGAGGACATCACGACGCCGCAGACAAGCGTCAAAATTCCGAAGGGTTCGACGGGAAACAAGGCGTATACCGCAAACTGGAAGGTGATCAGATACACCATCACACTGGTCACGAACGGCGGCGCAGTCATAGCTTCGATACGCTACACCGTGGAGGATTCCGTCACCCTGCCCATCCCTCCCGACCGTCCGGGCTACGAATTTGCCGGCTGGGTCCTCGATGGCAGCGGTCAGTTCCCTTCAACGCCGATGATTATCCCCGCAGGCTCAACCGGCGACCGCCTTTACAAGGCGGAGTGGCGTGTGGCGACGTACACCATTACCTACGTGAGCCACGGCAAAGCATATAATTGGGTTCAATACACCATCAACAACCAAGTTTATTTCGGGACACCGGAAGAAGACCCGTCCTACTACCTCCCGGGCTATACCTTTGTAGGCTGGAAAATCGACGGCGTGGAAGGAACGCCGCGCTCCTACATGCTGCCCAAGGGCTCGTATGGCAATCGAACGGCGACCATGCTTTGGGAGCCAATTCCGTAAGCGTAAACAAGGAGAACAAGGAGGGGCTGCGCATTGGACTACCTCAGCGTAAAGGAAATAGCGGAGCTGTGGGGCGTTTCCATCCGCATGGTGAATTACTACCTGAATACCGGGCGGATTCAGGGGGCAATCCGGAAATCGGGCGGGTGGCTGATTCCGGCGAATACGCCGCATCCGGCGGATTTGCGCAAGAGCGGGCAGCGCGGGCAGGAAAAAATCCCCCCGCGGATGGCCAAGTGCTATATGCCGCTGATTTCCCGCCCGTGCGACAACGGCTTCCAAAATCTCCTGCTGACCATGAACGACGAGGAGGAACGCGACATCGCCCGCGCCCTGCACCACTATTTCCGCGATGAGCACGAGGAAGCCCGCGAAATCAGCGAGAAATACCTGACGAGCAAGTGCCCCGAAATCCGCCTGTCCGCGCTGATTACCAACACGATGGCGATGCTGCAGACGGGGGATGCCGCCAAGTGCCGCCGGAATCTCGAAATGATTCAGCGGGACGGGCAGCGCGCAAACGACGATTCGTGGCGGCTGTACAGCAGCATTACCGACGCGCTCATCAGCGTGTTCTTCCACTCCGAGAAGCTCGACTTGACCCCTATCCGCCCCGCTATCGGTATTCTTCCGCCCGGAATGCAGTATTTCGCCATGTACGCCATCGCCCATGCGCTCTACATCCGCCGCGAATACGAACACGCGATGGGCATTGCCGAATCCGCCCTGCTGATGGCGGGCACGCGCTACCCCATTGACAGCATCTACCTCAACATCGTCCTGTGCATGATCTGCATGAGCCTGAAGCAGGATGAACGCGCGGAGCAGAAGTTCGATGCCGCGTGGAGCATCGCCAGCCGCGAGGGGTACATCCACCCGTTTGTGGAGCATCACGGCATTTTGCAGGGGCAGGTGGAGCGCGCGCTGCGCAAGCAGGAGCCGGAAACGTACAACAAGATTGTGCAGTCGGTCTACCGCTTCAGCCGCGGGTGGATGAAAATTCACAACCCCGTGTCGACGCTGCAGGTGACCGACGCGCTCACACCCTACGAGTTTTCGATTGCCATGCTTGCCGCGAAGGGTCGCAGCAACAAGGAAATCGCCGCGCTGATGGGCATTTCCGTCAACACGGTGAAGTCGTACATGGAGAGCATTTTTGAGAAGCTGCAAATCTCCAGCCGGAACGAAATCGACGCGTATGTGAATCGGTAATATCAACAAAAGCACGCACTCCGAATGTTGACATGCAAGTATTGCGGCTTAGAAAACCCGAAGGAAGCGCGCTACTGCCAACACTGCGGTGAATACAGGTGAATAAAAATCAGCCGCGACGAGCATATTCACTCGTCGCGGCTGTGTTTATCTATGCGCTTCCTTATTCTGATACATCCGCGCGTCCGCCCGCGCCAAGGAATCCGCCAAATCATCCGTCGACGGATTAAAATGCGAACAGCCCACCGATACCATCGGCAGAACCGGATTCTCCGCCCGCGCCGCATCCATCAGGTGCTGGAAAATCTCCGTCATGGTGTTGTATTGCGCGTTCCGCCGCGTCAGTATCACGCAGAACTCGTCGCCGCCGATGCGGAAGCACGTCCCGTAATTCCCATACGCGCGGCGGATGCAGCCGGAAATCGTCCGCAGGCAGGCGTCGCCCATCAAGTGCCCATGGCAGTCGTTGACGTCCTTGAAGCGGTCAACGTCGAACATCAGGATGGTAGCAGGCACGCGCAGGCGCGCCAGATAATGCTCGTAGCCCAAGCGGTTGACAAGCTGCGTCAGCCCGTCGGTTTGCAGCACCATGTCGCTGGAGAATTTCGACATCATCAGCGCGCCGCAGCTGATGGTAATCCAGTCGATTTTGACCATCGGCAGGAACAGCTGCACCATCAGCCCTAACAGCACGAACAGCGTCGCGAGCATCAGCTGTGTGCCGCCGGTGTACTGATAGGCGCGGCAGGCGAACCAAATCTGCACGAGGAAGAACACCATGCTGCCCCCGTAGGCGAGCATGTAGAGCACGTAGAGCAACCCGTGGTGATAGAAATTCTGCCCATCGACATAGAATATCAGCCCCGTGAACGCCGAGAGCAGCACCAGCAGCGCGTGGAAGCCCGCAAGGCACAGCAGCCTGTGTACCACTTTCCGCGGGCAGGGATGGATAATGCAGCCCGCGAACAGCCCGATTAGCGGCGCAAGCGAAAGTTCGATGGTCTTGACGGCGATATGCAGCGGAATCAGCGCGGGCGGCGTGCCATCCATCTGCACGCCCGACCACTCACACAGCGCGCAAATGGCGATGGTGGCGTACAGGTCGCCGCAGAGCAGATTTCGGATCTTGGATTGGCTGATGTCGCCGCGCAGGGAGAAGAGCATAATCGCCATGGCGAAGACGCTGAGAGCAATATTTGCCGTGTATAATTCATTCATGCTGATTGTGGAGGCGGTTGACAAGCAATCGCGGCAGATAAGGTTGAAAAGGGCAAATTCCCCCTTCTTATAATAATGATACCACGAAAAAAAGAGGATGAAAAGTGGGTTACATAGGGCAAATTGCAAATGTGGCAGATTGCAACAAATGCGGGGAAATGGTTACATGGCAGGCTCCCATCTCCCCACAAGAAAAGGGACTGACCGAAGCCAGTCCCTTTGATGATTATTCGTATTCGCAAACGCTTGCCCAGCGGATGAGCAGGTCGCGCTCTTCGGGCTTGCCCTTGAGGGACTGGCTCGCGGCGACGATCGGAATCCACTGCTGGACGTACTGCTTGGCGGTGTCGCTCTTCTTGCAGAAGAGGGAGAGGTACTTTTCCGCCAGCGCTTCCTTGCCTTCGAGGACGAAGAGCAGGTAGGTGCGGGCAACATCAGCGGACGCGTTGCCCTGCGTGGCATGCGACCAGTCGAGGATGTACCACTGTCCGTCGGGGGCGATGATGATGTTGGACGGGTTGAAGTCGCCGTGGCAGACCTTCTTGTGGACGTGCATACTCGCCAAGCGGGTGTGCAGCTCGTAGCGGGTGGTCGCGTCGAGGTCGGTGGCGGAAATCTTGCGCTGCATCTTCTCCGTCAGGCTGTTGAGCATCGGGCAGGTGCAGGCGTGAACCTTCATCTGAATGTCCACAAACAGGTTCAGGTACTCGTCTTCCTTTTCCGGATGCGCCGCCATCAGCGCCGCCAGCGTGTCGCCTTCAATGAACTCCGTCGTAATCGCCCATTGACCGTTCACCGTGTCAACAGCAAGGAGCTTCGGAATCGGTAGGCCCGTCTCTTCCACGCGCGCCGTGTTCAGCGCTTCGTTCAGAATGTCCGCCTTGCTGTACCCTTCGGCAAACACCTTGATGGCCTTGGCGCCGTCGCGGTAAATCTTCTTATTTTCCCGCTCGGCAATCACATGCGTCAAATCCATAGGGAAACCTCCTTCTATATGGTTCATGTTTATTGGGGGAGAGGCGCCAGAGGCTCTGCCTCTGGACTCCGCAAGGGAGTTCCTCCCTTGACCCTTCCGCGCGATTGAGTTGGTGACGACTGCTTACTTCTTCCGCGTGTTGATTGGGGGAGACGACCTCATCATGAAGTCGATATTTGTCCTGAATATCTATTCGTCGCCCAAATACGACATTCCTGCAAGCGGACAAAATTTTTTGTGCTCAAAAATGCCCGGCCCAGCAGAAGCATTCCTGCCAAGCCGGGGAGAATGGCGCATTACTCGCCGTAGTACGCCTTCAGATACATTTCCTTGATTTCGCTGATGAGCGGGTAGCGCGGGTTCGCGCCGGTGCACTGGTCGTCGAACGCCTGCTCGGACATTTCGTCCAGCGTCGCGAGGAACTTCTCTTCGTCCACGCCGTAGTCGCGGATCGTATTCTTGATGCCGACGCGCTCTTTCAGGGCATGGATGTTGCGAATCAGGTTCTCCACCGTCTCGTCGTCATTCGCACCTTTGAAGCCGAGGTACTCGCCGAATTCAGCGTAGCGGCGCTTCGTGTGCGGATAGGCGTACTGCGGGAAGGTGCCCATCTTCGTGGGAACTTCGGCGCTGTTGTAGCGGATGACCAGCTCAATCAGCAGCGCGTTGGCGATGCCGTGCGGCAGGTGATGGAACGCGCCCAGCTTGTGCGCCATGGAGTGGCAGACGCCGAGGAACGCGTTCGCGAACGCCATGCCAGCCATCGTGGCGGCGTTGCCCATCTTTTCGCGGGCAACCGGCTCGTTCTGACCGTTGTCGTAGCACGCGGGCAGGTACTCGAAAATCAGCTGAGCCGCCTGCTTTGCCAGACCGTCGGTGAAGTCTGTCGCCAGCATGGAGGCGTAGGCTTCCAGCGCGTGGGTCAGCGCGTCGATACCGGAGGCGGAGGTCAAGCCCTTCGGCGCGGACATCATCATGTCAGCGTCCAC
>ULWK01013650.1_pt1 | contig 24602 bp, 18 predicted proteins | sample 1960281 | NCBI WGS metagenome assembly ULWK01 (sample SAMEA4835810, study PRJEB28245) | human gut metagenome | biome: gut microbiome; material: fecal sample | place: Denmark | collected 2008 | reverse complement strand
TCAAAAGCCGCCGAATCCGCAACATTGATATCGACAAGGGGTATGTCAATGTATTTTTCCAATCTCCGGAACAAGGTATCAGACACCACATAAGACTTGGCGAAATCACTCGGTCTCCAGAAGCGGCCTCCCTTTCTGCGGTATGAGTCAATGGATTCCGCCTGCTTTTCCGTGAATCCCAGACGGCACAAGTCAGACACTGAAACCGTATTCGGATTAAACCTGAATGATTCACAAGTACGTGGCGTGAACGTCCTTATCACCTTCTCCGCCTGTTCCGGACGTTTGGCATAATGCCTTTCGGTCCGGGTTTCCCCACGCCTTTTGTCAATGCTACCATGCTGATTGACAGGCACTTCTTTCACCGGACTTTCAAACACGAAAACCGTATCTGGAGCGGTCGCTCCGGACAAAATCTTAAGCGTGGCAGCCCTGTGCACAAACAAAGCTGTCTGATAACCGATAATTAGAAATGCAAGGGCAATCGCCCCCGTTACAAATGATGCGGAAACACGTTGTTTCCTTTTCTGTTCAGACATTGTCTTTCCAAGCCACCCGCCCTGAAAAGATACATTACATTGACCTCCGGTATCCTCTTCCGAATGTCAGTTATTCTTCGTCTTCGTCGTATTTGGACTCCTTGCGCTTGCGTGCAGGTGCACCCGCAACGACTATTACGATTTCGCCTTTAGGCTCATGCTCACGGAACCAATCCGCTACCTCTGCCAATGTTCCCCTGCGGTGTTCCTCATGGACCTTGGATATTTCCCTTGCCACCGAACACTCCCTGTCAGGACCGAAGCACTCGGCAAACTGCTCCAGAGTCTTGACAAGACGATAAGGAGACTCGTAAAAAATCATTGACCTTGTCTCCTCGGAAAGCGCCTTCAGCAAAGTCTGGCGGCCTTTCTTCACCGGAAGGAAGCCCTCGAAGCAGAATCTGTCGCATGGAAGCCCGGACGAGACAATCGCCGGAATACAGGCCGTTGCTCCTGGAAGTGTCTGTACTTCAATGCCTTCCGCAGCGCATGTCCTGACCAGCAGGAATCCGGGGTCCGAAATTCCTGGTGTTCCGGCATCGCTGATGAGAGCCACATTCAGACCCGCAAGAATCCTGTCCTTGATGACGGAAGCAGTCTGATGTTCATTGAATTTATGATGTGACTGCAGTTTGCCATGAATGTCATAATGCTTCAGCAGCACTGAACTGGTCCTGGTATCCTCCGCCAGAATAAGGTCAGCCTCCTGAAGGACTTTCACGGCCCTATAGGTCATATCTTCGAGATTTCCGACAGGTGTCGGAACGATGTATAGTTTTCCTGTTGTCTCCATTGTCTATCAACACGTAATCAGCTGTTCTGACGTATCTTACGCCTTACAGCCATCATAAACCTGTTAACATTGTCCGAATAAATATCCCACTCAGGGAATGTCTCCGAAAGATATTCCACCGCCTTTTCCAATGTAGGGAATGAATTTATGCGGTTCACCACATCCTGGAACAGCATCGAGTCGTCACGGAACAGGCTGCAGATGAACAACACCCTATCATTGAGGGAAATAGCGCTTCTGACGTCCTTCACTTCCGAGCCCGGAATATCGGTGTACCACCGTGGCTTGTCAGGCCTTGAGTCAATGACAGCCTTGTGGACCCTGGCAGCATTGACATCATTCAATGTCCTGGACACAGGCTTCTTGGCGGCTGCAGGCTTCGCTTCTCCCCAGAGTTCTCCGAATACGCTTTCAGGCGCTTCCTCTTCCGCAGCAGGAATTTCCGTACCGGCATTGGCCTCAGGCTCAGCAGCCGTCTCCGGTTCAGCCTCAACTGCGGCACTAGGCATGTCCTCTTCATGGATTTCAGGCTGAGGCTCCTCCGGAACGGCTTCCGCAGACCTCTCTTCCACAGCGATAATCCCAGGCGCAGTTTCTTCCTGTACCGCCTCGGAAATCTCCGGCAAGAAATCTTCATGAACGAGTTCTATATGTTCGGCCACCTCGCCATTCTCTTCAGAATCAGAGGTTTCCGTTCCGTTATATTCCGCTATGAGCTTTTCCATCACGGCTATCTTTTCCTTAAGTTCGGACAGGCCGCGCTCAAGTTCAGCCAACAATTCCTTCTGGTTGTCCATTTTCCGCAAGGTTACAAATTACACAGTTCATGTTCCGCATGTACGGAACACATATCACACAAAATTACGTTTTAATTGCGACAATCGGAATAGCAGCATGGAAAACTCTGAAAAAATATTGACCCGACATGAAAATCCCCCGAAAAATTTTCCGGACGCATGAAAAAATGTTAAATTCGCAGCCTATTCAAACAAAAGCCATGTATTCAGAAAACCCTATAAAATCAGGCTGCATAGAAGTGATATGCGGTTCAATGTTCTCAGGCAAGACCGAGGAACTCATTAGAAGACTGAAAAGAGCACAGTTCGCCAACCAGAAAATAGAGATATTCAAGCCGGCTGTTGACAAGAGATATTCTGACATGGACGTCGTTTCCCATGACCTCCACAGCATTCCATGCACCCCGGTAAAGGACGCGGCCAAGATGCTCGAATGTTCGGATGAGACACAGGTCATCGGCATTGACGAGGCCCAGTTCTTCGGCGAAAACCTCATCGAGGTGGTCCAGACACTTGCAGACAAGGGTAAAAGAGTCATCGTGGCAGGTCTTGACACCGACTTCATGGGCAAGCCTTTCGGTCCTATCCCAGGTCTCATGGCAATCGCCGAGGACGTCCAGAAAGTCCATGCCATCTGCGTGAAATGCGGCAATCTTGCCAACCATTCACATCGTCTGTCCAAGAGCCACAAGCTTGTGCTCCTCGGTGAAAAAGACATCTATGAGCCTCTGTGCCGCCAATGCTACAATGAGGCTATGGCTCAGGAGAATAAGGAAAGCGAAGATTAGAGTACCAGACCCGAGGCCTTGTTCCAGGACAAGGTCTTGTAGAACTCGTCCAGTTCTGAATTTCCGTCAGCCGGAAGGTACATGCTCAGGCCGCAATGCGTTCTGATATCGAAATTTATGAAGGTGTCCGTTGCCGCGTTATATAACACGCAATCGGACATCGCTTTGTTATTGTCAGCCATATCCGCCTCCGGAATACCGCTCTGGCGGAGGATGTCAGTCAAGTCATAGAACCAGTGTTTCCTGGCGCGGAAATAGCCCTGGACATTGGCGGCATTGACAAGTGAAATCTGGTTGCGGTACTTGGAAAACAGCGACTTGCAAGACTCTGCCAGCCCGTCCAGGCGGGTGCAGTCTATCATTGATATTGTCAATGACCTGTAAATCGGATCATCCTGATTCTTATAGTGCCGGTATGAGTCTTCGCAGAGGTTGTAAAGGTCCGGCTCGACCGGCTTCAAGACTCTCTGTGTCAATGTCGTATAGTCGCACAGCCCGTCTTCCAGAACCTCCGCCTGCGAGAAAACGAGCTTGTCGCACTTGTCTTTCAACGCATAGGCCACCTCGACGCAGCCCATCAGGCAAGCGTCAATGATAATGTAATCAAATTTCATCGGCAGTGCCTGCGCGAAAGTCTCGATTTCCATTTCATAGGTATTCCTGCTCGTAATATTGTCAACGCCAATGCTTTTCACCCTTGGCATCGAACCATCAGAGTTCGGGTCAATGTAAGGGACAGCCTGGAGTCCGGCGGTACCTGCCGTAATCTTGCCCGTAGAATAATAGCCTGATGGCAGCCATCCGCTTCCATGTGACGAGAAGACTATTCCGTAACTTGCATGAGGATAGAGTCCTTTCACGGTTTCCAGAACGTCGGTCATAGTAGATGCCGACACAGCTTCGTCCGTTTCAGGCCAGGTTTTAAGCGTATCCGAAATCACTTTCCCCCATCCGTCCGCGGAAAGCCTTATAAGATATGATGGCGTTCTGTCCGTGTATCTTCCTGTCTCTGACAGCCTTCTGGAATAAACCAGAACCGCCTTTGACATTGACCCTACCAACGGGAGATAGCCGGATTTTATATCATTGACATCATCCTCAAGGGCAGCACACAGGGAGTTGAATCCGGCGGAATACAGGATCATCACCTGCGCTTTTTCGGGCGTCACGTCCCGCACCGGTGTTGTCCCTTTGTTTCCCGGCATGTCATCAAATGTCTTGTCACACGCCACCGCCGACAACATAAGCAATGATGCCAATGCCGCCCGTATATTATTGACCAGCTGTTTCTTTCCTCTCATAATCTTTGTCTTTGCAGGTGTCTGAAATCTTAGCTTCCCCATGGTAAACTATTGTCGTTTAGAAACACCCAACTTGCAAAAATAACAAATTCTCAGATATTCCAAGCGGATAGTTTCTTCTCAGGAGCAAAATAATCAGATACCACTGTCATCCTTTCTCGGATGATGTTCCAGGATGTCGTTCTGCCATGTTGTGCTGTCCAGATGCGTGTAGATTTCCGTTGTAAGAATGCTTTCGTGCCCCAGCATTTCCTGGACGACACGCAGGTCAGCTCCGCCTTCGATAAGGTGTGTCGCAAAGGAGTGCCTGAAGGTGTGCGGAGATATTTCCTTGGTTATCCCTGCCAGCATGGCCTGTTTCTTCACCATGTTGAAAACGGATATGCGGCTGAGCTGCCTGCCGGATTTGTTCAGGAAAAGAATGTCTTCTGACTTCGCATCCGCGGGCTCCGGACGGACCGCCAGATATGCCGTAACGGCCTCTGCTGCAGGGTCACCCATAGGAACGACACGTTCTTTGTTGCCCTTTCCGACTACCCTGACGAATTTCTCTTGCAGATAGATATTTGAGATTTTCATGTCGGACACTTCCGTGACTCTGAGTCCGCATCCGTAAAGCAGTTCGAGGATAGCCCTGTCGCGTACGCCGCCCCACTTGGATTGGTCCACGGAGTTCATAATGTCATTGACCTCATCAATGGAGAGCACTGAGGGGAGGTAGCGGCCGATTTTGGGGGTGTCAATGCCGTCGCACGGATTTTCCGCAATGACGCCGTCTATCTGGAGCCAGCCGAAGAATGACCGGAGCGAGCTGAGAATCCGGGCCTGCGTCCTGCCAGTTATCGCCGGTCCTTCGTTAGGGTCAATGCGGGTGCCCAGATATTGCCTGATGTTCTCGCCTGCGGTTTTTTCCAATGTCACTCCGGAACCGGACTCCGAATCAAGCCATGACGCGAATTCCTTCACGTCCGAACTATATGAATTATAAGTATTTAAGGACATACCCCGCTCCAAGCGAAGGTATGTCCTGAAACCTTTGATATATTCCTCGGTAGAGTTATACATATCGAATAGTGATTACGGAATCATCAGATTCCGGCCGGAGAACAGCGAAGCGCCGGCCTCGAGCGATGGTGCGCACGTAGGCCCACTCCCCCATAATGGGGGCCGGGGGGGGATTAAAGGGCACTATACTTATGACAGTACTCGAGCATCTGGCCCATGTAGTCGTCAGGATAAACGACCTCGTAATCCACGACCTTGCCATCCTTCTCTACCGGCACGATATCCGGATTCACGAAACCGCCATAAGGCTTGAGACCAAGAGCCGCGTAACGGGTCAGCACTTCCTTATGAAGCTCAGGATCCACATCCACAGCATACTTCATGATAAGATTCTTTCCGGCCTCGTAATCACCCTCTGACTTGATTCTCTGAATCTCAGCCAGAAGCTTGCCGAACAAACCACGGAGCGCCTCATAGTCATTGACAACAAAATAAGTCTTGCCGCCCTTGACCTTCTTCTCGATGACATTGTCCTTCATACCCTGCTCGTAGCACCAAGCAGCGATGAGCTGACGGTTCTGCATGTGTGCCTCAGTAATCTTGCGGCCGAGTTCAATGCGGGTGAGCTGTGTCATGAGACCGTTGCGGATGTAGTTCGCATAATGAGGTTTGTATGCCTCCGCTGAAATGATACCAAGTTCAACGAGCTTAGGGTCAGCGATATAATAGAGTCCAAAGAGGTCTGCTCTGGCTTCCTCGAGGGCAGAAGCATACTCGCCCATTGCAGAAGTTGACACGCCCGGAAGAAGCTGTCCTGAACCATGTCCGAGGCACTCGTGAAGGTCAGTGTGAATCTCGTCAGCATACGCGCCATACTTCTTCATCATTGACTTTTCCTCATCTGAGTATGCGAATTCCTCGAGCACCGACTTAGGAGACTCGTTGGCCGCAGCGTCATAGGCGTGAGTAATATTGGCAATAGTCACTGACTTCGAGCCATGCTCCTTGCGGATCCAGTCTGCATTCGGGAGGTTGATTCCGATAGGAGTTGCAGGGTAGCAGCCGCCACCGAGGCAGGTCACGTCAATGACTTTAGCGGAAACACCCTTCACGCTCTTCTTCTTGAAACGAGGGTCGATAGGAGCATTGTCCTCGAACCACTGCGCGTTCGAACTCAACACTTCGGTACGGGCTGAAGCGGCAGAATCTTTGACATTGACAACAGACTCCCAGTAAGCTTTTCTTCCGAGAGGGTCGTTGTAGTCCTCCACGAAACCATTGGTGAAGTCCACGATGCCGAGGGTATCATTGACCCAAGTGATGTTATACTGGTCCCAAAGTTTCAGGTCGCCGGTCCTGTAATATTCCTGAAGCTCAGATATTTCCTTCTTCTGAGTCTCATTCTCAGCCACGGCCTTTGCTTTCTCGAGTTCCTCACAAATCTTCTCCAATGCCGGGCCGTAGATTCCGCCGACTTTCCATGCTTCCTCGCGGATGACGCCGTCTGCGCCCTTCACAACCTTCGTGTTGAGACCATAGGAAATAGGTCTAGGGTCGTTCGGGTCAATGATACCTGCGTAGTAATTTTCGACTTCGTCTCTGGTCACGCCTTCGTAGAAATTGACTGAAGAAAGTGCAACGATATCACCCTCGCTTGCGGATGAGCGTCTGTACGGATACAGGTCTGGTGAATAAATCACAGGAAGGATGGCCTCACATTTTTCGCCCTCGCCTACCGCTTCCATGATGGAGCGGAAGTATTCCTGGCTGCACTCAGGGAAGAATTTCTCTTCTCCGTAGTGGTGATGGATACCGCTGCTGAAGAACACGCGCTTGATATATGTCATCAACTGTCCGAACTCCTTGGTGGTCCTGTCACCTTCGTAGCATTCCACGATATTCTGGAGGACTTTGCGGACTGCCAGGTTTTCTTTGCAGTTCTGGTCCCAATAGATGTCCCAGCCGTACTTCGCTGCTTCGCTCAGATGATAGATGTATTCTTTCTGCTGGAGCGACAGCTTTTCCCATCCAGGAATCTGGTAACGCATAATTTTCACGTCTGCAAATTCATCGATGAGATACTTGAAGTTCTCGTCTGCTGACTTGCTTCCATTGCCGCATGATGTTACGGCAGCGGCTGATGCCAATGTCAATAGCATTTTGGTAATGTTTTTCATATAATCTATAAAGTGTTTGTGTATTCAATGCCAGTCTGTTATGGCTGTTGTTCCGGCCTGATTGCCAGAGGTGCCATCCGAACTCAGTGGTTTCAGCCCCGTAGCGTTCACGATGTCCGGTGGTCTTCCGTAGCTTGCAGACATCAGAGCCTTCAGAACTGTGCCCCTGCCGATTGTCAGAGGTTCACTACGTCAGACTTGTATATCACGTGATAGTCGGTACTGTCCGCATCGAGAACAAACATCTGGTAGCTGTTTCCGCCCGGATAGACTCTCACGACGATATGGCCCCACGGCTTGAACTTGCTCCACAGTTCCTCTCCGAGTTTCTTCCTCGACTGGTTCACTGTTATGTAATAGTCTCTGTCGCCTCTCCATACCTGCGGATCGCAGATTCTTGTCATCGTGGATACGACCGGATGATTCTCGCTACGTGCATCAATGATAATGACTTGCGGGGACAATGTCTGGAGGAAGAACGCGTTGCATGTGTCGAAATATCCGTGGTGGTTCGCCTTCATAACCGTCACCTTTCCGCAGACCTTAGCCACCGGAGTCTCGAAGTCCCTTTCCTGCGACTTGTAAATCGGCCAGTTACCTCCCGAGAGATCTCCGCCATTGTAGTACGAGAATTTTCCGTAACGAAGTTTAATCGCGCAAGAGTTCATGTTTTCGTCGAAGAGTCCAGTGTCTCCGCTATACATTTTCTCGGACTTGGTTCCCCGCCCTGTCCACACTTCCCCATTGGCCGCCAAGTTCCTGATTTCAAATTCCTTGGCGTATAGTTTAGGATTATGGACCATCGTGAACTGTTTCCGGCTTCCCACCTGGAATTTTTCTGCGACTGTTCCGTGCTGTGCAATATAGTTCACGAAGTTAATGTAATGTGGCATGAAGCCCTTGTCAGCATTGAGAACCTTCTGTTTTGACGGAAAATCATATTCAGGATATGCCCTGTCAACGAATTTATTGAAGTGGATTTTTTCTCCTACCAATGTCATTCCTGACAAATCGTATCCGTGTGTCCCCTGCAGAGCATCCTTTATAGTTCCGATATGATCATTATGAAGATGCGTAACCATAGCATAATCAAGGTTTTCCTTATCCGGCAGCTGCTTCAGGAAATGCTTTATATATATCGCCTGCCATTCGCCCGGTTTCTTGGTTGCATCAGGGTGCTGAGTATCTTTTGCCTTGGCATTGTCTCCAGCATCAATCATCATAGTAGTTCCGTCCGGCATGATTATCAACGCCGCATCGCCACGTCCGGTAGCGATTGTGTGGATGTCCAGATATCCTTCCTTCCATTCCGGCAGATATTCCGGATTCTGCCCATAGGCCATTGCCGCACTCATCAATGCGGCCAAGAATAAAATTCCTTTTTTCATCTGTTATTTCGTCTTATCGTTTCTAGGCCGGCATTTCCCTGCCAGCGACACGATACATCTTACAAAAATAAACATTTTGTGGAATATTCCAGAGGTTGGCACGCGGAAAAGATACCATAGCCGGCATTTGTGACGGTACAGTTCCGATAGACAGGAGTGACTTACTGATTCGGGATGACGCGGATTAAAGGATAATTACTGGTGTAAGTGATCATTCCGTAGCCGAGCAGAGAACAAAACGGGGTAAAAAACGGCCTGATTTTACCCCGTTTGTTCAAATTTTTCAAAACGGTGCAAAAAATGACGTTTTCTTACACCGTTTTCCAATGCGGGGCATCTGAATGGGACGAATTCCGGCAGGCGGGACGACGCCACGGCCATCCTTGTAACACATTGATAATCAGACACTATTTATTTTAAGCGTGGATTTCCGAGGATTTTTTGGCCACTAATCCACACCCTATTTCATAACTTCCTAAAAATCAAACAATTGCAAAAACCGATGTGGCGCCGTCCCGACGACAGACTCAGCAGACGTAACTCAGGAAACCCTTACCAGATAACAACAGTCCGGCCAACACTGCGGGGCATCTGAATGGGACGAATCCCGGCAAGCGGGAGGGAAACAAAAGTACGGAACCATGGATTACTTCTATTGACGTCTGTTTCTCGAAGGATGTTTCATTATAATCCAGAGAGTTATGGCTATACCGATTACCATAATGCAAATTGCAGCAATAAAACTATACGGGTTTTTGCAAATGGTTAAGCATAAATCATTCATCGACCAGAAACCGGTAACTATGGAAACCGGGAGCAATATGGCGGCCATAATATTTAGAGCCCTCGCTTTGGCATTAAGCAAGACAGCTTTTTCACTTTGCGCACGCTCAACCTTGAAAGATATGGTATCGTGCAATTTTTCGATTTCATCCTTCAGTTCCTCGACATAAGAGTCGATGTCCAGATTTTGCCGGATCATGCCATAAAGTTCAACTCCTTGATCTTGCGACGTCAACTCATTGAAATACATGCGATTAATAAAGCGGATATACTCTTCATTCAAAGAATCCACATATTCCGACAACTTCTCCAGCGTCCAGTTCCTCCTCTTTGTCAATGTCGTCACTTCATTCGAAAAACAAAGAACAGAAGCACGCTGCACCAGAGCGATTTCCATCATTCTGGCATACGTGGTCATGAAATAATCGACAAGGTAAGAAGGAACACCTGAATTTGTCAGATAGACAAAGGAATAACGGCTTACCCCATACAAAGAATTCCACTTCTGCCATCTCAGATACGTATGTGAACGCAAAAGGTCCCGCATCATTTCATCATTCTGACATGTAGGCCACCCGGTATCTACAAACAAGTATTTGTACCAAAACTCAGGGAACGGACTTGAAGGATTACAATATGCATCGGCAGCACTTAGGGACAATCTGCTCATATCATCATTTTTGTACAGAGACATTACAAACATCCTGTCATCGATTACTGGAGTCAATGTCAGGTTATCTGTCAAATCCTTCAACAAGGAGTCGAGCATGGATGTCGCCGTCCAAGGTTCATCCACCGTGTATGATTTAAAGTCCTCTTTGCTGATTTCGGTGTCCAAACCACTAATCTCCAAATACTCGCTCAGTTCCTGTCGTTTTTCAGCATTGACTTCACTCCAGAAAGGTGGCAGAATTCGTCTTCCATACTGGTTGATATTCAGGATGTCCCTCGTATCACATTGACTTTCATCATCATTTCTCAGGTAGAATGACATCATTCCGACACCGGTCTTATAAAGGTTTATGTTTATGGCATCAACGTTCAAGGAATACGGCTTTTCTCGGCCGCTCACTTTTATGAGATAACGCACATCCTTCTCCTGAGGTTCTTTACGTTCAAAGTGCATAACCAGATTGTCGTTTCCATCACCTGAGTCATACAGGACATCATGAACAAAACGGAAATAGTAGTTCTTCTCATTGTAAAGCACCTGTGCATCCAGAGAGACATTATTCTTGTCTGTCTTATTCCCGTCATTTTCTTGACTTTCAGCCACAGCCGGCCTCACCCATTTGCCATTATTCAGAAAACGGATTTGACTGAAGTCTGTGAGTTGTGTCATCGTCCCCTCATGCACATCTTTTTTTGCCCACTTGAACGGAAAATAAAAGATATGATAGCTATACATGAAGTGCGTCCTGATCTTATCGACAATACCTGCTATTTCCTCCTTACTGTACGCTCCTGATACAGTCCCCAGATAGCCTGAGTCTCCACCTCCATGATACATTTTTTTGGCATCCAGTTCTGATTTGAACAACGAGGTAAGGTCATTGACTCCCTCTCCATAGAATTCGGCAACGTCATCGTTATATATCAGCAGACGTCTGTAAGGATACATTCTGTCACAAATTGTCGAGAATTTGGAAGTCAATGATTTGACAACGTATAAATTAGAGGCGTCACCCTTGCAAGACTTCAGAGATTCTTCCGCCAATCTCTCATCTTCACCCTCAGATACCCCCTGGGCTGCCCTGTCAGCACGACGGACATCATCAATTTCTTCACGGCTCGCCCCGAGTTTAATCATACCCGGAATATACCTGGAGTCATTGGCAGCAACCAGTTGCATGTGCCTGTCCATTGCCAAGTCAAGCAGTTTTGCGACCTGCTCAAGGGATGATGGTTTATTTGCAAAATCATTATGATGGTCTATCCTCACGTAGTTGTCCGGATGCGGGATATCTTCATTGAGTTCGATTCCATATATCTGATAATCAGGAGAATTACCATATTCTTCAAGTGTCTTTTCATAGCTGCTCAGTTTGGCATTGTCCCATCTGAGATCATGAGTTTCAAACTGCTCACCGGCATTGACAAGCAAATTCTTGATTGTCGTCATTTCGAGGTCGTTTCCGCCCAGCAAAAAAATCCGCTTACTCATAACATTGTACAATTAGAGGTTACATTCTGATATAAAGTTAAGGATTAAGTTCCGACAATACAAGCAGCTCCTGCGGATTAATAACAGTTGTCCTCATCCTCCCACTAAAACGATTACACGATAGTTAATAGGTGTCCTCAATACCGCCTGAACGGTAGGCAACAAAAATCGCATTTTTAGTTTCTTCAGTAGCAATCGTTTCTTGTCTCAATACCGCCTCAGCGGTAGACAATAGAAATGTCTGCAAAAGTCATCATCGTCCTCCACCCTGCATATAACGTCTCAATACCGCCTCAGCGGTAGACAATAGAAATATCGTGGCTGTGAGTTTGGCTTTCGGGGCGATCCTGCAGGTCTCAATACCGCCTCAGCGGTAGACAATAGAAATAATTATTGGAACAATATACCTGTTGGCAATAACGACCAAGATTACACAATCTAACCGTCATCTTACCACAACGCAATCTTGCCTGCAATACCCAAATCAAGAGTTGCTGTTGCTATACCCAATGCTTGAAACACACGGCTCATGGTCGGTAATGTGATAACACTTGTGCCTTTCTCCAACTTTGAAATCTGAGCACGCTGTACCCCGATACGCTCACCAAGCTGTTCTTGTGTGAGGTTTTGTGCCAATCGAGCCTTGCGTATGGCTTCGCCTACAATATAGGCGTTTACATCTTCTTTGAGCTTGGCTTCCATGGCTTCGCGCTCTGGTGTACCTCTTTTACCCCAAAGTTTATCTTTCATATTGTCTGCTGGTATCAATTTCATCTGTGCCATAATGCTATTTCTTTTTATTGCTAAAATACTCTTTTCGTATCTCTTCTGCTTTGGCAATCTCCTTTAAAGGTGTTTTCTGAGTTTTCTTGACTATGCCATGTGTGGCAATAACCAAAGTCTCTTCCTCAGTATCCCAAAAGGAGAAAAGCCTGTAGCATATACCATTGTAGAGAGTGCGAAACTCCCATATCTCGGTATTCTCCAGTTTCTTGAAGAGGTCAACTTTCATCACTCCTTCCTCAACCTTGAAGATGTTGTAGTATATCTTCTGCTGAGCTTTGAATGGCTGCGCATCCAAAAAGGCTTGTGCTTCTTCTGTCAATACCACTTTCAGCTTGTTGATGACCATTTTGTTTGGAATTATGATACAAAGATAATGATTTGTTTCCAAATAGCGATACAAAATTCGGTTTTTCATCTCTATCAGCCCCACTTTTAACACTCTCACTACTTGTTAGTATCAGATATGTAACTTGCTCACTCTTTTATTTCCCTAAATTTGATATTTCAAAAATAGGGAAAAGAAAAAATGTGAAAAGTAACGGATAATATACACTTTATCCGTAACATCTTACATTATTACTGAATTTCGCCCCTTATTTCTTATAAGCCACGCTTGCATCGTTTGTTCTTGAAACAAGGCTTTTCGTTGCCATCACGTATATCGTTCCCTAATTATTAACAAATAAAAAAATGGAAGGGTCTCAATACCGCCTCAGCGGTAGACAATAGAAATTTGGGATTTTCCTCATTTTCATTCTCGTGGACCAGTGTCTCAATACCGCCTCAGCGGTAGACAATAGAAATATGCTTCATTGAAGAATTATGAGAGACAGAGACTTGAGTCTCAATACCGCCTCAGCGGTAGACAATAGAAACGCCAAGACACAATCAACACCGCCAGAAAACAAACAGGTCTCAATACCGCCTCAGCGGTAGACAATAGAAACGTTCTTTATATTTGCCGCAATGATAATGATGATGACGTCTCAATACCGCCTCAGCGGTAGACAATAGAAACCAAAAGGAATATTCCGTTAGTACAAAGCACGTAAGTGCTGTCTCAATACCGCCTCAGCGGTAGACAATAGAAACATTCTCTATCTCAACAAATTACAAATTATCATCAAGTTATAAGATTACTCCAACACTCAATCCGTCAGCAACTTACTACAATCACTACATTTCTTCGCAAATGTACCTCTTTTTGATTGAAAAAACAAACACTTTTTTACCGCTTTTTAAACGAAACTCTTATCTATCAAGACATTACATCCTAAAAAATCTTCGCAAGAAAAAAGCGCTTTCCTTCAAATAACAGGTTTGCGAAAAACCGCCCATATTCCACCAGACTATATCCCTGATTATCAACAAATTACCAATTCACCAAAACATAATGTTCGCAAATAAAATCAGTTTCAGCAAAAAACACCCATTCGCGAATTATGCAAAACACCAAACAAATACCACAAATCACCCAAACACCTATCTCTCAAGTATTTAGCTCATAGACTATTTTTCGCAAGAGTTTCAGACTTGTCAAAGAACATAACACTTCTAATAAACATCCACACTGGACGTTTTTTTACCCGACTTCTCAGGAAAATATTCAATCTTCGTATAACAGTTAACACACATCGGATAACATATCACCGAATCACTTTTTCTATCAATCAATTCCACTATCTGCTTCATAACTTCAGCATACTGCCCATCCGTAAAAAAGCATTCGTAAACACTATAATTCACCCGCTTACCATACCTCGCAAGAATATGAGAAAATCGTTCGCGCCGCTTATTATCCACGATATCATAAGCAACAACACAAAAGGTCTTTCTGGCTCTCATATTCACATCACCATTTAGCAACATAAGAACGAAAACAAGTTCCCTTGTCAATGTGTTCCGCAATTTCTTTTACCTGCGCTTCGACTATATCAGACAGCCTCATCTCCATACCGCGATATTTCTCATACCTATTTAACCTCTCGAACACATTCTTAGTCAGCAACTTTTTCGTCCCATCCGTCAGTTTCCCATCCTTACACGATAAATGTTCTCCCTTCTGCACAAGAGATATGACGACACGATCCACCGCCTGCGCTCGAAATAATTCTATCACATCATAAACTAACGTCGGCTTTCCGGCCTGTTCAAGATGAAGCACACCGCACATCGGATTAAGCCTGCGCGTCAACAAAGCCCGCAACACTCTCGGATAGAGAAGAGCATAACCATAATTCAGCATACAATTAAACAAATCCTCTGCGCCCTTACGTTCACGTCTTTCGAAAGAAACATTATCATCAGATATCAGTTCCCGGACATAAGACCAATACAACTCTGCCCCATAAGCCTCCAAGCCCATAACCTTTTCACGATACTCATCCACTCCCGCATAAGATTTGACATCATCTATACATTTCTTCAGTTTTGGAATCACCTGCTCATAAACCTCACATAATGAAGACATTCTGGACTTATGATACTTATGAAAATATTTAATCAAATTCAACTGGTTATTTAACTTTCCCCGGATAAAAGCAGAAGCAAGCACGCTACACTGAGATTCTGACATACGCGACTGTTTTTGCCACAATGACGTATGAATCATCCGCGATGTCACAAGGCTTCCGGAATGTTGACCATTAGATGAAAAATAATCAATACCGATTTTGTGGTCAAGACAATATCGAATAGCATTACTCGAGATACTCACTCCATCCCCGACTATACTCAAATGCTCTAAATTAGACGACATCTTTGGAGTTTTCTTCTTACCATACACCTTCAGAGTAAAAGAGCCTTTCGCAATACCGATATAGGAACCAGGAGTCGAAACCACCATATCCGTGGACTCATTCTCTATTTTCCTATATTCATTTTTCCTCTGCCTGATAGCCTTAGAAACGCGATCAGAAGATTTAGACTCGATTCTTTTAGCAGAATTACTCTTGCAGATAGAGTAGTGTTTGATTAATTCCTCGACAACAACATTCTTATTCAGAATATTATCTTGAGATAAGAAATCTATCTTACCCAATGCAGCCGTCAAAATAGATTTACTCGATATTTCTCCTACGTGTTCAGATATGACATCACACAAATGGCTCACAAGGATAGTATCCAACTCCTTTATCTCATTTTGAGATATCAGCGGCACATAATAACGAGATATCGACTGTATTCCATCTTTTCCCCCTACATCAAACTCATTTCCCATCCATTTTATAGCACGAATACGGGATGCCAACTTTTCTTTCTTTTCCGGGGACAAATAGACATGCTTGTTGTCAATCATAACTCCCAGAAACTCAAACCCATCTTTTATCTGCACAATCGACGGTTCGTTCAATTGAAGTTTCAGACGTTCCGTCAAAAAAGCACTACACTCGGCAAGATAAGATTCAGCCTGCTCCTGCGACTCACAACAAATAATAAAATCATCCGCATAGCGGACATACTGAGAAGTTCGACTCAAAACAAACTGGTCAAACGGCGTCAAATAATGATTTGATAGCATTGGCGAAAGAATTGCGCCCTGTGGGACTCCCGCCTGCACATCAATCCAATGTTTCGAATTATCTACCACTCCCATCTTTACGCACAAACGCACCACCTCCAAAACATCCTCATCTACAACCAGTGGCTTTATTCTTTTAAAAAGAATCTCATGATTTATATTGTCGAAATAGTTATCAATGTCAAGCCGCAACAGATATGGCGTTTTCTTCGACTGACAGCAACAACGAGCAAATTTTATTGCTTTTGTATGCCCCTTGTTCGGTCGATAGCCAAAACTATTGGGCACAAATGACTTATCAAATCTCGGTTCTATCAATGTTTTTATCGCCTGCTGCACAATCTTATCTTTAATGCTCAATAGCCCGAGATTTCTCTTTTCATTGTCCTTCTTCGAAATAGAAATCCTGAGATAAGGCATAGGCGTCCACTTTTTGCTACGCAGTTCTTCGGCCAATTCAGATATATTTCTATTCAAATTCGACTCAAACTGCGAAAGACTGACCCCATCAATGCCACCGGAAGCCCCCTTTTGTCTGATGGACTTCCAGGCATTGAGCAGAGTCGTCTTACTGCAAAGTATATCGAATAGTCGAGCCTTCAAAACAGCCGTTATTGATTATCCATTCTTTTCAACACTCCATAACCGACATTGGTTTTAGCCCCAATGCCTAAATCTTGCAGAATAGCTGTACAAAGAGACTCTTTCATTTCTGCAGTTACCTCTTTATCACCAATCTTAGTAGCATTGAACTTAAAGCAAAAAGCGAATGTCACTCCAGGAGCGACCTTGACAATCTTGATTGGAATCGGCTGAGCAAGAGGTCCTCCAGTATGCGGGGTTATATAATCCTCTGCCAGAATCTGATTCACAGGGACTTGCTGTTTCGTCCTCGTACCATAACCAACAAGCAGAGCATCCGCGAAAATGTCACCATGATTGAACATCTGATTACCAAGTTCAAGAATATCATTATCTTCAAGGACAAGTGAACTAAACTCAGGAATATCCGCAATCAGACCTCTAATATAATTCAACTTCTCAGCATCTGCTTCATTCGACTGTTCCTTATCCTCTTTAATCGTCGGAAATGCACTGCGAATCACACCCTTCACCGATGAGCCAGGAATCACAGGAAGTCCGGAAGTATAGTCAAACTGAAGACCGGTTTTAACATCTTCTTCCGAACCAGGAAGCCCATGCGCAAGCCCACTTCCAATGAGTAGCCCCGGAGCCTGAACTTTCATTTTCACGACATAAAAATTGGCAGTTCTAAGAACATTCGACACTTCTTCATTCACAGAGATAGCAGCCTTCACATCATCCGTATTAAATCTTGGAATACCAACCGAATGATAGAACTGATATCCGATATTGGCCGAGTTCTCGCGTGGAAGATTAATTGGCGTTGTCGAATTAGGAATGCCATTATATGCTCCAACATTTACTTTCTCTGATGGAGCAAACATCCTCAATGCGATTTTCAATGCTGTCGAGGCGTTCATAATCTGCTCTTCAAGTTTTCCGGCAGCATCAGCAGCAACTTGTTCTGAAAGCAACTTATCCCGATTCTGATTTCCCGGATTCCGTTTCTTCAAATACAATCTCACAGCCTCAGGAAATCGTTCCCTATTGGACTGAGACTTGCTGTCGTCATCTTCAAAAATCATCAATGCCCTCAAAAGTCCGCACTGTGACACAGTTGCGGCAAAAGACGACGGGTAGGATCCAAAAGCCTTTGGATAACAATATTTTTCGTCAGCATTTCCACGAGTGACAATCCCCACCTCAAGCAGCACATCTGCAGCAGTGGAAATGTCTTCATATGTAGGTTTGTAAACAGCCATAGTCCCTAATATTTCTTAATGACACATATTCCATAACCGACGGAAGCATTGGCCCCAATCTGAACGGGGACGGAAGTAATGGCAGAGTCAAATGCCTTATTTATCTCACCGTCATCATGCAAAATAAAGAACGCAAGGCGGCTCTTTCTCGGAAGCACCTGCTCATACCATAGATTCTTGCTCACTCCATTTTCCAGGCAGTTCCGTGCTATCACCGGAAGTTCATCATTATTACTATACTTCTTAAAATCTTTGTATGAGCACTTATTCGTTTCCAACACATTGGCCAAGTCCAAAATAGTGTCTTTCTCATTATCCCCAAGTCCAACACCAAAGAGAGAGGCCTTATCCTGAAGTTCCGTTACAACTTCATCACATGTAACCTGCACAAATGGGGCGTTAACGGACGGACGCGGAATCGACAGAATTGACGCATCCAGAAAACGATATTCTCCCGCTTCGCAATTTTCCTCACCGCCGACTTTCTTACCAAAGAGTCTCACGACATTGACCTTCTTCGCATCTTCATTGTGAGCCTTGTTCCATTTTCCACAATGCTCTCTCAGCGCGCCCTTAAGACTGGACGCGTTAATACACGGAAGGTCAGTGACCACATCTCTTTGTATGAGTCCATCAATGACACCGTCATTGTCCTGTCCACTGCCTACGTGAAGATTGCTGATGCATTCGATTGTATATAATGTTGCTTTCATATATCCTGATTATAAATAGGTTAAATAAAAATATTCAGTCCGACTTTACTAAGATTATCATCATTTTTCTTTAGTTCAGTGAGCTTTTTATCATTGGCATAAATAACAGAGCCACGACCTAAAAGATGGTATAACATTGTTTCTGAACGGTTTCCGTTCCACTTGTGAATATTGGAAATATATCTGTTCACTATTCTTTCGCCCCAGATGAAATCATAGTTCTCCCTTTCTTCCGATTTAATCCACGCATCTCCAAGCAAAAGAAGACGGCCGTCACGATGAAGCACCTCCCTGAATTTTTCCACAAGATCCACATCGGCAGATTCGAGCGCCATCTTGAAAGTAGAGAGATTTCCGCCCAGTTGAACAAAAACAGGCTTTTCATCCAATTTCTCTGACGTCGTCACAGAAAAGCAAAAATGATAACCGTCACTAAGCCTTATCTGCGTCTGTTCAAAATAAGCCTTATCTCTATCCGAGGAACTATCAAGTTTATTTATTCCCACTCTTTCATCATTGATGAAAATCTTATCCGCATCGATCGTTTTTCCATCTGTTCCTATCCATTTCTTCCAATTATCGTAATGTTTGAAATCACAGAACGTATTGGTTCCCTGCTTGGTAATCAATGGCTGAGGAATTTCTTCCCCAAAATATGATACTTTCTCATCATTCCCAAACGTGACCTCATATCCCAAGTCAGCCGGGCATGGCGTAAAGAGCACTCCATCACTTTTCCTTTCCATAAAGATTGGAGAAATCTCCCTTATTTGTCCATACGAAGCGGCCGGAGCCTCAATATTGAAAGGCTTTCCGATATACTCAGGCCATTTTTCTTTTTTTTCAGCATCGTTTTCAGCTCCTGTCTCAAGCAAATTGTTTCTCCGTAATATTTCATAGCGTAATACGCCCAACACGGCAGAAACTTGAGGCAGAATACAACTTCTGACAAGATAGTTCTGGTTCTTTCCGTCACCAAACGTAGTCTCTCCACCGAAAAAATAGCTTCCTACTGGAGTCAAACGAACTATATACTTATATGTTTTATCACTCATAGCTTATCTGTTTTCCGGTTTTCTGATTAATAAGCCTACATATCGCAATGCGTTATGAAGATAACTGATAGCCTCCTCTGGCTTTCCTTCAAACGACGGGTTGAGCAGAATCGGGATCAAGCTGGTCAGCAGTTCTTTCGAACGATCATGTACATCTTCATTGAAGTTCTTGTCAATGAAATTCTCGAGCATCGCTTTTCGCACAGGCCTGTTGGCGGCAGCATTGGCATTAGGTCCCATTGACTTTTCAAGTATATAATGAAGAGGCTCCTCATAACGCTTCAGCCAGTATGTAATACTATGAAGGAATTCATCTTCTACCCACGAAGCATAGTTCTGAAGTCCACAGGTATTATTGAATAATTCTCTATTATTTTTACTTATCTTACCACCGGCAAGTTGTCCGCTATGCTTACGAAGTTTCCAGACAATTGCATTCTTTCCATCAATAGCTTTCGCTTCGGACATTAGTTCCTCTGCAAGTTGCCTTGTTTCGGCCATAGGATGTTTTTCGTAAGAAATCGCCACACCATAACTCATGGAGACGCTTATGCCCAGACGTTTAACATCTTCGTTGTTTGAAATAGTATTCTTCAAAGCCTCATCAATTTGCTTGATAAGTCCAAAAATGTCAAGACTCTTTCTGTCATTATATACTGGGGCATAAAAAGAAACGTCATCGCCTCCCTGATAGATAACCTGACCGCCATAGTCTTCAACCAACTTGGCCAGTTCTGTGCCAAAGACATTGAAAAGAGACGCTTTCTCACCAAGTTTGGCCATGCATTTTCCGAAGTTATCGCCATCCGCTGAAACGAAGGCCACATATTTATGATATGCGGCTTCCGGAAGTGAATCAAAGCCATCGAGAGTCTTATCAAGTTCAAAAAACTTTCTCAGTACCCCTATATTTGATTCGAACAAGTTAGAAAGATAATCCCGTTTCTGACTGTCTGCAAAGTTGTCACGAAACTCCGCGCATGACATTCTGTTCTGCATATCCTCAACTACAGTTTCCGGCTTTTCAGAAAATAACTCAAGGAGATAAATCTTTATTGTCTTGCTTAAATATTGTTTGAGTATATCTTTGTTCTTTTTCAGAGCCTCAGACATGCGTCCGGCAACATTGTCCAATACATCTGAACGAAGGTTCATGAGACTTTCAAACGAGTCTTCAGGTTTTGCCTCGAAGATATATTGATCCGGAAAGCGTCCTACTGTAGTGCGTTCTCCGAACAGATCCTCAGTCACGATCGGTTTCAGAAATTTATGCCCAGAGTTGTACAATGGTTCGACAAGACGACGCGACAAATCCGAGAAGAAATAACTTGATGCCCATACGGCTCGCGTACTATGTGCGCAAGACAACACCCGAGTTATCGGCCCTACAGTTATTCCAAAATAGTGTTTTTTCTCACCCATAGCTTTATTTTGCAACTTTATTCAATGTTCTAAACACTTGAGTTATCAATGTATATGGTTCCCTGTTCTCTTTGCCAGGCTGAATGTCAATACAATCTGGTTCTTCAACCTCATCCAACTCAACTCTCCACGTATTATCATAGATAAACTCGAAATAATCTGAAATAGATATAGCATCTGAAATTTTCATCCCTTCCAATCTCGCTCTAGATTTATCACATGAAATATCAAATCTTGCCTGTCTCAATTCATCTGGCAACTCATGAATTATAATGTAAACAATAAAGCCCCCATCAGTAGTTGGAACAGGTCGATAATCAACAGGTGACTTAAAGCGCACCTCTTCATTTTCGTTACCATGTAACGACGTCTTCACTTTATTTCCATAGGAAATCCAATCCTGCGAAGTTGACAAGCCTAGAGCATCACGGTAAAGATTCTTCTTTCCCATAAGTTCACGATTCCGTTCATACTCATCGCTCAAGCTATTACGCACTGGTTTAATACTACCATCACGATTTGTAACTTTTCGACGGTCCATATCATACAATTCATCAATATGAACATTCCCACAGATGAAGCGATACAACACATTTCTAAAATTAAACGCGGTACGTATAACAGGTTTATCCCAGTCATCACCCTTATCTTTAGCGTAATGATACATCATAGACTTGACATAACATCCACGCTCATTCACTCCACTACGAATAACTTTATGGAAATAGTTTATATGCTGAAACAGACTCTGATATTTATCCTCTGAATTATTACAAGCAGGGACAATAAAATAATAAGAAGCCCCCGACAATTTTCCAGTCGATCCAGCACCAGATACCCTAAAGCATCCAAATCCTTTATCCTGTCGAGCGCCGAAACTATGAGATGCAAAAAATGCCGGAATAATTGGCTCGATACATTCAGCAAGCCTGTCATCACTAACTATCAACTCGACTCTTATGCCACTCATCTTCACCAATTCCATATCGCCAGTTTCATCTGCTCCAACCCTAGCGAAATAAATTGGATAGAGATTTCTAAATACGGGCTTTCCGTTACGATCAGTTTTCTGCTGTCCAGTCCTCCTGTCCAGGTCGGGGACTTGTGACTCAATGATGCTCCGGCTTTGAGCACTAATCCTCATCTTGTAGTTAAACGCTGTCTTGTCTTCATTTGCCCACCAGGTAGAAGGCACATCATCACGACTTGTCAACGCACATCCATTCACCGACAACTCTCCCTTGTCTAGTTTAGCCAGCAAAAACCTGTCAAGTTTAGGCTTCACCTCTGTCGCCCTCAGGCAACAATCATCGAATGCTCCCTGGAAATGCCACATAGGAGTATCCTGAACCAATTGCACTACAATCTTTTTCACTATCAGCCAATATTAAAAGTTTATATTTCAGTAAAATCCACGTCGTATTTTCCCAATCCGAAATTTATATCATTCCCCACTCCCAACTGCGACATAAGCCCCACAACAGGAACATGAAACGGCGAAATTCCGGAATAAGTCATATTTCCGACATACCCGGACATCACATAGACATTGACCTCACCCTGCTTGGGCGTGCTCCGAAGTTTCCGGAACCTCAGACCAGCCTCTAGCAGCCACGCATCCGCCGCAGGAAAAACGAAATTCTCGATGCTTCGCTCCCATTCTTCGCGCGTGTCAATGACAGAGAGATGATCCTCGGAATAGAGCAGTGTCAATGCCATTAGACGGTTCACAGCCGCATTCATCCATTGATAAAACGATGGAAATCCATTCATCTTTGCCTGATAACTTACATGAGATGTGTTCTTCAGCGGTTTGAGCAACGAAAGCGGTGTCCTGAGTCGGAATTCACCGGTCACAGGGCCGTCGAAATTGCGTTTGGAAAAATTCCGGAGGCTGACGCTCTTTTCAATTTTCATTTCCTGAAGCATCAGTTGTACCGGCGGATTGCCAAGGCCATCTGACAACATCGTCTGTAATGCTGTTATCATCTGCGGCTGCAAACTGTTCATTGTCCCTATCAGAAGAAGGTCAAGCCTGTAAGTTTCGTCCGCTTTCAGTTCAAAACTGCTTTTCGCTGATGACAGTCTGCTCACATCGAACATATAGCCTTTCGGAAAGCCGCCCTTGAACTGATTATACAAGAAATGGTCTTCCGATAGCGGCAAAATGTCAAGTTTTTCCCGAAGTGTCATCCCTTCGGACAGCATGACTTTCTCCGCGGCCTGCAGGAAACGGTTTCTCACAGCAGCTCCTATCCATGCTTTTTGGGCAAGGTCAGAAATCGGTGTAAATTTCACGCTGATACGCGTAAAACTAAGATTATCCAAGTATGGCAATAGCCAATATATATTATCCATGAAGAAGTTCAAGTATCAATCGGTTTTATCATCTAGGGTGCGTGAAGACATACGCAAATGCAAATATAAAACATTTTACAGCATTTCCAAGAAATATGGTATAAATCGACATGTCGTCTGTCAGGTGGTTCAGTACGGCGGACGTGGCCAGCCCACGGCCTCGGGAAGTGGGAGGTGCCTGCCGGAGACAAGTTCTCGCGGGAGCGAGGACGCAGGAAACGGTAGGAGGGCCGAACGGAGCGCAGCGGAGTGAGTTCCGCCGTACTGCACCACCTGACAACAACGATGCCGCGACTGACAACTGATTTCCTGATATGCAGTTGATTTCCGTAATTGGCCACGCCTGTAGCAAACTGCTCCGAGGACAAGATAACAACAGCAAAACAACTGGGGAATCCTTGCCAATTAAAAATAATTATTTACCTTTGCAATGTTGTGTGAATAAGAAAGGCAACAAGTAAAAGCAGACATCTTTTCCCTAAAAGGGATGTCTGTTTTTTTTATTTTCCCCATACTACCGAGGGGGTACTACAGCAAGGGAGGCTCTGCTCTCTCGCCTTTCTTATATTAATTCACACAAAATGAGAGCAAGCCAACATCTTGTGATAGTCGCCATTGAAGTGGAGATTATCAGACTTGTCAAAGTACGGGCTTATAAGCGAGTACGTTTCGGCAAGATTGAGAGAGTGCGCAGCCACTACAGACGTTATTAGGGTGACTCCTGTAGTCAGTCATCACTCCGAGCCATAAGGCTCTCTACTTCACCCCTCGGTTTTTAATCGTATTCTATTGGCATGAGACTGAGTTCCGCCGTACTGCACCACCGGACAACAAAAAATACCGTAGCCGAATAGTGAACAAAACGGGGTAAAAAACGGCCTGATTTTACCTCGTTTGTTCAAATTTTTCAAAACGGTGCAAAAAATGACGTTTTCTTACACCGTTTTCCAATGCGGGGCATCTGAATGGGACGAATCCCGGCAAGCGGGACGATGCCACGGCCATCTTTGTAACACATTGATAATCAAGTATCATTTATTTTAAGCGTGGATTTCCGAGGATTTTTTTGCCACTAATCCACACTGAATTTCATAACTCATTAAAAATCAAACCATTGCAGAAACTGGGTCAACGTAAAAAGTAGGTTGATAAAATTAGTCTTGTTA
>ULWK01023119.1_pt1 | contig 25004 bp, 24 predicted proteins | sample 1960281 | NCBI WGS metagenome assembly ULWK01 (sample SAMEA4835810, study PRJEB28245) | human gut metagenome | biome: gut microbiome; material: fecal sample | place: Denmark | collected 2008 | reverse complement strand
CCCCTGCCGCAACTGGCGATGCAAGCGAGGAACACGAAGCGTTCGACATGAACGATTTCCTATAATATAATAATGTATAAACCAGACAGCATGAAACAACGGGATTACGGTTGATTGGCAACCCAAAAACCAACAGACGGCATCCGTGCCGCAACCACTAAAATTTCAAATTATTCATCCGCCGGGTGACAGCGGACTATCCACCCGCTGCCCCGGCATTAAAAATCTATTCGTAATGAGAAAGAAAATCTTCTTGTCGGCGGTTCTCCTTGCCGCCGTGGTAAGTGCCTACGCACAGGGCAACGGGCAGGCGGGCATCACTGAAGCCACGAACCTAATCACCGGGTATTTCGACCCCGGAACAAAACTGGTGTACGCAATCGGGGCGGTCTGCGGCTTGATTGGCGGGGTAAAAGTATATAACAAATTTTCAAGCGGCGACCCCGACACCTCAAAGACCGCCGCCAGTTGGTTCGGGGCGTGCATCTTCCTTATCGTAGCCGCCACTATCCTGCGTTCGTTCTTCCTCTAAAGCGGCGGCTATGTCTGAATATCCGGTAAACAGGGGTATCGGGAAGCCCGTGGAGTTCAAGGGGTTAAAAAGCCAGTACCTCTTTATCTTTTGCGGCGGCTTGCTCGCCGTCTTCGTGGTGTTCATCGTCCTGTTCATGGCAGGCGTGAACCAGTGGCTATGTATCGGTTTCATCGTGTCGGCTTCGCTGCTGCTCGTGTGGCAGACGTTCCGGCTCAACGCACGGTACGGCACGCACGGGCTGATGAAAGCTGCCGCCCGCAAAAGACACCCACGCTTCATTATCAGCCGAAAGGCGTTACCCCGATTATTCACCTACAAAAGAAGAAAGGAAGAAAGAACATGAGGAATACATTAAAGGCTACCACGCTGGAAAGGAAATTCCCCCTTTTGGCGGTGGAGAACGGCTGCATCATTTCAAAGGATGCGGACATAACGGTGGCTTTCAGGGTGGAACTGCCCGAACTGTTCACCGTCACCAGTGCCGAGTACGAAGCCATACATTCGGCATGGTACAAGGCAATCAAGGTGCTGCCCGACTACTCCATAGTACACAAGCAGGACTTCTTCATCAAGGAGAACTACCAGCCCGACACGGAAAGGGACGAGCTTAGTTTCCTGTCCCGGAGTTTTGAACGGCACTTCAATGAACGCCCGTTCCTGAACCATTACTGCTACCTGTTCCTGACGAAAACGACAAGGGAGAGAAGCCGCAGACAGAGCGACTTCTCCACCCTCTGCCGGGGCAGGATTGTACCGCAGGAGATAGCCGACAAGGAAACGGCGGCAAAGTTCATCGAAGCGGTCGGGCAGTTTGAAAGGATAATGAACGACAGTGGGTTTGTCACCCTTACCCGACTGGCGGCATCGGAAATCACCGGGCAGGACGGAAAGGCGGGCATCATCGAGAAATACTTCTCGCTCTCGCAAACCGACACTACTTGCCTGAAAGACATCGGGCTATACCCGGAAGAAATGCGTGTCGGGGACGACATACTGTGCCTGCACACGCTTTCGGACGTGGAAGATTTGCCCGGAAAGGTCGGGACGGACTGCCGATTTGAGAAACTTTCCACCGACAGAAGCGATTGCAGGTTAAGTTTTGCCGCCCCGGTGGGCGTGCTGTTGTCGTGTAACCACGTCTATAACCAGTTCATCTTCATAGACGACCATGCCGAAAACCTGAAGGACTTCGAGCAGACCGCCCGGAACATGCAATCGCTCTCCCGCTACTCCCGTGCCAACCAAGTGAACAAGGAGTGGATAGACGAGTACCTGAACGAAGCCCACAGCAAGGGGCTTATCTCGGTGCGTTGCCACTGCAACGTCATGGCATGGAGTGACGACAGGGACGAACTCAAACGCATACGCAACGATGTGGGAAGCCAGCTTGCGCTAATGGAGTGCAAGCCACGCCACAACACGGTCGATACGCCCACGCTCTTTTGGGCGGGCATACCCGGAAACGAGGCGGACTTCCCGGCAGAGGAAAGTTTCTACACGTTCTTGGGGCAGGCTCTCTGCCTGTTCGTGGAAGAAACGAACTACAAGAGTTCGCTTTCGCCGTTCGGTATCAAAATGGTGGACAGGGTAAGCGGTCGCCCGCTGCACATCGACATATCGGATTTGCCCATGAAGAAAGGCATCACCACCAATAGAAACAAGTTCATACTTGGGCCGAGTGGTAGCGGGAAGTCTTTCTTCACCAACCACATGGTGCGCCAGTATTACGAACAAGGGGCGCACGTGTTGCTGGTCGATACGGGTAACAGTTACTTGGGGCTGTCCCAGCTTATCCACAACCGCACGCACGGCGAGGACGGGATTTATTTCACCTACACCAACGAGAACCCGATAGCGTTCAACCCGTTCTATGTCGAGGACGGTGTATTTGACATAGAGAAGAAAGAGAGTATCAAGACGCTTATCCTCACCTTGTGGAAGCGGGACGATGAAGCCCCCAAACGGTCGGAAGAAGTGGCGTTGTCCAATGCGGTAAGTGCCTATATCGAGTTGATAGGCAAAGACAGTTCGGTAACGCCCTGCTTCAACACGTTCTACGAGTTTGTCCGGGATGATTACCGCCGACAGCTTGAACAGAAGAACGTCAGGGAAAAGGATTTTGACATTGACAATTTCCTGAACGTGCTTGAACCGTACTATTGTGGCGGTGAGTACGACTACCTGCTGAACTCCGACAAGGAGCTGGATTTGCTGCATAAACGCTTCATTGTCTTTGAATTGGACAATATCAAAGACCACAAGATTTTATTCCCGATAACGACTATCATCATTATGGAAGCCTTTATAAACAAAATGCGCAAGTTAAAGGGAATAAGGAAGTTAATACTAATAGAGGAAGCGTGGAAAGCGATTGCATCGGCGAACATGGCGGACTACATAAAATATTTGTACAAAACCGTCAGGAAGTATTTCGGGGAAGCGATTGTGGTAACGCAGGAAGTGGAAGATATTATTTCCTCGCCCATAGTGAAAGAGAGTATCATCAACAACTCGGACTGTAAGATTTTGTTAGACCAGCGAAAATACCTGAACAAGTTCGACAGCATACAAAACCTGCTGGGGCTGACCGACAAGGAGCGTTCGCAGATATTGTCTATCAACATGGCGAACCACCCCGGACGGAAGTACAAGGAAGTTTTCTTCTCGCTGGGCGGCACGCAGTCGGCGGTGTACGCCACGGAAGTTTCGTTGGAAGAATATTACACGTTCACGACAGAGGAAAGCGAGAAAATGGAACTGTTCGCCCTCGCCGAGAAGCTGGGCGGCAACCTTGAACTGGCTATCAAGCGGCTTGCCGAAAGCAAGAGAAATCCCCAATTATCAACCACTTAAAATTTAGGAACATGAAACGTATAAGTAAAATCTTGCTTCTCTTTTCCTGCGTGTTGCTATTGGCATCCTGCAAGGATAGCCCGGAAAAGCAGCTGGAGCAAATGCGGGGTGAATGGGTACACGTCAAGGGACACCCGGCTTTCACCCTTTCGGAAAAAGGCGGTACATACAGCGTTACCCGGAAAGCGAATATCAGGGGCAAGGTACTGGAAACTGCCTATCAAGTGTCGGAACAGGACGGAAACCTGTTCATCGAAACGGGCTTTGGCATATTGCTGACGTATGACAAGGAACGTGACCGGATAACCCTTTCACCCGGCGGCGAATACAAGCGAGTTATAAACCCTAAAAACAGAAAAAGATGAAGAAAACAATTCTCCTTATGGCGGTATGCCTTTGCTTCATCGGCAAGGCATCCGCCCAGTGGGTGGTGTCAGACCCCGGCAACTTGGCACAGGGTATCATCAACACCACCAAGCAGATAGTGCAGACTTCCACCACAGCCAAGAACACGCTGGACGGCTTCATGGAAGCGCAGAAGATTTTCCAGCAGGGAAAAGTCTATTACGATGCGCTCAAAGCGGTACATGATGTTGTCAAGGGCGGTGTCAAGGTAGGAAAATCTATCGAACTGGTGGCGGAAATCTCCGAAATCTACGTGCGCAACTTCCAAAACATGCTGGCAGACCCGAATTTCACGCCTGACGAACTTTCCGCAATCTCGTTCGGCTATGCCAAACTGATGTCGGAAAGCTCGGACGTGTTGCAGGACTTGAAAAATGTAGTGAACATCACGGGTATGTCGCTGACGGATGCCGAACGGCTGGCAATCATCGACAACGCTTATCGGAGCTTGCTCAACTACCGCAACCTCGTGAACTACTACACCCGCAAGAACATATCCGTGTCCTACCTGCGGGCAAAGAAGAAGAACGACACCGACCGGGTGCTGGCTCTCTACGGCTCGGCGGATGAACGCTACTGGTAACATATAAATCGGTATGCCTATGTTATTAGCAGCAGTGGATTTTGACAACCTGCACCAAGTGTTGCGGGTTCTTTACGATGAAATGATGCCCTTGTGCAGCAACATGACGGGGGTAGCGAAAGGGATAGCCGGGCTGGGTGCGCTGTTCTATGTAGCCGCCAAAGTATGGCAGTCGCTCGCACGTGCCGAACCCATAGACGTGTACCCGCTCCTGCGCCCCTTTGCGCTGGGGCTGTGTATCATGTTTTTTCCCACGTTCGTGCTGGGGACTATCAACACGGTGCTGTCGCCAGTGGTGAAAGGGTGCAACCAGCTTATGGAAACGCAGACTTTCGACATGAACGAGTACCGGGCGCAAAAAGACCGACTGGAATATGAAGCCCTGATGCGAAGCCCCGAAACGGCTTACCTCGCATCGGACGAGGAATTTGACCGACAACTGGACGAACTGGGCTGGTCGCCCTCCGACATGGTGACTATGACGGGTATGTACATGGACAGGGCGGCTTACAACATCAAGAAGTCTGTCCGGGATTGGTTCAGGGAACTATTAGAAATGCTCTTTCAGGCAGCGGGGCTGATTATAGACACGCTGCGCACGTTCTTCCTAATCGTGTTAAGCATACTGGGTCCGCTGGCGTTTGCGATTTCCGTCTATGACGGTTTCCAAAGTACGCTGACCCAGTGGATTTCACGCTATATCTCCATTTACCTGTGGCTACCCGTGTCGGACTTGTTCAGCAGCGTGCTGGCACGCATACAAACGCTGATGCTCCAAAAGGACATCGAGCAGCTTTCAGACCCGAATTTCATTCCTGACGGGAGCAGCACCGTGTATGTAATCTTTATGATTATCGGTATCGTGGGCTACTTCACCATTCCTACGGTGGCAAGCTGGATAGTGTCGGCTGGCGGCACGTCTGCCTATAACCGTAACGTGGCACGGGCTGGGTCAGTCGCCGGGGCTGCGGCAGGGGCAATCGGTGGAAAGGTATCGGGAAAACTACTCAAATAAACAACATCAATTTATAAAATATGGAATTTAAGTCATTAACGAACATCGAAACGAGTTTCCGGCAAATCCGGCTCTTCGCACTGGTATTCATCTGCCTGTGCGCACTGGTGACGGGCTTCGCCGTGTGGAACTCGTACAGCTTCGCCGAAAAGCAGCGGCAGAAGATATACGTCCTCGACAACGGAAAAAGCCTGATGCTGGCTCTCTCGCAGGACATGGCACAGAACAGACCCGTGGAAGCCAAGTCGCACGTGCGGCGTTTCCACGAGCTTTTCTTCACCTTATCACCCGACAAGGGGGCTATCGAAAGCAACATCAAACGCTCGCTGTTCCTTGCCGACAAGACCGCTTTCAACTATTACAAGGACTTGGCGGAAAAGGGCTACTACAACCGGGTGATTTCCGGAAACGTCACGCAGACGGTAGAGATTGACAGCGTGAAGTGCGACTTCGACCAGTACCCCTACAAGGTGAACACCTACGCACGCCAGTTGATTGTCCGGGAAAGCAGCCTGACGGTGCGAAGCCTTGTGACCTCGTGCCGATTGCTCAACGCCACACGGAGCGACAACAACCCGCACGGCTTCATCATCGAAGCGTTCACCATTACCGAGAACAAGGATTTACAGACCATTAAGAGATAGCCTTATGGAGAGAAAACGAAACTACATCGAAAAGGTGCGGGACTGGGCGGACGACTGCCTGCGCCGAATGTGCGGACGGATTACGCCGGGCAAAAGGCTGGCGGTTATCCTCGTGATGTTCCTCTTTTTCGGCGGCTTGTCTATCTATATCACCGTTTCATCAATCTACAATATCGGGAAACGGGACGGCAGGCGGCTGCAAATAGAACATATCAAACAACTGCCATTGCAAGGCAATGACACAATCAACAGTATCAACCCCTTAAACAGACCGGAATATGGAAGAAGTACAGAAGAATGAGAACGGCACGACCGTACCGCAGGCGGACGGGAAGCCGAAAAAGGAAGACAAACCCAAACGGGAACTTACCCCGCAACAGGTACAGCAGCGCAGGAAAATGATAGTCTTCCCGTTGATGTTCCTTGCCTTTGCCGGGTGCATGTACCTGATATTCGCTCCCTCCGGCAAAGAGGACGTGAACGTGGAGAGCGTGGGCGGCTTCAACGCCGACATACCCCTGCCCGCAGAGGACGGGATTATAGCTGACAAGCAAAAGGCTTACGAGCAGGCGATGATAAGCCGCAAGCAGCAGGACAAGATACAATCCTTGCAGGACTTCGGTTTCACGGGGGACGATGAAACGGAAGAACCGCAAGCGGAAATCGACCTGATGCCGGAAGAAGATGCGAAGCCACAAAGGGGCGGCGGTGCTTCTTATTCGGCAAACGCTTACCGGGACATCAACCGCCAGTTAAGCACGTTCTACGAAACCCCGGCGGTGGACGAGGAAAAAGAGGACTTGAAGCGGCAGGTGGCGGAACTGACCGACCGACTGCAACAGCAGCAGAACGCCACACCCACCGCTGACGACCAAATGGCACTCTTGGAAAAATCCTACGAGCTGGCGGCAAAGTACATGAACGGCGGGCAGGGACAAGTCGCACAAGTCCCGGTAACGGGCGGCATTGACCGCAAGCCGGATGCGGTGGCGGTGCAGGCAATTCGGGAAACGACCGTTTCGGGATTGCAGCAGCCCATGAGCGATGCCGACTTCATCCGGGCTTACAGCCAGCCACGAAACTACGGCTTCAACACGGCGATAGGCACGGGCTACGCTATGGGCAGGAACACGATAGCCGCCTGCATACACCAAGACCAAACCCTGACGGACGGGCAGGCGGTGAAACTCCGGCTGCTCGAACCCATGCAGGCGGGCAGCATCGTTGTGCCGAAGAACACCCTTGTGGCGGGGACGGCAAAGGTGCAGGGTGAAAGGCTCGACATACTGGTGTCCTCGATTGAGTACGCCGGCAACATCATCCCGGTGGAACTCGCCGTGTTCGACACGGACGGGCAAAAGGGGCTTTCCGTCCCGTCCTCTATGGAGCAGGAAGCGTTCAACGAAGCTATGGCGAATATCGGAAGCGGGCTGGGTACAAGCATTTCCTTTGCCCAGAGTGCCGGGCAGCAGGTGGCTATGGACGTGACAAGGGGATTGCTGCAAGGAACGTCCGGCTACCTCGCCAAGAAGTTCCGAACCGTGAAAGTGAAGCTGAAAGCCGGGTACAAGGTGATGCTTTACGCCAAACAATAATTACTCAACAAATATTCAACCACTAAAATTTCAATTGACAATGAAACAGATTTTTGTAATGTGCGCCCTCTTGCTGGGCGTGTGTGCGGCAAACGCACAGGAAACCGACACCGTGAAGTATGCGGCTGGTAACGACCTGTACCGGGGGATTACCCGGAAACTCCCGTACCGCCAAATGGTTACGCCCTACGGCGTGGAAGTGACCTTTGCCAAGACGGTACACATCATCTTCCCCGCCGCCGTCCGCTATGTCGATTTGGGAAGCAACCACATCATAGCGGGCAAGGCGGACGGTGCGGAGAACGTAATACGTGTGAAAGCCACGACAGAGGGCTTTCCGGGCGAAACGAACTTCTCCGTTATCTGCGAGGACGGCAGTTTCTTTTCGTTCAACGCCAAGTACGCCCGTGAACCGGAAATGCTCAACATCGAAATGAAGGACTTCTTGGAGAATGAGGACACGTCCGACTTTTCGCATACCCGCATGAACATCTATTTCCGGGAACTGGGCAATGAAAGCCCGCTATTAGTAAAGCTGATAATGCAGAGCATCTACAAGAACAATGACCGGAAAGTGCGCCACTTGGGTAGCAAGCGTTTCGGCATACAGTTCTTAATCAAGGGCATTTATACCTATAACGGGATGCTCTATGTACACACGCAGACAAAGAACTGTTCCAACGTGCCTTTCGATACCGACTTCATCAAGTTTAAGATAGCCGATAAGAAAGTACCCAAGCGCACGGCTATTCAGGAAACGGTGCTGGATGCGGTACGCAGCTACAACGAGGTGATAGAGATTGCCGGGAAATCGACCGTGCGCACGGTGTACGCCCTGCCGAAGTTCACCATTCCTGACGACAAGCTACTGTTGGTGGAACTCTACGAGAAGAACGGCGGGCGGCATCAGGTTATCCGGGTGGAGAACGCCGACATCGTGAACGCAGAAGTGATTAACGAACTCAAAATCAAATAGGGAATGAAGAAACATATCTTTATAATGATGCTCTTTGCGCTGTGCCTGACCTCGTTTCAGGCACACGCACAAAGATACCTGCCGGGCATGAAAGGCTTGCAGGTCACGGCGGGCATGGCGGACGGGGTACACTGGAATGATAACACGGATTTTGCCTACCACATTGGGGCGGCATACAGCGTTTACACCAAGAACGCAAACCGCTGGGTGATTGGCGGCGAATACCTGCACAAGAAGTATGACTACAAGGATATGAGAATACCAGTCGAACAGTTCACCGCAGAGGGCGGCTATTACCTGAAATTCCTATCGGACAGGCGAAAGACCTTTTTCCTTTCATTGGGCTTGTCGGCACTCGCCGGGTATGAAACAAGCAACCGAAGCGAAAAGCTCTTGCCGGACGGCTCCACGCTGCTGGATAAGGACTGTTTTGTGTACGGCGGGGCTTTAACGCTGGAACTGGAAGCCTACCTGACCGACCGGGTGGCTCTACTCCTGAACGCAAGGGAACGGGCGTTGTTCGGCTCGGATATAGGCAAGTTCCACACGCAGGCATCTGTGGGACTGAAATTCATTATCAACTGACCGCTATATAATAATGTATATGAAGAATGTAATCTATAAAATCATCATGGGCTGCTACATCGTGGCCGCCCTCGTGCTTGTCACCGCCTGTAATGACAACTTGGATATTCAGCAGGCATACCCGTTCAGCATCGAAACGCTGCCAGTACCTAAAAGGCTGAAAGTCGGGGAAACCGCCGAAATACGCTGCCGACTGGTGCGTGGCGGCTATTACCAGCCGACTACCTATCAGATAAGGTATTTCCAGCCGGACGGCAAAGGGAAGCTGGAAATGGATAACGGCACGGTGTTCCTGCCCAATGACCTTTACCCACTGGAGAAAGAAATGTTCCGGCTCTACTACACTTCGGCATCGACAGACCAGCAGACGATTGATATTTATGTAATTGATAGCTTTGGACAGATGCAACAGCTTTCGTTCTCGTTCAATAATGATAGCAGTGATGCTGAATAATGAGAATATAAACAGAATAAGCCAATGAAAAACATTGGCTTATTCTGTTATCAATAATCAAAGATAGAAACTTCATCTATATTTATAATAGGAGTAAATGTATCTCTAAGCCAATTAGTACACATACTATATAATGGAAACTCTGCTGTATATTCATCCTTTAGCCATTCATTATTCCATATCTGTACATTTGGCTTATTCTCTACTATTTCACACAAAGGTTCTGTATAGCCCATTGAAGTATTCATTTGGAAAGTTATTCGTTGCATCCATAATTGTAAATATCCAATATTCGGCAAACGGGAGAATTTATTGCAAATATTTTTAGCCATAGTTTCTCTTTTGTCAGTAGTGTCCAAATGATTAATTAGATTGCTGATAATAGAAACAGTTAAACTATAGACCTTAGGACTGTTCATCGCTATTTCTACTACTATGGCTGATAGAACTCCTACATTTTCCGACAAGTTGTCTATTGCAGAAATACGTTTTAAGAATATAGTTAATAATTTGGATATTGTACCAGAGTTGGGATATTGTTTTGATAGACACAATATATAAAGAAGTTCCTGTTGTAGTGTGTTGAATACAGTTTCTTCCCCCTTGTAAATAGGAAGATTGGCTATATAAAATAATTTATCTGCTTTAACAGAACTTTCTATAATATCTTCACACAATTTTGTTTTTGAACTGTTCAACTGAAAATTCAATTTTGCAAGAGTAATTTGAAGGGTCATTGCTATTTTTTCAAGTTCTTCCTTACTATTACTAAATATCCTATAATCATCACGGTATCGCAATATTTTGTAATGAGTAATTCCCATTCTTTGTAGTTCCTCATACAGCAATAAATCAGAGTAACCTAATACCATCTCTGCAATAAAGTCAAATAAGACTCCACCTTGAGGTATGCCATTCGTCTGAGCATATTGCATCCCCATAATGTATTTGTCTATATTATTGCCTAAATTGTCTTCTTGTCTATGTGATTTTGCATAATCTATTCCATGCAAAGCCCATGCTATAGAATGAGTATAAATAGAACCATAGCAATTCGTAATGTCAGTAATAAAAATATACTTATATTCTAAAGAAAGTTCTATAGACCTTTGTTCTATATGTTCCCACCAAGATTTAATTGTAGTTGCCATCACACTTTTATCTTTTTTCTCTTTTAACATCGGTATGCTTACAACTTCAATACTATCTTTCTTAAAATCTGCAAATCTTTGTTTGAGAAATTTCCAATTTTTAGGTTTGGTTATTTCTCGAGCTAAAAAATAATACAAGAATGGATTTGCTAATTGTAGTGGTCTATAGGCATAACGTCCATCCTTATTTACTAAAAAGTCATAATTTACATTTTCATAATCGGATGGAAGTTTTCTAATATCTTTTAAACATTGACTAAAGTCTTTTTTCCCAACCTTATCTTTCACAAATTTCAGAATCTTATCAAAACTAAAATATATAGGTAGCGATAGCGTACTATAATTTGTAGGTTGTAAAAAGTAATCCAACGCTTTAATTGTTGATAACTCCAGTATATTTTTCATTGTGTTCTATCATTTTTTTGCAAAAATACAATAATTATCTATTCAACAGATTATAAATGGGTTTCTTTGCCACTTTATTTCCCGGCACTCACGAAAGAAAGTGGCGGCGGCAAACAGCCGCCGTTCTCTATCAATTGGTTTTAAGGCTCTTTATGGACGTGTATCTCTCTAACCACACCTTGACTTGTTCCATGTTATATTCGCCTGTGATGATAGCCGTATGCTTGTCTATGGCTACAAACCGGACACTCTCGTAGCTGTTTACCCAGCCTTGCAGGGAACAGACGCCCCACGTGTCCACATCTTCAAAAACACTGCGGTCTATCCGGCTGATTGGCTCGCCGAAAACTACCGTCATTATCTGAAAGTCCGGTTTGTCCTCCAACAGTTGCAAATGGTGCAACGTGCCGAACTCGTCAATTTTACGCCCCCACGCCCACACATCATTATACAAATCATCGCCCCACTGGTGCGGGTGGTCGAAACGGACTTTTACCTCTATGGTGTGTTGGTTTTCTTCTGTGTCCTCGATAACGCCCGTTACCATTAAGCCCGTAAAAATACACTCGCAACGCCTGCCGATAAGCTCCTTGTTTACTTCTGTCGTTTTCATGTCCCTGAAATTTACTTGTTTATTACTCCGTTCTTCTTCGCTATCCACCCGTCACGCCTGCGGCGGCACTCGTCCAGCGTTTTGGCTACCGTGCTGAAAAGTTCGCCGTCCGTGTGGCGGTAGTCATATTGATAATAAATTTGTCCCCTGAAAGCCCCTAAACGGCATTTCACGAACTTTTCTTCTCCCGGTGTTTGGGTGATGCTTACCCCGTTTTTGTTAAGTGACTGCATGATGTCTCATTTTTTTATGGTTATAAACTTGGTTGTTTTTAGCGGGCAGGGCTTTGACACCCCGCCCGGATTGGTATTTGGTTATGCCGCACGGAACACAAAACCGTCATCAAACCAGTAATCGCACATAAACAAGTCACGGGCGAACTTTTCATAATCGAAATAGGTCTTTGCGAACTCCGGCAGGTCGTAACATTCCTCTACAATTTCATAGGCGAAATCTTCTTCATCGTCATATTGTCCCTGATACTCGTCCCGGAAATCACGTACAAGGTCGTCCGCATCTTCCTCGCCCAAATCATGGCTTTTGTAGTTGCACCACACGAAAAAGGCTTCCTGCTCGGTGTCGTCCAAATCCTCCACCGCATCACGCAGGGTGAAGAAGTTTTCAGAAATCCAGCTTTCGCCGATTAAGCCCTCCGGCACGTTCTCCCAGTCCTGAAACATATATTCCGCATCTTCCTCGTCCTTGTGCAGTTCCCGGCAGGCTTCGTAAAATTCCTCCTTGTCCGAGTAGTCCGAAAGGTTGAGCCATGCCCCAAACAAAGAACCGTTGTTGTACTTGGCATAAGTGCCTACATAAACGCTTGCTGCTGATAATTTCGTTGTTTCCATATTGCTGTAATTTTTAAGTTTTTAATTTTATGCGGATTTGAGAGGTGAGGGAGTTGAAGTTTCACTGAACTTTTTTCCTGTTTCCCGTAAATCCGACTTTTTTTTTATGCGTCTTCCGGTCGGGTCGGTCGTTTTCGTTTCACATAGGCGTAAAAGGGTAGTGTTTAGAGTTTGCAAGGTTTTGGGCAAAAAATACCTCGCAAGGCAGGGAAGATTTTTTCGCCAAACCGGAACAGCTCGACCTTGCAAAATCGTGAAGAACACGTAACTACCTTTGCCTATTGAAATGATAAAAACGACTGTCCCGGCTGGGGAACTGCATAATGAGGAAGATTTACAGATAGGGAAACAGGGGAAAAGTGCTTGTTCCCTTTCGTCTTTTAGGGAACACTCCATGCGGGCGGGAAAAGCAAGGGTATGGCAAGTTTATCTTGCGGTACGCTTGTGCGGGTTTCCAACGGCTCTTTTCACGGAATACAGTCAGGCCATGCCACGCACGGCTGGCGTTTCGGGGAATGTGCCAGTTGGAAAAGGATATAAAAAATGCGGGTAGTCGGTGGACTGCCCGCAAGGTGGAAGAATGTACTTTATTGGGATATAGTTTGTTAGGCGGAATTTCGTTACCGAAATCGTTACCTATTCGTTTTTGTCACGGTTATAGGTAACGAAACCTACCGGACGGCGTTCTTTCTGTTGTTTCGACTGGCTTAGAAGCTGGGTAAGGGTTTGGTACAGTTCGTTGAATTGCGCATCGGTGCTTACCTCCAGTTCCTCGATGCGCTTTAATAGTTCCTCGTAACCGATTGCCATTTGGCGCATGAGGACAAAAGCCCGCATGATTGAAATGTTTACTTCTATGGCTACTTTGGAACGGAGAACCGAAGAAAGCATGGCTACGCCCTGTTCCGTGAAAGCCATAGGCGGCGTGGGCGTATGACGAATATTGTCGGGGAACTTATCACAATTTGTGATAAGTCCCAACCACTCGTCTTTACTCAATTCAAACATAAAATCACCGGGGAAGCGGTCTATATTACGTTTGACCGCCTGTTTCAAGGCTCGTGTTTCTACTTGGTAGAGTTCCGCCAAATGCAAGTCAAGCATCACCCGGCAACCCCGTACTTCAAAAATCTTGTTTTTGATAATCTGCAAATCCATAATCATTATTTTTAAGTTAATATTGATACCACTTATATTCTTCTGCTATTTAGCTTATTAGCAAAAATATCCATATCCTCGCTAAGTTTGGTGTCTATGATTTTTGCGTAGATTTGGGTAGTTCTTATGTTGGTGTGTCCCAACATCTTGGAAACGCTTTCAATAGGTACACCGTAGCTTATACTAAGGGTCGCAAAGCTGTGCCTCGCAACGTGAAACGTGATTTTCTTGTTTATCCCGCAAACGGTCGCAATCTCTTTCAAGTAATCATTCATCTTTTGATTGCTGATAACTGGCAACAGTTTACCATTGGGCAGTTTCCCGTCATATTTCTGTAAAATGGATTTGGGTATATCCAATAATCGGATGTTAGACGTTACGCTTGTCTTGTGTCTTTTCTTGATAATCCACAAATTGCCGTCAAAGGACAGTCTTATATTTTCAGGTGTCAATTCGCATACATCAACATAGGAAAGCCCAGTGTAACAGCTAAATATGAATATATCCCGAACTTGCTCCAGTCGTTTGCTGGCGAACGTCTTTTGATATATCCGGTCTAATTCTGCCTGTTCAAGAAAATCCCGTTCTACATATTCAAATTTCAGTTTATACGCCCCGAATGGATTAAAGGTAATCAGTCCCAAGTTATGGGCAAAGAGTACAACGGTTCTGAAACGCTGGATAAACTTCATGGCTGTATTATGGGTACATGGGTAATTTTCACGGATGAACAGGTAGAAGCCCTCAATGAACACGACATTTATTTCCCGAAAGGTTATATCCTCCACATTATATTTATTGTGGATATATTCAGCAAGGCGATTTTTGGTAAGTTCATAACGGGTATATGTCTTTTGCGTGGCTGTTTTCCCTACTTTCAGCGCATATTGTTCATTGTGCTGGGAAAATACCTGTAAGAGAGTTTTTGCTTTTTCCTCTTTACCTAAGAACACGTTGCGTACTTTCTCTGCGGTTACATAGCTGTCCCGTTCTAAAATGGTCTGATAGTGTCTGTGCAAGGTAGCTTTGATGCTATCCAGCATTTCATTCATGCGGGTAAATTCCGCTCCTCTGCCATTTACCTTTCCTGTTTTGGCAGACCAATTTTTAGGATTGACTTCAAGTTTAGTGTTGAATTGGGCTAATTTCCCGTCAATGGTAATACGTGCCATGATTGGCATATTACCGTTCTTTTTTACCTTGTCCCGTTTCAAGAAGAACAATACTCGGAATGTTGATTTCATACCTCATTTTTTAAGTCACAAAACTACTTTTATTAACTCATAATGAGATAAATGCAGGGTCGCCAATTCCCGACAACATTTCGCCATTTTCCGACAAATCGTACCCCTTTTTGAAGAATTTTGTCAGGGGTACGAATAAGGTACTAATTTTTGTCTGTCAGTGACCTTTCCGTGGCGGTCAAGGTAGCCAAAAAGCAATAAAAAAAGTCCCACAAAACATTGATTTTGTAGGACTTGTCTTTTTCTTGTCACCTTTTGGCTTTTCTTTTCGTGATCCGCTTGGGGCTCGAACCCAAGACCCCAACATTAAAAGTGTTGTGCTCTACCTGCTGAGCTAGCGAATCAGACCTTATTGCTGTTAAGCGGGTGCAAAGATAGCTACTTTTGTTTAAAAAACAAATGGATTAAGGGAAAAAGTTTTGAGAACGACTTCTGCTTTTACTCTTCTTGTTGATTATCAGTCTGTTCAAACTTGTGAATTTTTTCTCTGTTTATGATGAAACGTTGATAGTAGGAGAGCATAAGGGTGGTAAGCGGAAGTGCTATAATCATACCCAGCATCCCCATCAATGACCCCCAAATCGATAAAGACAGTAGGATGATGGCAGGGTTCAGGCCCGTAATTTTCCCCATGACACGCGGTACGATGAATCCGTCTTGAATGGCTTGTACTATGATGAATACCGCAAGGGCCGATGCAATGATAATCCAGAAGTTTCCTCCCGTATCCGCTGCTTTCAGTATGGCCAGCACGATGGTAGGTATAAAGCCGATAATCTGTAAATAGGGCACTAGGTTTAAAGCACCGATGAACAAGCCGAGCCCAATGGCCAGTGGGAAATCAATAATCAGAAAACCTATACTGAACAGAATACCTACACACAATGCCACGAATGCTTGTCCGCGGAAGTATCTGTTCATGCCGTCTTTTACATCGTTCATCACACTGACTACGAAAGGCCGGTATTTTTGCGGTACCAGGTGGGTCCATCCTTCGGCAATGCTTTCGTAATCCAGCAATATGAAAACTATATAGAGAAGAATGAGGAAGAAAGTGAAGAAGCTGAACAGCAGATTGACGGATTCTGACAACAAGGACCAGAGCCGGGGAACGGTTTCCTTGATGGCGTTCAGCATATTCTCTTCCTTGAACAATTGGGTGACGAACTGGGTGTCTATGTTCTCACGGAGGAATTCAGAGAGTGTTTTGGGCACATTGCCGTCGTGGGTTCCGTTGGAAAAGTAGTCTATTACCAAATCTTTTACCCTGACGAATTCGTCCATCATGGGAGGCACAAGCAGATAGAAGGCGGTTCCTCCTACAATCAGAATACTGAACAAGGCGCAGAAAATGGATATGACCCGGTTCTTGAGCCTTAATCTGTACTGGAAGAAGGTGACCAGGGGGTAAATCAGATAGGCTATGAGCCATGCGATGAAGAATGGCAGCAATACGCCGCTCAAACGCTTGAAGAGCATAAGGATGCCGATAATGATGACACCGAGTATGACACCGCGGATAAAACTGTCGAATGTAATCTTTTTGCGTTCCATAATGCTCTGTTTTTTGTATTTGTTAATGACCGCTTTCCTTTTGGTCGGCTTGGATGGCTTGCTGATAGCACTCTCGGCATAGCGGTTCATACTCTTCGGTTTCCCCCAGCAGTACTTGTTTGTCGTTCTTGACGGTACGGTGGGAGAACGAGGCGAGTTGGCCGCATTTCACACAGATGGCATGTACTTTGGAAACTTCGTCTGCAATGGCACACAGTCCCGGCATAGGACCGAATGGAATACCCCGGAAGTCCATGTCCAGTCCGGCAACAATGACGCGTATACCATTGTTGGCAAGCTGGTTGCATACATCAATCAGGCCACTGTCAAAGAACTGGGCTTCGTCAATGCCCACTACATCTATCTCTGAAGTGAAGAGCAGAATGCTGGCAGACGAGTCGATGGGAGTGGAGGCTATGGAATGACTGTCATGCGATACGACATCGGCTTCGGAATAACGGGTGTCTATGGCAGGCTTGAATATCTCTACGCGTTGTTTGGCAAATTTTGCCCGTTTCAGTCTCCTTATCAGCTCTTCGGTTTTGCCGGAGAACATGGAACCGCAAATGACCTCAATTCTTCCCCTGCGTTTGGTTTCCTGTATATGATCTTCTGAAAATAATACCATGTTTTCAAGTGTTATATTTAAGCGCAAAAGTAACACTTTTGTTTGCTTTCCGATATTTTTTCATTATTTATTTCTACATTTGTAGCGTTAACACGGACTGTGTAAAGGATATGCAAACCCTATTAAACGACATAGAATTAGATATTCAGGAATTGAAATGTTTGATGCAGGCCATTTCAAGTGATGCCAATCCGACATTGAAGATTGTGGCAAAACGGAATATCCAGCAGATGAAGGCACGCTTGGAGGCGTTGCAAGAACTGCTTGAGGAGGCGCCAACGGCTGTTGTGTCGCCCCTGGAGGAACCCCCTGCTGTTACTACTCCTTTGACCGAACCGGTTTCTCCGGTCGAATCGGTTATTCCTGATACAGTGAAGATGGTATGTGAGGAACCGGAAACAGTTCCTATTTTGGCAGAACGCATCAAGCCTGCCAAGGATTTGAAACATGCCATCAGTCTGAACGATTCATTCCGTTTTGTCCGCGAACTGTTCGCAGGCGATGCTGCACGGATGAATGAAGTGGTACGACGTTTGGGTGAGGCTCCTTCTTTGGACAAGGCTATGGATATTTTTGCTTCGGAAGTGCACCCGGATGAAGAAAATGAAGCCGCCGTCGATTTTATGGAACTCCTCAAAAAATATTTCAGCTAAACGACCGATAAGTATGGGAAAACTTTATGTAGTGCCTACCCCGGTAGGAAATTTGGAAGATATGACATTCCGTGCTATCCGGATTCTGAAAGAAGTGGATTTGATTCTTGCTGAGGATACACGTACCTCCGGCATATTGCTGAAACACTTCGAAATAAAGAATGCGATGCAATCTCACCATAAATTTAATGAACATAAAACGGTTGAAAGTGTTGTTAATAGAATAAAGGGGGGAGAAACTGTAGCTTTGATTTCGGATGCAGGTACGCCAGGTATATCCGACCCGGGCTTTCTGGTAGTCAGAGAGTGTGTGCGTAACGGCATCGAAGTGCAATGCTTGCCGGGAGCGACAGCTTTTGTACCGGCATTGGTGGCTTCCGGACTGCCGAATGAGAAGTTCTGTTTTGAAGGTTTCCTTCCACAGAAGAAAGGAAGGATGACCCGCCTGAAGGCATTGGCCGAGGAGTGTCGTACCATGGTGTTCTATGAGTCTCCCCACAGATTGGTAAAAGCTTTGACGCAGTTTGCCGAACATTTCGGTGCCGAACGTCAGGCTTCTGTTTCGCGGGAAATCTCAAAGATGCACGAAGAAACGGTGCGTGGAACGCTTACAGAATTGATTGAACATTTCACGGCGAACGAACCGCGCGGTGAAATTGTGATTGTAGTAACAGGAATAGACGATTAAATAACTTCATTAACCAAACGTAAAACGAAAGCGTATGAAAAAGTTAGCAGTTTTAATTGTATGCGCGGCTGTAATGGCTTCGTGTGACAGCTTCTCTGGTGGCAGTAAGAACCAGCTGAAAGCTGAAAATGATTCTTTATTGATGGAACTGACTCAGCGTAATGCTGAATTGGACGAGATGATGGGCACTTTCAATGATATTTCAGAGGGATTCCGCCAGATTAATGCAGCAGAGAGCCGTGTGGATTTGCAGCGTGGTGCTGTGGCAGAAGGCTCTTTGAATGCCAAGCAGCAGATTGCGTCGGATATTGAATTTATCCGTAAGCAGATGGAAGAGAACAAGGAACAGATTGCCAAATTACAGTCCATGCTGAAGAACAGTAAAAATAACTCTGCCCAGTTGAAGAGGGCTGTGGAGTCCCTGACTCAGGAGTTGGTGGCAAAGACCCAGCGTATCGAGGAATTGCAGGCTGAGCTGGCTTCCAAGAATATCCGTATCCAGGAACTGGATGCTGCCGTAACCGGTTTGTCTACTGAGAAAGAAGAATTGACTGCCGAAAATGAGGCGAAGGCTCAAACCGTTGCCGAACAAGATAAGGCACTCAATACGGCTTGGTTTGTATTTGGTACGAAGAAAGAGTTGAAGGACCAGAAGATATTGACAAATACCGGACTTTTCAAAAAAGGCCAGGTGCTGAAAGATTCTGATATCAACAAGGACTACTTTACACAAGTGGATATCCGTACGACAAAAGAGATTAAACTATACTCCAAAGATGCTGATATCTTGACCACTCATCCTGCTGGCTCTTATGCGTTGGAGAAAGATGATAAAGGACAGCTGACTTTGAAGATTACAAATCCGAAAGACTTCTGGAGTGTGTCCAAGTATTTGGTAATCCAAGTAAAATAACACTGTTATAAGATTGATACAGAACGGACGCAGGTTATTGGAATTGATAATCTGCGTCTATTTTTATATATACCTTTCCTTTAAGTTATGGCATCTCAATATAAAAACCTCTTTTTTGATCTGGACGATACGCTTTGGGCATTTTCCCTTAATGCACGTGATACATTCGAAGAAATGTATCACAAGTATGACTATGGTCGTTTCTTTCGCTCTTTCCTGCATTTCTATACTCTTTATCAGCATCGTAATACAGAACTCTGGGAAGAATACGGTAGAGGGCAGGTCAGTAAGGAAGAGTTGAACCGCCAGCGTTTCCTATATCCTCTGGAGGCAGTAGGGGCGAGGGATGTTGCTTTGGCTGAGGCTTTTTCTGATGATTTCTTTTCGGTCATTCCCACAAAAAATCGGCTGATGCCGCATGCTTATGAGGTGCTGGAATATTTGGCGGGGAAATATAACCTCTATATCCTTTCCAATGGTTTCCAAGAACTGCAATGTCATAAGATGCGTTCGGCAGGTATCGACCGCTTTTTTAAGAAGATTGTTCTCTCTGATGACATCGGTATCTTGAAGCCCTGGCCCGAAATCTTTCATTTTGCACTTTCTGCCACACAATCCGAGGTGCATGATTCTTTGATGATAGGCGATAGTTGGGAAAATGATGTGATAGGAGCCAAAGGAGTGGGTATGCACCAAGTGTTTTATAATGTAACCGGGAAGGAAGAACTGCCTTTTCAACCGACTTATCATATCAGTAATCTGAAAGAATTGATGCAGATTTTGTGACATTGAAATTTTTAATTGTACTTTTGTCTGCAGAAACGTATATTATACAGCTATGGACACAATCTTACCTTTCGCTCTACTTTGTTTTACCTCCTTCTTTACGTTGACAAACCCTCTCGGCACCATGCCGGTGTTTTTGACCATGACGCATGGAATGACGGACCGTGAACGGCAGTCGGTAGTATCGCGCGCCACTTTGGTTGCCTTTATTACGATTATGGTCTTTACGTTTGCGGGACAGTTCCTCTTTAAGTTCTTCGGTATCTCTACCAATGGTTTCCGTATTGCCGGTGGAGTTATTATCTTTAAGATTGGCTTCGATATGCTGCAAGCCCGTTATACTCCAATGAAGCTGAAAGACGAGGAAATCAAGACTTATGCCGATGATATTTCCATTACTCCTCTTGGAATTCCGATGCTTTGTGGTCCCGGTGCCATAGCCAATGCCATTGTGCTGATGCAGGATGCCCACACCATTCAGATGAAAGGAGTTCTTATAGGAATGATTGCCTTTATTTATCTGATTACCTTTTTCATATTGCGTGCTTCCACGCGGTTGGTCAAAATTTTGGGTGAGACGGGAAACAATGTGATGATGCGCCTAATGGGACTTATCCTGATGGTTATTGCCGTTGAGTGTTTTGTCAGCGGAGTGAAACCTATATTGGTGGATATATTGAAAGAAGGAGGCATACCATCACTGGCACACCTCCTCTAAACACTTTATTTATAAAAACACATTGGGAAAATTCCCAAGTTTCTTTAGGCTACTATTGATTAATAGCCTGGATTTTGTTCTATGTTCGGATTGGCATTGATTTCACCGACGGGAATCAACGGGAGCGCTTTCTTGGAGTCGCGGTTGAATGTACGCGCTTCTTCGCTCAATACGTCGTGCCATCCTCTGTCATTAACGTCCGTGTAGCGTGTAACGGTTTCACCTCGGCGCATAACATCGAAGTAGCGCTGTCCTTCACCTACAAGTTCCTTGCGGCGTTCGATGTAGATGCGGTCTAATGTGATGTTTCCGCTGGTTACTTGTTTGCTTTCATCCGTTGTGCGGTTGGAGATGATATCGTTCAGCAAGTTGGCAGCCTTGTTCTTGTCTCCGGCTTGGAAAGCTGCTTCTGCTGCTGACAAGTAAACTTCTGACAAGCGCAGCAATGGGACATTGGAGTAACGTACATCTCCGTTTACAGCAGGCATTTTGTTGATGTAAACTTTACGTTTGTCAAATCCTCCTGCTGCCGCTGCCAATAATATGTCGTTACGGATGTCTGCCGGGTCGGATGTAAGCATGTCAGAGAAGTCTTTTGTGACAATTACATCTCCATATCCGGGAGAAGCGCCAGCCTTGTCTGCATATAAGTAGGCAATACCTTCACGGTCTGTCCAGTCAGTATTGTTGTTGATGGAAATCTCGAACATGATTTCTTTTGAATGATTGGCATCACTTTTGCTCCATGCAGCAACATATTCTGACGGTTCCCAAAGTTTGTAAGACGAGTTTGATATGATGTCTTCAGCTACGGATAAAGCCTTGCTCCATTCGCCTTTTGTCATATATACACGTACCTGCAAGGCTTTGGCAGCCCAAAGGTTGACATAACCCACTTCATTGGTTTTGGGCAGTGCATTTGAGTTGATTGCATCTGTCAAATCCTTTTCAATAGCCTCATAACATTGGGCTACCGTGCTGCGGCTTGGCTTTTCTGTCGATTCCAGCGGGGAGGTAGCGATGGGCACACCGGGTGAGCTGCCTTGATCTACCGTATAAGGTTTACCGTAGATACGTGTAAGGTCAAACAGTGCCATGGCGCGCAGAACTTTTGCTTCTGCATCATATTGGTCAATAGTGGCTTTTGCCTCTGCCGCGTCGGTCAGGTTGCCACTTTCTGCTGCCTGAATCAGACGGTTGGCGCGTGCTATGACTACATAAGGCATCTGCCATACGGCTGTTGAGGTGGTGAAATTGTCGGCAGTTGTATATTCCATATAGTAGTAGAAGTTTGCTCTTCCACTTCCACCGTTATATTCATATTGGATATCTTCCCCTCTCATGTCACCGTATACGAACATGAGGCGTCCATAATAATTAATCAGGCTACTGTTACCTTTAACGGCAGCATAAAGTCCCGTCCGCACATTGGCCAAATCATCGCTGTTCTTGATTGCGGTTTCAGCATCTATTCCGTCTGCGGGTGACTGATCCAGCCAACTGTTGAGGCATGATGAAGTGCTGACTGCCATAGCTGCGCAAAGCGTTGCTGTGTATAATGTCTTTAATATTTTCATTTTCGTATCTTTATTAGTTAGAAATTCAATTCTATTCCGAATGTATATGTTCTCAATGCCGGAGTCTCAAATGTGCATAGTCCGTCTACACGCATTTCCGGATCTACAAATAAGTCTTTAGATTTCCATGTAAGCAGGTTGGACCCCGAGAAGTAAATTCTTGCCTTGCTAAGTCCAAGCTTGTTGATATAGTTTTGCGGAATGCTTACACCTAATGTGAGGTTCTTCAGACGTAGATAATCAGTAGGCATCAGCCAGCGTGAAGACAGTGAAGCTACGCTTCCATATTCAAATTTAGGCAATGTGGCATTCGTGTCGCCCGGGCCGGTCCACATCTTTGAGATGTCGTAGTATGTCGGTACGGCACCACCGTATAGATGTGAACCGCCATTGGAGTGCTGCCAAGTGGAGTAGTCAAAAGCATCACCACCCAATGAATAAGTGAAAGTGAAGCCCAAGTCGATAAACTTCCATTTGAGGTTGTTGGTAAGACCACCTTCTATACTAGCCTGATGCCTGCCTACAATAGTTTTGTTGGCTTCAGAGATATTTGTAGTTGTCTTGCGGGCATTCTCTGTTCCGTCATTCAGATAGAACATTTCTTTACCGGTCTCGGCGTCGACTCCGGCGTATTCATAAACATAGTATGAATAGTAAGGTTCGCCTACACGGTGAATCAGCGGTCCTGATACGATTTCATTCTGCTGGCCATCCAATTTGGTCAGTTTGTTGCTGTTGTGTGCCATGTTCAGAGAAGTGGTCCACGTGAAATCCTTGTTTCTGAAATTGGTTGATGTAATGGTCAACTCAAAACCGGAGTTCTTCAGTGAACCGATGTTTTGCGGGGTGGTATACCCATAATTGCCATCATAATATCCGCCGACTTGTGATACGGGGAGGTCATATATAAGGTCGCTGGTTTTACGCTGATAGTAGTCGAATGTTACAGAGATACGGTCGATGAATGAAAGGTCGAGACCGATATTCCATGTTTTGTTCTTTTCCCATTTCAGGTCCGGGTTTGCAATTCCGACGATGGACATTCCTGACTGTCCATTGTATATGATTCCGTATTTATAAAGATTCATATAAGCGTAATAGTCTGATGGTTGCGTTCCGTTTACACCGTATGACACACGGAGCTTTCCATCTGTCAATACATTCTTGACAGGATTCAGGAAACTTTCGTCTATGAATCTCCATGCTCCGGAAACCGACCAGAAACTTCCCCAACGGTTTTCTCTTGCCAGACGTGAACTTCCGTCGGTACGATAGCTGAGACCGAGATAATATCTGTCTGCGTAGTTATAATTGGCACGTCCGAGGAACGAAGTCATGCGATAGCTCTGTCTGTTGGTTTCGGCACTTGTTGAACCGGCATTTGTCAATTCGTACAAATCACCCGGATAGTCTTGGCCTGCCATGTAGTTGAAAGCATATTCCGTATCTTGTGTTTCAAAACCAAGCAGGGCGTCAATATTGTGCAGACCGAAAGAGTTGATGTAAGAGAGCTGGGTTTGTGTATTCAGCTGGTCATTACGATTGACGATACGCTGCATGACACCACCGGGGGCACCATTGTTTGAGTGTCTGTCCCAAAGAACGTCATTGGTTCCTTGTGCGTAATCATAAGCAATCTTTTCACTTAAATTCAACTTGTCCCAAATATTGTAGGTCAACTTGATTGTATTGAATGCCTTCATCAGGGTATAAACGTCAGAGCTGTGTTCTCTTTCATACAAAGGATTGACTCCAAATACGCCGCAACCATTGTTTAATGTGCCGTCTTCATTATAAGGGGTTGATGAGGGGCTTTGGAAGAATGCGTAATTGGCCACAGGTCCATCATAGGAGGTAGCTTCATTAGTTTTGTTTTGTCTTACTTTTGAGAATTGGCTTGTAACCTGAACTTCAAAGTCTCCAAACTTATGAGTGAGGTTTGCATTACCAGTGAAACGTTCCAGACCTTGTTTGTAAATGATACCTTCCTGATTGGTATAAGCAGCTGAGGTGTAGAACTTGGTACGGTCGTTACCGCCAGATACGCTCAACTGGTAGTTCTGATGAGAACCGTTACGGAAAAGCAGGTCTTTCCAATCCGTCCATCCGGTCGAGGGTTTTGAAGCAAAATCCTCGATGTTCTGGTCTGCAAAAGTTGCGGCATCTGCATCGGACATGTTTCCGGTGTATAACCCGTAATTCTTGAGACCGGTCCATAAGAGTTCGCGGCGCGAGTCACCGTCGAGCATAGGACGATAATCTATTGCCATGTTTGAGAAACCCCAGTCGGAACGGAAACTTACATTTGTTTTGCCTTGTTTTCCGCTTTTCGTCGTAATGACCACAACACCGTTAGCAGCACGCGAGCCGTAAAGAGAGGCAGCAGCCGCATCTTTGATAACTGTGATAGACTCGATGTCATT
>ULWK01059237.1_pt1 | contig 26599 bp, 19 predicted proteins | sample 1960281 | NCBI WGS metagenome assembly ULWK01 (sample SAMEA4835810, study PRJEB28245) | human gut metagenome | biome: gut microbiome; material: fecal sample | place: Denmark | collected 2008 | reverse complement strand
GGCAAGCGCAGTTACAAAGGTAGCCATAATGCCGGGCACGCCACGCATAGCGCTGCCGACAACGGAAACCTTGCCGCAGCCTTCGTTCAGCGTATATTTAAATCCTGTTGCATCAAGCACCTTACAGGTGTGCTCTACGTCCGGAGAAAATACTGCAAACATTGCTTCCTTCTCGGACAGATTCAAGCAGCCTACGCTGATGCCTGCATCCGCCAAATCCTCGAACAGATTACGGCCTGCAGTAATATCCTGCGGGTTCAGGTCAATGCGGAACTGTGCCAAATCATTAAGATGAGCAACGCCGCTGGCGCAGGATTCGTTAATCGCAATTTCGCCTCCGTTACCCTGACCGATGCGTTCGCTGGTAATCAAGGTGCCGGGAGCATCGCTGAAGGTAGATTTTACATACATGGGAATATTGCTGCCCATGGCAATTTCTACGGCACGCGGATGAATAACCTTCGCACCGTTCTGTGCCATCTGGCAAACCTCAGCATAGGAAATCTGCTGCAGAATATTAGCCTTCTCGACAATGCGCGGGTCGGCAGTCATAATGCCCTCAACGTCTGTATAAATTTCAACAAAATCAGCCTTGAGCGCAGCGCCCAGTGCAGCAGCAGAGGTATCGCTGCCACCGCGGCCTAAGGTAGTAAATTTATAGTTGTTTTCCGTCATACCCTGGAAGCCGCAGACAACCGGAATGATGCCTGCCTCCAGCAGACGGATAAGACCGGAGGTATTGATGTTTTTGATGCGTGCGGCACCAAACTGGGAATCAGTGATGATGCCTGCCTGACCGCCGGTGAGCGCCATAGCGTTGATACCGAATTTTTGCAGCGTTGCTGCCATTACGCAAGCGGAAATGATTTCGCCGCAGCACATCATCATATCCATCTCGCGCACATTAACGGAAAGATTAACGTCCTTCAGAGTACCGATAAGCGTATCAGTCGCGTATGGCGCACCCTTGCGTCCCATAGCCGAAACAACTACTACCGGGGAGTAACCGTTACGGATAGCCTGCTGTACCTTGTTTTTAACTGCAACGCGGGCTTCCTCACTCGCGACGGAGGTGCCGCCGAATTTCTGTACAATGATTTTCATGTAAATTGCTCCTCATCTGTTTATATTAAAATGCAAAATGTACCGGATGCCGGAAAGGCTGTGGCGTACAGGCTGTACGCCGGTAGTCTTTACACCGCAGAGGTGCATTATTATTTTTCTAACCAGCCGTTTTTAATCATAACCTCAGCAATCTGCAGAGTGTTCAGCGCAGCACCCTTGCGGATCTGGTCGCCTACTACCCACAGGTTGAAGGTGTTAGGATTAGACTCATCGCGGCGCAGACGGCCAACGAAGCAGTCATATTTTTCCGAGGTATATAAAGGCATCGGATAAACCTGATTGGAAGGATCATCCATCATCTGAATGCCGGGGAAAGCGTTGATGGCAGCTGCCATATCCTTCAGCTCCAAATCATGCTCAAATTCGATGTTTACGGATTCGCTGTGGCTGCGGTATACAGGCACACGCACGGTAGTAGCGGTGATGCGCATTTCGTCATCATGCATAATCTTTCTGGTTTCGTTGATCATCTTCATCTCTTCTTTGGTGTAGAGATTGTCAAGGAAAACATCAATCTGCGGAATCAGGTTAAACGCAATCGGATAATGCTTCGGCAGGCTTGCGGACGGAAGAATGTGTGCCTCCATCTCACGGCCCTCGCTGTAAGCCTTGGTCTGGTCGGTGAGCTCGTCAATGCCCTCCTTGCCGGCGCCGGAAACAGCCTGATAAGTAGAAACGACGATACGTTTAATGCGTGCCAGGTCATACAGCGGTTTCAATGCCATAACCATAATAATTGTAGAGCAGTTAGGGTTGGCAATAATGCCCTTGTGCTTCAGGATGTCCTCAGGGTTAACCTCCGGCACAACCAGCGGCACTTCGGGGTCCATACGGAAGGTGCTGGAGTTATCAATAACAACGGCACCGGCTTTCACAGCGTAAGGAGCGAACTCCTTGGAAACGCTGCCACCTGCGAACAGAGCGATATCAATGCCCTCGAAGGAGTCCTTGGTAGCCTCCTGCACAGTATATGTTTTGCCCATAAATTCAATCTGCTTGCCTGCGCTGCGCTTGGAAGCCAGCAGACGCAGCTCTGCAAACGGGAAGTTTCTTTCTTCGATAAGCTTCAGAAATTCAGTACCAACAGCACCGGTAGCGCCCAAAATAGCAACGTTATACTTTTTCATAAAATTCTCCCCCTCACTATTTAGAGTAATTTATCTAAGCCGTATACCAGGCCTACTTGGTCAACAATTTTGCGGCAACCAAGCGCAACGCCCGGCATGTAGCATTCGCGGTTAATCGGGTCGGTACTGATTTTCAACGTTTCGCCCTGACCGCCGAAGATAACCTCCTGGGAAGCAACGTAACCCGGCAAGCGGACACTGTGAATCTTCATGCCCTCGTAATCCGCACCGCGCGCACCGGCCATGGTTTCCTTTTCATCAGGATTGCCCTGCTGCATTGCCTTGCGCACCTCAGCAATTTTTTGTGCGGTGATAATAGCAGTACCGCTCGGAGCGTCCAGCTTATTATCGTGATGCTTCTCGATAATTTCCACATGCGGGAAATATTTGGCAGCCTCACACGCCAGCTTCATCATTACAACTGCGCCAAGCGCAAAGTTCGGAGCAATCAGCAGGCTGGTGTTGTGCTTGCGTGCCAGCTCATCAACCTCTTTTAAATCTGCATCGCTGAAGCCTGTTGTGCCTACTACAGCATGCACGCCGAGCGGCAGCATTTTGCGCAGGTTGCCCATAACAACATCAGGACGGGTGAAGTCAACAACAACGTCCGGTTTGGCAGCTTCAATGGCAGCAACCAAGTCGGTAGTTACCTTAACACCATCACCCAGTTGCACAGTACCTTCCTTAATATCAACAGCACCTACAAGCTCCAAATCAGCTTCGCTATATACCTTTTTACATACCTCGCTGCCCATGCGGCCCAGCGCACCATTTACCAAAACACGAATCATGTCGTTCACTCCTTAATCATAAAAATAACCGTTGAGATATTTCCTTTAGATTCTATCTCAACGGTTAGCATGCTAAATAATATTCACACCCATAGCCGAGATAGCCCTCCGCTGCATATGCAGCGACAGTCCGGCAGCTTTCACTGACGGCCCAGCACAACGACACGGCTGCCATTGCACTTCGGCGTTAGCCCTTTTGTGATGCTTCTCAGCTCCCGCTCCACAACCTACTCATGCTTTCCGCGCCTCTATCTTAATGGTTTGCTATTAGAAAAATTATATTACTGTTACTGCTATTTGTCAACGAGGAAAATTATTAGCCTGTTCTTATAGCGGCAAGTGTAAAGATTTTACAAAAAGAGTGTACACATAGGCACAAGCAAACTATCAGCGTGAATTATTCCATATTCGGTTGTGGGTTTATCTATCAAGTACAATATCCATCAGGCTCTTGTAATCCTTTACCTGACCGTAATGCACTTCGCCATTGGAAAGTTTTTCAAAAAGCTTTTCGGCACATTTAATTTTTGCCTGCTCCATAGAGTTCAATTCAGTACTTTCATTTGTTCCTTTGGTTTCAGCAATGAAATATACGTACTTAATTTTTCCTTCTTTAAAAGCAATTGCCCAGTCAGGCGAATATTTGCCTATAGGTGTCGGAATGTAAAAGCCTCGCGGAAGCTTTGCGTATACTGCGACTTCATCCGCTTTATCCAGATTTTCAACGAATTTACGCTCCACACTCTGCTCTGCAGTACCGTCAGTAACAACATAATCAGTTACGGCATGCAACGCAGGAAATACTTTTGATAAAGCTACACGATGACATTCCGCCGTAAAGATTTCTTTGTCAAACACTTCATTTGTTGTATTGTAGGTAACGCCTTCTACAATCAGGCCTGCCTTCTGTTCGTTAATCAGACGTGCAACCTTGCTGATAAACTCTTCCGGATTATCACGGAATTTCCTGTACTTCATCATTTTGATTTTGCTCAAAATAGTAGCAACCGTGCGACGAGTCAAAGAAGTCCGTTGTGTAAGCTCGTGCAGTAAATCATACTTCAAGCTGCTGTCGTGGGCATTTTCCAATACATTTGTAGTATGCGCAGGTGATACAAAGCTGGTTTTCTGCTCCAATTCATGCGCCTGCATATTATTCTTCTGATATCCGACGCTCAAGGTATAAAGCGTCTGAGTAACCTGCAGCTTAGCATCAATCGCTGCCACAGCCTTATCAATCAGCACATTACTGTCAATCTTTACGGTATAAGCACACTTACGGTTGATACGCTTCCACAGCTCCTGGAATTCCTGCTTTTCAAAATTCTTATTGTTGAGCTTGTTTTCAACGGTTGTCTGATTACCGTTAGTAATCATATCCTTAAGCGAATCTTTATCATACAGGCTCTTAATCAGCACATGTACAGCAGGCTCAATATCCTTAAGCTTATCCTGCACAGGCTCCAAAGTACCGTTGGCGGCATCCTGCTTATATTTTTCGGTGATTCTGTCATCATCGTCAAGATAATCATGTCTATCAAGATATTTCACTATCTGACGTGCCTGCTCGCCTTCAATTTTATAAGTTTCATCGCCAACCTTTACTACTCTGCCGAAGAAGTACTCTATAGATACCTTTTCAGGACGTTCATACAAAGCTTTTTTGATTTCATCCTGCAGGCTGTCGACAAAATCGGCATAGCTTTCGCTGGCAATAACCGTCAGTTTATTGACCACATGCACATTAGCTCCGCATACGCTTTCATCCATGCGCTCACCCTGCTGATTGACGCAGATACGCATACCACGGCCGACCTCCTGACGCTTATTGACATTGCTGTTGGACTGCTTCAAGGTGCAGATTTGAAATACATTGGGGTTATCCCAGCCTTCACGCAATGCAGAGTGAGAGAAAATAAAACGCACAGGATTATTAAAGCTTAACAGTGCTTCCTTGTTACGCATAATCAAATCATAGGCTGATTCATCGTTAGAAGTGTCCTTGCCACGTTCACATTTACTGTCAACGCTATGGCCTTTTTTATCGATACTGAAGTAGCCTGTATGTACAGCGCTTACATCCGCAGCCATATTTCTCAGATATTCGCCATAAGGTGTTTGATAAAGCTCCTGCATCCTATCTCTGAATATTTTCTGATATTCTTCTTCAAATATTTTACCGTATTCGCCCAGCTTTTGTGTGCCATCTTCGTCATATAATCTGTACTTGGCAACCTCATCAATGAAAAATAGCGATAAGGTTTTGATGCCTTGCGCAAAAAGCTGTTCTTCCTTTTCAAAGTGTGATTTAATGGTTTCACGAATTTGTACACGACGTAAATCAGACATTTCCTGACTGTTGTTAGCAACTTCACCGCCATGTAATTCTTCTCCGTTGGTAAATCTTACGCAGCCTGTATCGTTGGCATCAATTTCACTGATTTTGTAGCCTTCGTACTGCAGCATGCCGTTAGAAAGCTCGTACAGATTATCTCCGTAAGCACAATTGCGTAAAACACGCTTAACAGTACCGCTTTTCAGCTGCTGTTCAAATTCCAGCTTTACCATAGGAGGCTTATTTTTGGAAGTAACAAAGCTGTCGCAGTAAAGGTAACCGTCGATGCCTTTTAGATTTACAACCTCAATGCCCTTAACCTCTATCTTTTTGACCAGCTTATGATTATAGGCATCTATTGCATCTAAACGATATACTTCATTATGCTCCTGTTTATGCGTAGCAGAATAATTGACGCTGAAAAGCGGATTAAAGCGCTTCATTGCTTTTTGCGTTGCAGGACCATTCAGCTTCTGCGGTTCATCAAGAATCAAAATAGGATTAGTTTTGGCAATAACATCAATAGGCTTGCGTGAACCGAATTCATCACGTTCACTGTAAATAATCAACGCACCCTTATCACCGCCACGGCCTTCCTTATTCTTTTCCTCATTTAAAGACTTAGCAAAGGCTTGATTATTAATAATCATTACATTGATTTCATTGCTTTTGGCAAAATCATCTATCTTCGTCAAATTTTTGCTGTCATAAATGAAATAACGCGCTTTCTTGCCGTACTGGCTCATAAAGTGCTCTTCCATCGTTTCCAGGCTTTTCTTGACACCTTCACGGATTGCGACAGAAGGGACGATGATAATAAATTTGTTCCAGCCATATTGCTTATTCAGCTCAAACATGGTCTTGATATAGACATAGGTTTTGCCTGTACCTGTTTCCATTTCAATATCAAGACTGCACTTTCCCTGACCTTCCATAAGCTCCTTCGACGGAGTTATATTATTATTGCCTTGAATAAGCTTAATATTTTCCAGAAGCTGCACCTTATCCAATTTTATTGGCGCATTAGCATAACCAAGTATTATATCCTGCTTAGCTTCCTGTTCATCAAGCTCCTGCTGGAACAAATTATAACCATTGCTATTCTTTGCTTTTTTTGTTTTCACCGGCACAAGTCTGCCCGGATCAAAAAAGTAACTGGTATCCTGCGCAGGACGCACCTGTCCCTTGAACACGTCAACCACTGCATTGACAGCATCCGTCTGGTACTGCTGAATTTTAAAACTGAACTTCATTACAGCACCCTCCTCACTGTTTGGGGACTATAGGTGTTGAAAATCTGCTCAAAGTTAATCGCTACGCTGTCATCAGCCTGCGAACTGTCACGCATAACAAAATAGCTCGGCATTTCTTTGGCAATGGCAGTGATAACCTCATCCGTTACGTTCTTATCAAAGCAAGCCATTAAATGACCTTGCGCCACATTGTAGACAGTTTTGCCGGCAATGGTAATTTTTTCGATTTTACTGGAAAGCGGCGTATCCAGCTTCAGCATTGCATCAAACAGCAAATCTTCGTCATTGCGATCTTTTTTGATATTGTCAACGAACAGACTCTGCTGTTTATCCATGTATTCCTTCGGCGTAAAGTACACGTCCTTCATGTTGCTGCTATCGCATTTCAACACGCGAAAGCCAATGTCTAAGTCCTGCGTTGTCAGCGGATTTTCTTCTTTGATTTTTTTACCTGCACGACGGATGCGCTCCTTGCCGATTTCACAGATGTTTTTGTAGCCTGCTTTGTAGGCTTCGCTGTTTTCAGCGCACACTTCTGGTAATTGCACCATGATGAACTTACGCTTACCGCCATCTTCGGCATTAAGCTGCATGACTGCGTGGGCCGTGGTGGCAGAACCAGAGAAGAAGTCGAGGATTAGATAATTTTTGCCGATATATGATAATAATTTTTTGATTAAACCCAAAGGTTTTACTGTATCAAACCCAATAGGTGTTCCCATTACAGAATTAAGCTCTTCTTTGCCATTTTTTGCACTACCAACATTTTCTGCTAACATCAATGACCAAAAAGGTTTTACCTTTATTTTATCTATCTCATCTTCAGGATATACAGCTCTTTTAACCAAACCATCTACTATTTCCAATTTGCCTTCTTCTGCTAACTTAATTGCTAAGTCTTTTCCTATTTGCCAACGTTTTCCTGGTCTAGGTGACTGTCCTAAAATTTTAAACTTCATGGAATCTCTATTATAATCGCCTGCATCAGATTTTTCTATTACTTCAAATCTACACGATCCGAATTTACCTGTATGAGGATACGATAAATCACTTGCTTCCTGTTCTAAATTAAATCCTGATATTTTACTCTTATTTTTTCCATATAGAAGAATTATTTCTGTTTTTTTCTGCAAACCAAATTTAGCACTACCTGCATTAATAGGCTGTGTAGTTGCTTCCCAAACTAAATCCCCGAAATAATTTTGCTCTCCAAAAATTTCATGACTAACTTTTTTCAAATTATCACTTTCATGTTCATCTATACTTATAAAAATAACGCCATCATCACTCAGTAAATCCTTCGCTAGCTTCAACCTTGGATATATCATGTTCAGCCAATCGGTATGAAAACGACCGTTGCTTTCTGTATTAGCTACCAGACGATTGCCCTCTTCATCAAGCTGTCCGCTATTATCAATATATTCATCCGCACTTTGCTTAAAATCATCATCGTATACAAAGTCATTACCCGTATTATACGGCGGGTCAATATAAATCATCTTCACCTTACCCAAATACGTTTCCTGCAGCAGCTTCAGCACTTCCAGATTATCGCCTTCAATATAAAGGTTTTCCGTATTGTCAAAGTCTACGCTTTCTTCTCTGCAGGGGCGCAAGGTTTTGTTAATCGGCGCATTGGCAGCCAAAATTGCTTTGCGCTTATCCGGCCAGGTAAACTGGTAGCGGTCCTGCAAGCCATCTACAACATGGTCACTAAGCTCCTGTTTCAGCATATCAAAATCAATGGCATGCTCCAGCTTGCCTTCACTATTGATTCTTTCGGTAACGCAATTAGGGAATAGCTCCCTTATCTTCGCTACGTTTGCTGCAACCTTATCCATAGATTGCATGTTGAGATGTTCCATCATTGTAAATCCTCCAGTTCTTTTTTCAGCTTGTTTATTGCTTCACGCAAGGTCAGTTTTTTGCGTGCCTGCTTTTCCGCAAACATTTTCTTCGTCAGCGCTGCTATCTGTGCTTCTGCTTCTGCCCGCCTGCCGGCATTGGCAATTACGGAAGCAGGTGTAAGCCCTGCACGTGGCGTTAATTGCGCCACGTGCAGAGCTAGGTTCTCCCAAATATCATTCAAGCTTGTGCCTTGCAAATTCACCTTCTGCTCAGCCACAGGCATAAATTCATTGAGCAATATTCTGTTATCGAAATACAGTGCCAGCTGCAGCTTGTCTTCATAGCAAAGCGCTAACAGCAAGCGTTGGTCAATCAGCCTGCACAGCCTTTGCAAAAGCCTTTCCGCACAGCCCTCCTGCTTCAGCTGTACTGCCAAAACATAAACTGCTTTTTCCTGCTCCTTTTTTTGCAAGGCAGGAATTGTGCGTAAGGAAATTTCGTTGACAATGGTCATCTGCCTGATGGCAGCGTCAAACTCCTTCTGCTCCGCTGTATTCATTTGAAACTTGCTGTATAAGGCACGTTTGGGAATAATCTTTTTTACTTCTGTAGTCTGCGGTAAACCTAACATCACTGCTCACCTCGCACAACTAGAAAGCAAATCAACTCAAAATCATCCAGTCCTTTAATACTGTTATCAAAGAAGCTGATTTCCTCACCGCTCAGGAAGCTGTCAACATCGTCGGCATCCTTCACGTTGATTATGGAAGCAATAGCATCCTCCAAAAGCTGGGAATAAACACCCATACTTCTGCCATCATTCGTCGCCTTGTTGAATCCATTGCACAAATCCGTCATAGGCTTATCCTTGCCACGGCAGGTAAAGCGCAGCTTGTCCAACAGCTTCTTCGGCGCCAAATGGTTGCAGATAATCTCACCATCCTCGCCAATATATACGGCATAAAACGGATGTAGCAGATTTTTTCTGTCTATATTTATGTTATCCGTACAGTTTTTCAGCACGTAAATTACACCAGGAGGACATTCCTCACTTGCAGATACAACGGCATGCAAGCCAAAGGGAGTTTTATCCAGCTCGCCATGTGTCTTGATATATTCCAGCAAATCTAGGCGGAATTCATTCAAGCCCAAATCCATGATGGAAATACCTGTACCCATATCTTCAATATCGACAACTTCCTTTTGTAGCTGCTGAAGCTGCTGCTTGCGATACTGCAAGTCGAGCTTTTCATTATTGCTCAGCAGATTATCATCTGCCGTCGCTGTCAAATCCACCGCCTTCATACGGCTTTCGACACGACTTTTCAAATCTATGTATTCATCTAAATCAACATCAGGCCAAAAATTGACCAGTTGAATATAAGCGTTCTTGCTGCCGATACGGTCAATACGCCCGAAGCGCTGAATAATACGCACCGGATTCCAATGAATATCATAGTTCACCAGATAATCGCAGTCCTGCAGGTTCTGGCCTTCGGAAATACAATCTGTCGCAATCAGAATATCTATGTCATTGTTATCTTCCGGGAACAACAGCGCTTTATCCTTCGCCAAAGGCGCAAAACAGGTCAGCACGGTGTTAAAATCGCATCTCAATTTAGGAATTGTAGACCTGCCATCAACCGTACCGGTAATCATAGCAGTATCTAAGCCAAATTTTTCTTTAGCATAAGCACTCACATGCTCATAGAGATACTGCGCTGTATCGGCAAAGGCCGTAAAGATAATAATTTTCTTGTTGCCTGCATTCAGAGGATGCTGAATTTTATTGTCGATAAGCTTAAACAGCTCATGCAGCTTATTATCCTGCTCAGGCGTTATCCCCTGCACCAGTGCCAACAGCTCATCCAAGCGCTCCTTGTCACGCTCAAGGCTGTTTCCCCAACTGACAATATCCATATCAGCCAGCGAAATAGGCACCTTTTTACCTACGTTGAAAATTTCCTCTTCCATATCGAAATCAGTGCTGTCTATATCCGCACCTGTTTCAATCTGTGCATTTGCCAGCCTATGCTGCGTATAGCGATAGATTTTATCCAGAACTGCTGCAATACTTGCCCTCACTCTTGCAACTGTCAGCCTGAAGGAATACACCGAGCTTTCCATGCGCTTCAGAATATTTATCGCCATTAAGCGGCGAATACCGCGCTCACGGTTCGTCTGCGTAAAACCGGTATTAACCTTGTTATCATCAAAAAGTGCTGCGTACTTTTGCTGACGGCTGCTTAAGATAAACTCCGTAGGCGTGTACACAGAAAGCTCCAGCTCATCCAGCTTGGCAAAAACTTCACTGTAATTTACCGAGCCATCCGTAACCAACGCAGGACGGAAAGACAACGGCATTTTGCGCTCCGGGAAGTTACCGATATCCTTGGTATCGTAATACTTGGTAATATGCTTACGCGAGCGTGCAATCGTTACAGAATCCAAAAGCGTAAAGAAGTCATAGCTCAGATGCTCCAACAGCTTTTGCAAGGTACGCTCTTCCGGCAGCAGCTTTGACCAATGGTTGTATGCTGCCTGCGCATTGCGGAAAATATCGTCAATCGAGCTTTTCGTATTCAGCTTATCGTTGATTTTGCTGCTATCTCCTTCATAGGCTAATTGCAGCTGATTTTTCAAATCGTTAAAGCGGTTGTTTACCGGTGTAGCCGAAAGCATCAGCACCTTTGTCTGCACGCCCTCGCGAATAACCTTGTTCATAAGCACCGTATAGCGATTTTCTTTTTCATCATCACTAAAAGCACCGCCGTTACGGAAATTATGCGATTCATCTATAACAACCAAATCATAATTGCTCCAGTTAATCTTGCTTAAATCAATTGAACCGCTGAAGCCATGCTTACGCAGCAAATCCGTGTGGTACAAAACATCGTAGCCTAAACGGTCTGCAGCGATGGGATTGTTTTTATAGTTGGCACGGTAGGTATTCCAGTTGTCTGCCAGCTTTTTCGGACACAGTACAAGCACACTTTTATTGCGTCCCTCGTAATATTTAATAACAGCCAAGGCCGTAAAGGTTTTACCCAAGCCTACACTGTCTGCCAAAATACAGCCATTATATTTTTCCAGCTTGTTGATGATGCCAAGCGCTGCGTCACGTTGAAAATTAAAAAGCATACTCCAGATTTTACTGTTTTTAAAACCGGTGCGCTCGTTTGGCAGCTCATCCTCGCTGATATCATCGAGAAATTCATGGAAAATATTATATAACGTCACAAAATATATAAACTCCGGAGCATTTTCGTTATAGGCAGAGCTGATACTGCTGATTACCTTGTCGGTTACATCCTGTAATTCTTCATTATTCTGCCAAAGCTTTTCAAACTGCTCTAGCAGCGTCAGCGACATAGGGCTTGCAACCTTTGCAATGTTAGTTCCCATGTTGTTGCCCTGCTCGCAGCCTAAATCAACTGTTGTAAAACCGTTAACGGGAAAATAAGCCTTATCATCCAGCAAAATAAACTTATCCGTAATATCCTTATTGCCTATATTGGATTTAAAAGTAACCTTCTTCTTAACCCATGCGGCACATTCCCTGGCTATAGCCTTCTGGTTCAGTTCGTTACGCAGCTTTACCTCAAAATCCGTACCGTAAATGCCACGCTCTCTATTTAATTTAGGAATATAAAACTCACGCTTCTCTTTTTTGCTGTTCTCCTTCTGGATAAATGTAGGATCAGTAAAAATAAAACGTAATTCGTCAATATTACTCAGCTCTTTGCGCAAAGCCTCAAAAGCATAGATAGAAAAATAGGCAGCAGCGATAGACAGCTTACTGCCCTTTTTCATTTCTGCAGCCATATCATCTCTTAATGTTTCATTAACATTATTAATAAACTTCATTTTCCCAAGTCAGCTCCGTTAATTGTTCATGTATCAATAATTTGTCAATAACTCATTATAATGATACACTGTTGCCCCCCCCAGTCAAGCAAAAGCACACATCGAGTGTGTTTTGCCTGACGTATTAGCAAGCTAATACTTTTCTCTTTTGATTTTAGCGCAATTTGCGCTAAATAGCAAGTTAAAGTGCCTTCTCTTTCTATAATGTTATTGGGTGATAATAATGTATCAGCGCATTCGCGACTTACGTGAGGACAAGGATATGACGCAAACACAAATGGCTGAAATCCTTAACTGCTCGCAAAGAGTCTACAGCAACTATGAAAAAGGCGAACGGGATATACCGACAGATATACTCATTGCCTTGGCTAAATTTCATAACACATCCACGGATTACATTTTAGGCTTAACAAACAAAAAATAAGGATTCACTTCGCAAGTAAATCGGAAGTGAATCCTTATTTTTATTATAACGATATTTTTCTATTACGAGATTTATGCATTTTCTACCTTTTCTCGTAATAATATTATAGAAGCATGCTTTCAGGTTGAAGTAAAAACTGCTGCAATCCCAGCACTAAAATTCCTTCTTCATTATACCAAGGTTTTATATCATCCTTAACCACAATAATCTTTTTGAACGAATCATTGATACGGACAAGCGAATTCTGCTCCTGCTCCATCTTCTCTCTATCAGGAATAGAAAAAGCAGACTGAATATAAAAGCGCTGACTACCCTTATTACAAACAAAATCAACCTCTAAATTTATCTTTACCTGCTTTCCCTCAGCATTTTTATTATGAAAAGCTACAATACCGACATCAACATTAAAATCTCGCACCAGCAACTCATTATAAATAATGTTTTCCATGATATGATTCTCTTCCTGCTGTCGAAAATTCAGACGTGCATTGCGTAAGCCAATATCAGTAAAATAATATTTGAATGGCGAAGCAATATACTTCTTACCTTTAATATCATATCGTTCCGCTTTACTCAATAAAAAAGCATCCTGCAGATAATCAATATACGCCCCGATGGTTTTATCACTGACCTTAATACCCTTGCTAGCAAAAGTATTAGCTAACTTGGAAGGATTAGTCAAAGAACCAACGGACGAAGCCAAAATATTTACCAAGGTATCCATAACCACATCGCCACGCAAGCTATTACGCTCTACTATATCAGCCAAATACACCTTGCTGAACAAATCTCTCAAATATTTTGCTTTTAGCTCATCCTTTTTACGAGCTAAAATCTGTGGCAAACCACCATAAGTATAATAATTCTTCCATGCTTCTTCTTTGCTTCCTTCAAATGCTGAAACAAATTCTGCATAATTCAAGGGATAAACGCGTACTTCATCACCACGCCCGCGAAATTCTGTCAAAATGTCAGTAGACAAAAACTTAGAATTGCTTCCAGTAACATAAATATCCAAATTACTGTAACGATTTAAGCCATTCAATAGCTTTGCAAAGCCATCAACAAACTGCACCTCATCAAGAAAAACATAATTCATTTTCTCTGGGACTATCTTGCTTTTAATATACTCATTAAGCATCTGAATATTAAGCATATCTTCCCATTCAGGACTATCTAAAGCTATGCGTATAATGCAATCCTTATCTACTCCGTTTTGCAGCAGGTAATTGTAATACAGATTAAATAACAGATATGATTTGCCACATCTGCGAATACCTGTAATAACCTTAATCTCTCCGTTTTCTTTACGGTCTATAAGCTTTTGCAGATAAAGATCTCGTTTAATTTCTGTCATTTCACACACTCCTATTACGAGATTTTTCACCTAGTGCACTTTTCTCGTAATAAGTATAGCATTATTAAGCACCTTAAGCAAGCTTAAGCATACTTTCTATTACGAGTTTTATGCACTTTTTCCCTTTTCTCGTAATAGAATTGCCTTTTTACCGCTTCATCGCTACTTTCTATTACGAGATTTTTCATCTAGCTCACTTTTCTCGTAATAGAGTTGCCTTTTTGCTGCTTCAACGCTACTTTCTATTACGAGATTTTTCACCTAGTGCACTTTTCTCGTAATAGAATTCCTTATTACAGAAAAAAGTTTAAACTATTTTCTTCATTTTTCTAGCTAAATACTCTGTTAAGCCTGCAAAAAATTCATCGAAATCCATATAAAAATCACGCAAGCACAGTAAACTGCTTACGTGATTAATTCAAGATATTATAATTAAAGAGCTACTTTTCTGAGCAGGAAATCGATGAGATTATAATGGATAATGCCATTTCTTGAAATGGTATGCTTATCCAAAGTTATAACATATTTGGGGTAATTATCGGCAATTTTTTCATATGCCCCAAACTCTCGCTCTACTGTTTTTTCATCAGTTAAAAGATATGCTGCCTGAATATAGACAATCTTTCCATTCAATTCTGCGATAAAATCAATCTCACCCTTCCATGTTTTTCCTACATAGACCTTGTAGCCACGCGAAATCAGCTCATTATAACAAATTGTTTCAATAATATAGTTATACTCGTCCTTAATTCTGTTTTTTTTCAAATGCAGAAAGCCAAGGTCACAAACATAATACTTCTCTTCAAATGCAAGCGCCTTCTTGCCACGAATATCATAACGCGAAACCTTATCGCAAACACAGGCATCAACAATGCAGCGCAGATAATCGTACACAACAGGTGCAGAAACCTTATGCCCATTACTTGAAAGCGTGCTCGCAATAGCATTACCGGAAACAGTCAGTGAAGAGTTACCTACAATATAATCAAGTACTTTTTCCAGTACTAGCGGTGAATTTATTTTGTTACGCATGACGATATCCTTCAGTACAACCGCATCATATATATTATTTAAAATAACCTCTTTAGTTTCCTTATTGGCAGCGCCACATACCAAAGGCAAGCCACCATAAGTCATGTATTCCGCCAACAGGCTTTCATAATCCGGCGCTGAAATATCTTTGTATTGACAGAACTCCATAAAATTGAACGGTAATACGCGCATAGATACAGTCCTGCCACTTAAATGCGTAGCTAATTCTCCCGAAAGCAGTTTGGAATTAGAACCGGTAATAAAAATACTCACATTATGCGTTGCCCGAAAAGAATTTACCACAAGCTCAAAATTATTTACATTTTGAATTTCGTCGAAAAACAGATAATATTTACTTTCATCAATAATTTTTTGCTCAACATATTCATAAAAAGCATCTGCATTTGTCAGCTTATGATACTTGTAATCTTCAAAATTTATGTAAACGATATGCGAGTCCTCTATACCATTTTCCTTTATTTCAGCAATAACCTGACGCAAAATAGTAGATTTACCGCAACGTCTGATGCCGGTAATAACCTTTACCAGCTCCGAATCATAAAACGGGCGCAAACGTTCCAGATACTGTGTTCTGATAACCATAACCCTGCTCCTTTCCGCTTTGTCAGCACATTTTCCTTTATTATATTCTAACACAAACCACCACCACCCGCAACAGTGTTAATTTTTTTTAACACTATCTCACATTTTGTCGATAGTATTAATTTATTTTAACACTATGAGCGATTTTCGCGTTACTGTTAATTATTTTTAATACTTTCGCATGAGCTACTCCTCTTTATAACCCAAACGCAAGCACAAAAAAAGCCCGCCCTTACGGACGGACTTTTCAGCATAAACCGGATTATTTACGGATACCCAGTTTAGCAATGATTGCACGATAGCGCTCGATGTCTTTGCTAGCCAGGTAGTTCAGCAGGCCACGACGTTTACCTACCAGTTTCAGCAGGCCACGACGGGAATGATGATCTTTTTTGTGCTCTTTCAGATGCTCGGTCAAATATTTGATGCGTTCGGTCAGAACTGCGATTTGTACCTCAGAAGAACCGGTGTCACCTTCATGACGTGCGTTTGCCAGAATTACTGCTTGTTTAGCTTCGCTAGTTAACATTGTTTGTTTCCTCCTAAAATTTCAAATTGCCATAAGCGTAGCAGCCGTTGGAGAATCGAACTGCCAGGCCTTGGTTCAAATACTATGATAGTATACCATATCTTGCCACCAGATAGCAAGTATTTTGTAAAGTTTTTTATAAAAACAGCTTTGATTTACCGCAATGCCGCTTCGCAGTCGTTTTTATCCTGCGCCAGCTGCTGCTTGAGCTGCTCAATGCCGGCAAATTTTACTTCGCCGCGAGTGCGCTGCACAAACTGCACTGTGAGCTGCTTACCGTACAGGTCCCCGTTAAAATCAAAGATGTTCGTTTCCAGACGCGGTTTGGCAACATCGCCAAAGGTAGGATTATAGCCAATATTGGCCATGCCGTGATAGCTTTTGCCGTTGACAATTACCCGCACAGCATACACTCCCCCCAGAGGAACCGCAACATGAGCATCCTCCAGCTCAATATTGGCCGTAGGATATCCCAGTAAGCGACCGCGCTCGTTGCCGTGCGCCACCGTGCCGCTAATGCTATAGCTGCGACCCAGCATAGCAGCAGCCTCTGCTACCTTGCCTGCGGCAATCAGCTGACGTATAGCTGTGCTGCTGATAACGGTTGCACCCTCGCTTACCAGCTCGCGTACAATCAGCTCAAAGCCCATGGCCTTGGCGGAAGCAGCCAGCGTATAGACAGTTCCCTGTCCGCGGCAGCCGTAGGTGAAGTTGGAACCGACTACCAGACAGCTGTAGTCAAGCTGCTGCAGTCGCTGCAGGAATTCCTGCGGCGAAAGATCTGCTACCTGCTGATTAAAGGGAATATCCACCAGCACATCCACGCCAAGCTGCTGCAAAAGCTCCTGCTTTTGCGCGCCGGTTATCAGCGCCGGCGGCACCATGCCCGGACGAATCCATTCAAAGGGGTGGTTGCTGAAGGTAAATACCGCCAGCTGCGAATTACATTCATGCGCCTTATCCCTTGCGGTTTCAATTACATCAAGATGACCGCGGTGCAAACCGTCAAAGGTACCCAATGCTACTACACAGGGAGCGGAAAATTTATGCAATTGTTCTAAAGAAGTAATAATCTCCATGCTTATTCCTCTGGCATCGGGTAATGCTCTAAGATTTTTTCTGCCTGCAGGCGCTCCTGCTCACAGCGGACGATGCCTAAGAATTCATCCCCCGGACCCAGCAGAGCGTATCTGCCGTCGGCAGTCTGCGCCACTGTGGTGCGCACACCGTTAGTGATGCGTGCCGCCTGACGCGCGTTCACCTTGAGCTTGGGCAGCTCGGCAACGGCAGTCAGCGGCTCTGCGGCACAGACCTCGGGGTTCTCCGCGATTTCCTGCAGCGTGCAGGCCTTGTCAATCGTGTAGGCTCCCACCTGCGTGCGCAGCAAAAAGCTCATCGTACCGCAGGTTCCCAGCGCCGTCGCCAGGTCCTCGCCCAGTACGCGGATATAGGTGCCCTTGGAGCAGGCCACGCGCACGGTAAAGCTCGTTGCCGTATAATGCAGAAGCTCCAGCTTATAGACTTCGATGGGACGTGCGGTGCGTTCCACCTCTACGCCCTGACGTGCCAGCTGATACAGCTTTTTGCCGTTGATTTTGATGGCCGAATACATCGGCGGCAGCTGCATTTGCTTGCCGGTAAATTGCGCCAGCACCGCTTCCAGCTCCTGTTTGTCGAATGCAGGCACAGGCATCGTTTTGACAACCTCGCCGCTGTCATCGCCGGTAACTGTCTGCGCACCCAGCGTAAATTCGGCAATATATTCCTTGCGGCCTTCTACAGCAAATTCCAGCAGACGAGTTGCACTGCCCGCAAAAACAGGAAGAACTCCTGCCGCGTCAGGGTCAAGAGTTCCCCCATGTCCGATTTTCTTTGTGTTAAGCACGCGCCGCAAAAAGCCGATAACATCGTGCGATGTCATCTGTGGTGGTTTTAATACATTAAAAATTGCGTCCATATTAAACCAATTTGCCCAATGCCTCCAGCAGCTGAGTGCGAGCCTCCTCTACCGGTGCATAAATCGTACAGCCTGCTGCCCGCAGATGACCGCCGCCGCCGAAGGCTACAGCCACAGCGGATACGTCAACGCTCTTGGAGCGCATGCTCACGCGCGTTACCGCCGGCTCTACGGCCTTGAACATAATAGCTACGTCAACGCCCTCAATATAGCGCGGGTAGGACACAAAGCTGTCGGTCTGGACATCCTTGTCATATAAATCGTTGGTAATTGTGAGATAAGCAATTTTGCCTTCATAAGCGAAGGTCAGCGAAGGCAATACCTTGGCCAGCATCTCTACCGTATCGCGGGAGCGCACGTCCAGTGCATCGCTGATTTCGTTAGGCTGCACGCCGTATTCCAGCAGCTTGGCAGCATTACGCATAGTTTTTGGCGTAGTGTTGGCATAGCGGAACGAGCCGCAGTCTGTGCTGATTGCTGTGTAAAAGCAGGTAGCAATTTCCTTATCAAAGGGCCATTGCATAGCCATGAACAGATCACACATTACCTCGCCTACGGCTGCTGCCTTGGCATCCAAGTAGAGATATTCGGCAAAGCGTTCGTTGGAAATGTGGTGGTCGATATTCAGCAGTGTTTTTGCTTCCACAACCTCGGACACCAGACCAATACGGTCAAAGGAGCTGGCATCAATAACTACCAGCAAATCCGTCTGCAGCTTGCTGCCCTCTACCGGGCGTTCACACAATTCAATACCAGGAATAAAGCTAAAGCTTTTATTGATAACGTCATCACAGAAAACAGTAACCTGCTTGCCCTGTGCCAACAAAAAGCGCGCCAGTCCCAAAGTGGAGCCCAGGGTGTCACCATCCGGGCTTACATGGGTACACAGCACAATTTTTTCTGCCGCCAGCAGCATAGCGCCTGTTTCCTGCAGGCTAAGCTCCTTACTCATGCTCTGCTTCCTCGGCTGCAGGCTTTTCTTCCTGCTTAATCTTATCTAAGATGCTCTGAATATGCGCACTGTATTCTGCGGAGGTATCCTTCTGCAGAATCAGGGTCGGTGCAAAGCGCAGGCGAATGCGTTTGGCGATTTCCGTACGCATAAAGCCTAATGCCTTGTTCAGAGCCTTCCAGGTTTCATCCTGTTTATCCTTGGGACCATACATGCTGATGAAAATCTTTGCATAGCTCATGTCATCTGTCAGCTCCACGCCGGTTACGGTAACAAACTGAATGCGCGGATCCTTGACATCATGCAGCAGCATTTTGCTGATTTCATGCTTGATGGCCTCCTGTACTTTTTCTACTCTAAGTCTTGCCATTTTCTTTTCCTCTATATATAGATACAGACTGACGTACAGGCAGCAGCTGCGGGGAATGCGGCGTATACGGCCGGCATTCCTGCGCAATGTGCCTTATGCGGCAGACTATTCTACTGCGATTTCTTCCATGTCGTATACTTCAAAGATATCGCCCTCTTTGAGGTCGCTGAATTTCTCTAAAGTAATACCACATTCAAAGCCTTGAGCAACTTCCTTCACATCGTCCTTGAAGCGGCGCAGAGATTCGATAACGCCCTCGTGAACTACGATGCCGTCACGGACAACACGAACCTTGGAGCTGTTGGTAACCTTGCCTTCAACTACATAGCAGCCGGCAATCTTCAGCTTGGAAATAGTAATCAGCTGACGGATTTCTACGCGGCCTTGGATAACCTCTTTGAATTTAGGAGCAAGCATACCCTTGATAGCAGCCTCAACGTCGTTGATTGCGTCGTAAATTACACGGTAGGTGCGTACGTCAACCTTCTCGGTTTCGGCAGCCTTACGCGCGTTAGCGTCAGGACGAACGTTAAAGCCGATAATCAGTGCGTTGGCAGCGGATGCCAGCATTACGTCGGACTCGGTGATAGCGCCTACGCCTGCATGGACAACGGCAACCTTAACCTCATCGTTTTTGATTTTTTCCAGGGATGCCTTCAATGCTTCGATGGTGCCCTGAACGTCAGCCTTAACTACGATGTTCAGTTCTTTGATTTCGCCTTCTTTAATGCGTTGGAACAGGTCATCCAGAGAAACCTTGGAGTTCAGCTTGATTTCCTCTTCCTTCTTCTTGGCGATACGTTTTTCGGCAACGCCGCGGGCAGTCTTTTCATCGGTGCTGTCCAAAATATCGCCGGCAGCCGGTACATCATTCAGGCCCAGTACCTCTACAGGGGTAGAAGGCAGAGCCTTCTTAACTTTTTCGCCACGGTCATTGATCATTGCACGAACCTTACCATAGGAGGTGCCGGCAATAATGGTATCACCGATATGCAGAGTACCGCGTTGTACCAGTACGGTAGCAACCGGGCCGCGGCCCTTATCCAGCTGTGCCTCGATGATGGTGCCGTGAGCAGGCAGATTCGGGTTAGCCTTCAGCTCCTGCATTTCAGCAACCAGCAGAATCATTTCCAGCAGGTCGCTGATACCGGTTTTCTGATGTGCGGAAACAGGAACCATAATGGTGTCGCCGCCCCAATCCTCAGGAATGAGCTCATGCTCGGCCAGCTGTTGTTTAACGTGATCCGGATTTGCGCCCGGACGGTCGATTTTATTGATAGCTACAATGATAGGTACCTTTGCAGCCTTAGCATGGTTGATAGCCTCGATGGTCTGCGGCATTACACCGTCATCTGCTGCTACAACCAGAATTGCAACGTCGGTTACCTGTGCGCCGCGGGCACGCATAGCGGTGAAAGCCTCATGGCCCGGGGTATCCAGGAATACAATCTGCTTGCCCTGGTAGTTTACCTTATAAGCACCGATGTGCTGGGTAATACCGCCGGCCTCGCGGGAAGTAACGTTGGTTTTGCGGATAGCGTCCAGCAGGGAGGTTTTACCATGGTCAACGTGGCCCATAACGGTAATAACCGGCGGACGCGGAACGCGTTTTTCAGGCGGATCGTCAACCTCGGGAATCTCTGTCGGATCCTCTTCCGGTGCCTTTTGCCCAACCTCTACGCCGAAGTTGTCGCCGATAAGCTGTGCGGTATCGAAATCGATATCCTGGTTGATGGTAACCATTACGCCCAGCATAAACAGAGCCTTGATTACTTCATTAACCTCACGCTTAATGAGCTTGGAAAATTCCTGTACATTGATGGATTCGCCGATTTCAACGTAGGTCGGACGAACGATTTCTACCGGAGCCTGCTGTTGCTTCGGTGCTGGCTTCTTGCCGCCGCGGTTTACCGGCATCTGATGACCGGCGCTGCGGTTCGGACGGCTTTCGCGGGTAGCGTAGCTGCCCTTAATCTGCGGCTTGTTGTCCTTACGGCTCTTGCCTGCGTTGCGACCGCCCTGACGGTTATCGCGACCGCCTTCGCTGCGACCGCCGCTGCGGCCACCGCTAACCTGTGCACGGCTTTCGCCATGTACGTTGGGAGCCTGCTGGCTCTTAGGACCTACAAAGATACCGCCCTGCCGTTGTTGGCCGTTGCGGTTACCCTGACGGTTGCCCTGACCGCCCTGCTGGCCGTTGCGGTTTTGCGGACGGCCTTCGTTACGGCCGCCTTGGCGGTTGCCCTGCTGACCACCGCGGTTTTGCTGCGGACGGCCTTCGTTGCGGCCACCCTGACGATTTTCATTACGCCCTTGTTGAGCGTTGTTGTTATTGCGTTGATTTTGTTGCTGATTTTGTTGCATATTCCTCTGTCCGTTATTCCTATTCATATTGTTATCGTTTCTTTTAGCTGTATCCTGCGGACGCGCAGGAGCAGCCGGTTTGCTGACATCACGTTTTTCCGTCTTCGCCGGTTTGGGCGGTTCTGGTTTTTTATCGTATGCTTTACGGATAACAGACATAGCCTTGTCATCAGCTGCACTAAAATTAGTTTTTTCGATATTATTTTTCTTCAGTAGGTCAATGACCTCATTTACCGGTTTGCCATAATCCTTGGCAACCTCATATATTCTTTTATTACCCATTCATCCACCTCCAGACCAGATAATAAGAAGCAGATTCATCTGCGAAGCTCGCGCAAGCTGCGCAGACAACTGTGATTTAAATCATTATTTTTTCAACAGCATGTTGGCAAAATTCGCATCGGTAATAGCCACAGCTATTCTCGGTCCCTTGCCGATTGCATAGCCCAGCTCATTGCGCGTCAACAGCTCAATGACCTGCACGCCTGCCATCTCTGCCAGGAAATAAATTTCCTTTTTTGAATTAGGGGCAGCATCTTGTGCCAAAACAAGTACCTTGACCTTGCCGCTTTTTAAGGCGGCACGCACAGCTGTATCGCCGGAAGCGGTTTTGCCTGCCTTTTGCGCCAACCCTAAAGCAAAAGCAACATTATTGCCTGCCATGTTCGAAATCCTCCAGCAGCTGCTTAAGTACATCATCACCGATAGGCTTTTCCAAAGCGCGCTCCAGACGTTTCTCCTTTACGGCCTTGGTAATGCATTCCTTATCGGGGCAGACATATGCGCCGCGTCCGTTCTTCTTGCCGGTGAGGTCAAGGCTGACCTCGCCCTCAGGCGAACGTACAACGCGCAGCAGAGCCTTTTTATCCTTCATTTCATTGCAGCCTAAGCATTTACGCTGCGGTATTTTTTTTACCTTCATCATGCTTCTTCCACGGGAGCAGGCTCAGCAGCAGCCTCTTCGGCAGCCTGAGTTTCGCTCTTAATATCAATTTTCCAGCCGGTCAGCTTAGCAGCCAGGCGGGCATTTTGGCCTTCCTTGCCGATAGCCAGGGACAGCTGGTAATCCGGTACGACAACGCGGCAGATTTTGTCTGCTTCGTTAACGGTTGTCTTGACAACCTTTGCCGGGCTCAGAGCATTGGCAACATATTGTGCCGGATCTTCACTGTATTTTACAATATCAATTTTTTCACCGCGCAGCTCGTTGACAATAGTCTGCACACGCATGCCCTTATGGCCTACGCAGGCACCTACCGGATCAACATTGCTGTCAGCGGTATATACGGAAATTTTGGAGCGCATACCGGGCTCGCGGGCAACGGATTTGATTTCAACAACACCGTCATGGATTTCCGGAACCTCCAGCTCAAACAGGCGCTTCAGCAGGCCGGGATGAGTGCGGGAAACCATAATCTGCGGTCCCTTGTTGGTGCGCTTAACCTCAACAATATAGGTTTTCATACGCTCATGGTATTGGTAGATTTCACCGGGAATCTGCTCGTTCGGAGTCAGCACGGCTTCAACCTTGCCCAAATCGATATAAACGTTTTGGTTTTCCATGCGCTCGATAATACCGGTAACGATATCGTTGGCACGACTTTGGAAGCGTTCATATACCTGTCCGCGCTCTGCCTCACGGATACGCTGTACAACAAACTGCTTAGCGTTTTGGGCAGCAATACGGCCGAAGTTTTTCGGAGTAACCTCAACCTCTACGATGTCGCCTGCAAGATACTGCGGGTTGATTGCCTGAGCATCCTCCAGAGTCATTTCGTTAATGCCGTCAGCCTCGCCATCAACTACAGTGCGCTGAGCATATACATGGATTTCACCGGTTTCTTTATTCATTTCAACACGGACATTCTGGTTTGTGCCGGTGTTCTTCTTGTAAGCGGCAACCAAAGCGTCATCAACAGCCTGGAACAAAAGCTCGGGGTCAATACCCTTTTCCTTTCCTAATTCCTGGATTGCTGAGATAAAATCTGCGTTCACTTAATAAGCCTCCTATTTCTTAAATTAAAAGTCTATATGCGGTCTGATATTCGCAATCAGCCTACGTTCAATGCGGTCAGGATTTTTGAATTCCTTACCTTTAATAATCTTTTTAACCTGTACAGCTTCGTCATCATGTGCTACCAGAATGCCGGTCAGATTTTTCATTCCCTCCCACGGAGTATAGAACATAATGTCAACCTTGGTGCCGTAGGCAGCTTCAAAGTCCTTGTCCTTCTTCAGCGGACGGTCAATGCCCGGAGAAGAAACCTCCAAAAAGTATTTGTCGGGAATAGGATCCTCTGCATCCAGAATCTCCGTCAGCTTTTCGCTCACCATCTGGCAGTCATCAATTTCAACTCCACCAGGCTTATCGAGAAAAATCCGTAGGTACCAGTCCTTTTCACGCACATATTCTACATCAACCAGAGTAAGCCCGGTATCCTGCAGAAGGGGTTCTACCATTGCGGTAATCAGTGCTTCAACTTCTTTTGCCTGCATCATTTTCACCTCCATATTAAGTTTTTCTTTCTGTATTAACCTTGCGGCCAATACCTGCCTCTGCCGCAAATGCGTCAGAAACATCGTAATAAGCGGAAAGAGCGGGCTTTAAACCCACTCTTTCACAAGTCATACTTATTTTAGCTATCCTTATTATAGCATCTGTTGACAAGTCTTGCAAGTAGCTTACGCTATATCTAGTTATTATATGTTAAATTTTATACAGAAAAATGCTAAATCTGCCACGTAAAATGTATACACTGCTCTTTCCCTTGTCAGTCGCAAAAATATCTGCTACAGTAATACAGTAAACAGATAGAGATTGTGGGAAAAGTGTCAGTTTGGACAAGGGCGCTTTATCGACAAGCTTTTTATGAAAGGTGGTATTTTTTATGTCCTATAATTTTGATGCTGCTGTTTCTCCCTTTATTAAAGCACTGCCTCCCTCCGGTCTGGCAAAGTTTCTTGATATTATGGTCGCTAACCCCAACATCGTGCCGCTCAGCGTAGGCGAACCCGATTTTGATATTCCGCAGGCTGTCAAGGATGCCGAAATCAACAGCATCTGCGAAGGCAAAAGCTGCTACACTCCTACCCTCGGCCTTTTGGAGCTGCGCGAAGCAATTGCGGATGATATCCATAAAAACTACGGCGTTAAATACGACCCGAAAACCGAAATCATGGTAACCGTCGGTGTCAGCGAAGCACTGTACACCACTATTACTACCATTATGCATCCCGGTGACGAAATTATTCTGCCCGAGCCCTGCTACGTTGCCAACAAGGCCTGCGTTATTCTGGCAGGCGGCAAGCCTGTTTCCGTAGAAACTTATCAGGAAAACGGCTTCGTGCCTACTATCGAAGATTTGGAAAAGGCTGTTACGCCCAAGACTAAGGCTATTATGCTTGGCTATCCCAACAACCCGACCGGCGCTATTATGAGCAAGGAGCAGATTAAGGCTATCGGCGACTGGGCTGTGAAGCATGACCTGATTGTCATCAGCGACGAGCTTTATGCTCATCTTACCTACGGCGGCAAAACACACACCATGTTCACCTCCTTCCCGGAATTCCGCGACCGCACTATTATCTTCAACGGCTTCTCCAAAGCCTACGCTATGACCGGCCTGCGTCTTGGCTATATCATGGCACCGGCAGCAATTATCAACGCTATGAACATCCTGCATCAATATGTTGTGCTCTGCCCCAACGTTACGGCACAGTACGGTGCGATTGCGGCACTGAAATACTGCCGTCAGGACGTTGACAACATGGTTGCCGAATACAGCCGCCGCCGTCAGATTATGATTGACGGCTTCCACAAGATGGGGCTGCCGCTGTATGAGCCCGAAGGCGCCTTCTATGTTTTCCCCTGCATCAAGGAAACCGGCCTTTCCAGCATGGAATTTGTTGAAAAGCTGCTGGAGGAGCAGGAGGTTCTCGTAATCCCCGGCAATATCTTCGGTGCTGGCGGCGAAGGCTATATCCGCTGCTCCTATGCTTACAGCGAAGAAATCCTGCATAAGGCGCTGGAGCGCATCGCCCTCTTCGTAACTAAATACAGAAATCTGAACAAAGCAAAATAACTGTTATGCTTATTAATTATTAGACACAGTTGCCTTATTAGTATATAATATCAATTGTGGATTTGATATCTGCTTAAAAATTCTTTGTTTTGATTTCGCTATATCTCACTTTCCTTCCATGAGACATAGCACATAAGAAAAACACGGTGTTTATCAGCCGTGTTTTTTCTTTTTGAAAAAGCTTTTTGATTATTCTATTGCAGCAGCAGCGTAAGCTAAACAAAAATCCGCATGAAAAAAACATCATCATATTCCCGCTAAAACAGTTAAAGCTGCCAGCCTCCGGTTTGAGACGGAGACGGCAGCTTTTTGCATAAAAGCATTTGCGTATAATTTTTATCTTAAGTTAAAGCTTACCGCACGTGTAACGCGACAGCGTGCGTTCTGGCCGTACTTATCTTTGGCAGGACTGAAGCGCCATTTGTTGACCGCCGTCACAACGCTGTTATCCATAGCACCGTTGCCGGAGGAACCGACAACCGTTACATCCTCTACACTGCCGTCAGCACCCACCAGAATGCGTACCGTTACCACACCGGTAGCACCGCTGTTGCGTGCGGACGCAGGATATACAGGCGCAACC
>ULWK01051425.1_pt1 | contig 26745 bp, 25 predicted proteins | sample 1960281 | NCBI WGS metagenome assembly ULWK01 (sample SAMEA4835810, study PRJEB28245) | human gut metagenome | biome: gut microbiome; material: fecal sample | place: Denmark | collected 2008 | reverse complement strand
GACGTGTTTAGAAATACAAGAGGAGATTGTGGCAATGGCAAAACCGGGAACTGTTTGTGAAGATATGTATAACAAGGCTATTGAAATAGTAACGAAAGCCGGTTTTGCGGATTATTTTATGGGAGTAGACCAAAAGGCAAAATTCATAGGGCATGGCATTGGTTTGGAAATAAATGAAATGCCTGTATTGGCTCCTCGTATGAAGCAGGAATTGGAACCGGGTATGGTTTTTGCTTTGGAACCCAAGATTGTTTTACCCGGTATAGGTCCTGTCGGAATTGAAAACTCATGGGCAGTAACCACCGACGGCCTTGAGAAACTGACTTTGTGCAAAGAAGAAATCATAGAATTATGATGGATAATTAGCGATTAGTGGTTAGTGATTAGGTTGGTAATTACGTCGCATGACAGTCGCTAATCGTTAACCGCTAATCACTAATCACTAACCGCTTACTTCACCCTTCTGTTTAATTGGTTATTAGCCTTGGACGGTTTTGATTTTCCGATTCTTTTTCCTGTCGGTTTGGCTTTTTTGTTCCGGTTAGGGTGCGATTGTGCGTTTTTATTCCCCTTCATAATATTCACATAGATAATAACGGGCGATAAAGTCCCAATTTTGCTGTAGTATTTCTTTGCCGTTGTCAAATGGAAATTGCACATCGGGTAATATTCCTTTGAGCATACCGTACTTTATTAAGTCGAACGGGCAGGCTCCCGGGCGGCAAAAGAGTTTGTAGCCTTCGGCAGCAGCGCGTTTGGCATTGTACATCGGGTTGTGCTCTTCACAAAAATAGGCAGCTACATCGTGGGCTATTAGCATACCTTTGGCATTGGCGTATATTACGAATTCTTTCTTGTACTGTAAGTCAGGAAGTAAAGCAGAACGGGTATTTTCCCATTTTAGAACTTCAACAAAGAATTTGCAGAGTTCTTTATAGGTAGCAAAATATAATAAAGGTTTGCCACCGCTGTATTCCAGACAATGCTCCACATCCTTGCTCAGTTTTGTTTCAGGAGTGATTTCGGGAAGAGGAACAAAGGGCATATCTAACAAATCCGGTCCCATTACCCATAAAAAAGAAGAAGTTTTTTCATTGATAGGCGCTTCTTCAAATTTTTCGTCCATCATTTTATAAGCTTCCTGAGCTAAAGCCAACAAGTCCTTATCATACGGATTTTGTAACGTATATTCATCCGGTCCATAGAGTGCGAAGTGTGATTTTAATGTCCACAGTACAAATGCTATATCTTCCGGATTGATTTCATCGGGGATGTAGCTGTCGGATAGCGGATAGAAGGGAAGGTAGGTATTATACTGTTTGTAGTATAATTCGGTGAATGTCTTCCAACCGCCGGTCTGGGCAATTACATCCTGAAAATACATAGTGAGTGATACTGTGGCATCTTTCTGCGCATAGTCATCTTCCTTGAATAGAGGAGATTGCTTTACTAACGATAGGATACTTGTTGAAAAATTGAGATACCATTGGTCGCCGGGTAGTACACGTGTACGTTCGTTGGCAGCCAACCATTGTTTCATGGGAATAGGAACTGGCTTCATTGCTTGTTTACTTTTAATGTATGAATAATATGTATGGACTATAATCTTTTCAGAGCCAGTTTGATAACCTGTTCTACCGGTGCATTGGCATCTTCCTTCAAAATAGCCGTTACTACTTTTTGTGAAGGAGCTTGTGCAAATCCCAGCATTGTAAGGGCGGCTACGGCTTCTTCTTGTACTTGTGCATTGGCGGCGGTAAAGGCAGGACCGGTTATGTCAACCGCTCCGGAAGCCATTCCACAGGTTTTTATTTTGTCTTTTAAATCGACTATCACACGCTGGGCTGTTTTTAAACCGATTCCTTTCACCGTTTTCAGTAAGTTGGCATTCTCCGTGCTGATAACATTTATCAATTCGGAAGGCGATAAAGCCGAAAGAATCATGCGGGCCGTATTGCCGCCGATGCCTGATACGGAAATCAGCAGAAGGAACAGCTCACGCTCTTGCTTGTCTGCAAAACCATAAAGGATATAGGCGTCTTCGCGGATAGCTTCATAGATATATAGCTTGCAGCTTTTTTTTCCTTGTATGGCAGCATATGTGTTCAGGGAAATATTTACGGCATATCCCAAACCGTTACAGTCTATAGTTGCGCTTGCCGGACTCAGCTCGGCAATTTCACCTTTAATGTATTCTATCATATGATTATTATTCCTAATTCTGCGAATGTAGGAATTATTATTGACTTTTAGTCTCTAAAAAAAGAAAAACTCTGTGAAACTTGAGGGCTTCTATAGTTAAGTTATAAATTAAAATGCTTACTTTTGCGCTCATAAAATAGAAAGTTGATAACTAAAACCGATAAAAAGATGAAAAAAGTAAGAGCAGCCATCGTGGGTTATGGCAATATCGGACATTTTGTACTTGAGGCATTACAGGCAGCTCCCGATTTTGAAATCGCAGGAGTAGTACGTCGTGCAGGGGCAGAGAACCGTCCTGCAGAATTGAGTGAATATTCCGTAGTGAAAGATATCAAAGAGTTGAAGGATGTGGATGTGGCCATCCTTTGTACTCCTACGCGTAGCGTTGAGAAATATGCTAAAGAGATATTGGCACTTGGCATCCATACAGTGGACAGCTTCGATATTCATACCGGCATTCCGGCATTGCGCCGTACACTGGATGCTGAGGCAAAAGCACATAACACTGTTTCTATTATTTCTGCCGGTTGGGATCCGGGAAGCGATTCTGTTGTGCGTACCTTGCTGGAGGCTATTGCGCCGAAGGGAATTACCTATACCAACTTCGGTCCGGGTATGAGTATGGGACATACGGTGGCAGTAAAGGCTATCGAGGGTGTAAAAGCCGCTCTTTCAATGACGATTCCTACCGGTACGGGCATACATCGCCGTATGGTCTATATCGAACTGAACGATGGTTACGAATTTGACAAAGTAGCTGCCGCCATCAAAGCCGATCCATATTTTGTAAATGACGAAACGCATGTGAAACTTGTTCCGAGCGTAGATGCACTGCTTGATATGGGACACGGTGTAAACCTGACCCGTAAGGGTGTTTCCGGAAAAACACAGAACCAACTGTTCGAATTCAACATGCGCATCAATAACCCGGCGCTTACTGCGCAAGTGCTGGTATGTGTGGCACGTGCTGCAATGCGTCAGCAACCGGGTTGCTATACAATGGTTGAGATTCCGGTTATCGACCTTCTGCCGGGCGACCGTGAAGAGTGGATTGCACACCTGGTATAAAAATATAAAAAAACAGATGGTGCGTTTATATGGAATGCACCATCTGTTACTACTGAACGCATCGTCTGTTATAGTCAAACAGACGATGTGTTTTTTATATCCTAACCATCAGAAGAAGAATCTGAGCACATCATTGAAGTTAGCCCAAATCAGCAAGCCGAACAATAGGAACATACCTACCATTTGAGCACGCTCCATAAACTTATCGCTGGGTTTGCGACGTGCTACAATCTCGTAGATGAGGAACAGGACATGTCCGCCGTCCAATGCCGGAATAGGCAGAATGTTCATGAAAGCAAGAATGATTGAAAGGAATGCCGTCATGTACCAGAACTGATACCAGTCCCATGTTGCAGGGAAGATGCTGCCGATTGTTCCGAAACCGCCAAGCTGTTTGGCGCCCTCTTTAGAGAAAAGATACTTCATCTGGCTGACATAACCTTTCAGCGTATTTACTCCCAGGGTAACCCCGGCCGGGATAGATGCGAAGAAACTATATTCTTTCTTGACAACGGGCAACAGCTTGTTTGTCTGCAGGGATGCAGCGACACCGATTTGATATAAAGAATCTGTAGTCAGCTTTACGGTATCCGCTACCCCCGCTCTGACGTAAGTCAGGGTGAGAAGACGGCTGGTACTGTCGTTAGCTGCTTTTTGGCGATTCAGCATTTCTTCCTTAAAGTCGAAGTAAGCGATGTTACGTCCATCCAATTGAGTGATGCTGTCACCCGGTTGTAATCCGGCAAGTGCGGCAGGTTGTCCCGGCATAATGCTGTCGATGACAAACGGATAGCGGAATGAAGCGAAACGGACACTGTCGGCAAGCAGGCGTTCCATCATATCTTCGGGGATGTACACGGATACTTCCTGCCCGTTACGCAATACGCTGACCTGACGTGCATCGACGATGCTTGTCAGCATGTCGCCACCATAGCGTTCAAAAGGTACGCCGTCGGCGGATACCAATATATCGCCGTCACGGAAACCGATTGCTTTAGCTGTTTCATTAAAGTCCATACCCAGCGGGGCTTTCTGCAAAGGTACATATTCATCTCCCCACGCAAAGAGTATCATGGAGTAGATGAACAATGCCAACAGGAAATTGAACAGTACGCCGCCTATCATAATCAGCAGACGCTGCCATGCCGGTTTGGCACGGAACTCCCACGGTTGCATGGGCTGTTTCATCTGCTCGGTATCCATAGACTCGTCTATCATACCTGCAATTTTGACGTACCCGCCTAAAGGCAACCAGCCGATACCATATTCCGTTTCACTGTTTTTCGGTTTGAATTTGAACAAGGTGAACCAAGGGTCAAAGAACAAACAGAATTTTTCCACTCGTGTCTTAAATAAACGAGCGAAGAGGAAGTGCCCGCCTTCATGGATTATTACGAGCAATGAAAGGCTCATTATAAGTTGCAGGGCACGGATCAAGAATGTTTCCATCTAATTATTTACTATTTTATTATTTGCAATTTAATTTTTAACTATCAATTCTTTTGCTATTCGTCTGGCTTCTGCGTCAGTTGCCACATAATCTTCGTAAGCAGGTTTTTGTATAAAGGATACGCGCGCCATTGTCTTCTCGATTACGTCGCTCATGCCGAGGAATGATATTTCGTCCCGTAGGAAAGCGGCTACCACCACCTCATTGGCTGCATTGACGATACATGGCATGTTTCCTGCACGGTGCAGCGCTTCGTATGCCAGCGCCAGGTTGCGGAAACGTTTCGTATCCGGCTGCTCGAATGTCAGGTCCGTGCACAATTTGAAGTCCAGCCGGGGGAAAGACGCTTTCAGGCGTTCCGGATAGGAGAATGCGTACTGAATGGGCAGGCGCATATCCGGCATTCCCAGCTGCGCTTTTACTGCTCCGTCCTCAAACTGCACCATTGAGTGAATGACGGATTGCGGATGCACCACTACTTCTATCTGGTCGGGGCGTACACCGAACAGCCATTTTGCTTCAATCACTTCAAACCCCTTGTTCATCATGGAAGCGGAGTCTATTGTAATTTTGGCTCCCATGTCCCAATTGGGGTGCTTCAAAGCCTGTGCTTTGGTTACGGTGGCAAGCTGCTCCATTGTACAGGTACGGAACGGGCCGCCGGAAGCTGTCAGTATAACTTTCTCGACAGGGTTACCCATTTCTCCGGCTAAACACTGGAACACGGCAGAATGTTCGGAGTCTACCGGTAAGATGGGAGTACCGCTGAAACGTGCCAGGTCGTTGATAAGCTCGCCCGCCACGACTAATGTCTCCTTGTTGGCGAGGGCTATCGTCTTGCGTGCGCGGATTGCGTTCATAGTCGGTTTCAGCCCGGCATAGCCTACCATGGCTGTCAGTACCATGTCGATAGGTTTTTCCGCCACAATCTGGCATAAGGCCTCTTCGCCGGCATACACTTTGATGGGGAGGTCGGCAAGTGCGTCTTTCAGTTGTTGATATTTCGTTTCGTTTGCTATTACCACTGCTTCAGGCTTGAACTTGCGTGCCTGGGCAATCAAATCCTCTACCCGGTTGTTGGCTGTCAGTACATAGGCTTCGTATCGGTCGGGATGTTCCTCTATGACCTGTAATGCCTGTGTACCAATAGAGCCGGTAGAGCCAAGTATGGCAATTTGTTTCTTCATCAGTCTTATAATTTATGCTTTCAGGTTTATATCTTATACTTAATGCTTTATACTTTTAAAATACGATATAGAGTTCCGGGTTTACCGCCCTTCCTTTGTGCCACAGTTCGAAGTGCAGGTGCGGTCCGGTAGTCAGTTGTCCGCTGTTGCCTACCAGGGCAATGGCTTCTCCGCCTTTTACGGTGTCGCCTTCGCGTTTCAACAAAGAGCCGCAATGCTTGTAGACGGATACGAAATCCTGGTTATGCTGTACCTCTATCAAATAGCCGGTTTCGGCTGTATAGGTACTCAGAATGACCGTTCCGTCCAGGGTTGCCAATACGCTTTCTCCCGGATTGGCGGCTATATCCGTTCCGAAGTGCCTCTTTTCGGCATTGAAAGGAGATGAAATCATGCCGCGGGTGGGGCGGTAGAATATCAGTCCGTCTACTTCGGGACGTGAGGCGATGCTCGTCAGGTTGTATTTTTCCGTTTCCTCGTACTGTTTGCGGAATTCAGCCTCGCGTTGCGTTCGTTCCATAAGCGAATCTTCCCGTACGGTAGTCAGGGAGTCGATGGAATGGATGGTGTCGGTTTTGATTTTACCCAGAAAGATGTCCTGGATATTCATTATGTACAGATTCTGTCTGTCTACGAGTTGCTGGAGCGAGTCTACACGCAGGGCATTCTCCACGACCTGCGCACGAATTTCACTGTTCATGTATCCGGGCAGATAATTGCGCAACGGGGTAAAGGCAACAATCAGGGAGGCAATCAGAAAGAGTACCGTCAGTACGGAAAGCAATACGGAGATTCCGTTCAGTTTGGACACACGTAAGGTGACAATATCCTCAAGGGTATTCTCGTTCGTAATGGTCAGTCTGTATTTGAACTTGATATTACTCCAAAAGGCTTTTCTTCTTTTTTTCTTCTTATTTGCTGCCACTTATAAACTTTCTATTTATAATTTGAACTTTGCGTTTCGCGCCTTATTCACGCTTCTTCCGTATCGTCTAAAGCAAGTAATCCTTCCGGCAGGTCCACCGTGATAACCTTATGCTTCTGGTCGATGTCCATAATGAAATCTTCCTGTGCCGGAATCAGCAATTCTTCTCCTTTATAATCTACCACGAACAGAGTGTTGATGGTAGAGGTGTCCACATCCGTCACTTCACCTAGTTGGCCGTGGTGTACTTCTTCCATACGGAAACCGACGAAGAAATCCCAACTGAGTTCTCCCGGTTCGGCTCCCTCGGCATGCTTCACGGGAAAATAAACCTCAATGTTGGTAAACATCCGTGCGCGTTCTGCCGTATCCACTCCTTCGAGTTTGACGAGAGCCGTAGTGTCTGAGCGGAAACGATATTCTTCGATAAAGAACGGTACGAATATACCGTCCAACAAGCAGATGAGATATTCGGCCTCTACACGGTCGAAAATATCATCCGTAAAGGTGAATGACAATTCTCCGTGAATGCCATGAGGTTTGTTGAATATACCTATTTTATATACTTCTTCTTTTCGTATCATATCGTTTTATCGCCTTGTCTGTTGCTTGTCACTTCCTTATATTCTCGTTATTCTTGCTCCGATTGCATTCAGCCGTCCTTCTATATTCTGATACCCCCGGTCTATCTGCTCGATGTTATGAATACGGCTGATGCCGTCGGCGCTCATGGCGGCTATCAGCAGAGCAATACCGGCACGGATATCCGGGGACGTCATATTGCCGCCACGCAGTTTGAAACCGTGGTTATGTCCGATTACTACGGCGCGGTGCGGGTCGCACAGAATGATTTGCGCTCCCATGTCTATCAGTTTGTCCACGAAGAAGAGGCGGCTTTCAAACATCTTCTGATGAATCAGCACGCTGCCTTTCGCCTGTGTGGCAACTACCAGCAGTACGCTCAGCAAGTCCGGCGTCAGTCCGGGCCAGGGCGCATCGGCTATTGTCATGATAGAACCGTCAATGAAGGATTCTATCTGATAAGTATCCTGGGCAGGCACATAAATATCATCGCCCCGTTGTTCCATTTTGATACCCAAACGTCGGAAACTGTCGGGGATGATACCTAAGTTTTCGTGCGAAACGTTCTTGATGGTCAGCTCGCTTTTCGTCATGGCTGCCATGCCGATGAAGCTTCCCACTTCAATCATGTCCGGAAGAACGGTATGCTCTGTTCCGTGCAGTTCGTCCACTCCCTCGATGGTGAGCAGATTGGAAGCGATACCTTCTATCTTTGCACCCATGCGGTTCAGCATCCGGCATAGCTGTTGTATGTAAGGCTCGCAGGCGGCATTGTAAATGGTTGTTTTACCTTTGGCCAATACTGCTGCCATTACGATATTGGCAGTGCCCGTTACAGATGCTTCGTCCAGCAACATATAGCTGCCTTGCAATTGCCGGGCGGATATTTCGTAAACTTCCCGTCTTTCATTGTAAACGAATTCTGCACCTAAATTCCGTATGCCGATGAAATGGGTGTCCAAACGGCGGCGGCCTATCTTGTCTCCGCCCGGTTTGGAAATCATAGCCTTGCCAAAGCGTGCCACCATCGGTCCTACGAGCATGACCGAACCGCGCAGGCTGGAACACCTTTTCAGGAATTCATCGCTCTCCAGATAGGCAAAATCAACATTGGCTGCTTGAAAGCTATATGTATCGATGCCTTTTTTCGATACGTTCACTCCCATATCCCGCATCAACTGAATCAGGTTGTTCACATCCAGGATGTCCGGTATGTTGTGCACCGTCACCTCTTCGGCAGTGAGCAGGGTGGCGCAGATAATCTGCAGCACCTCGTTCTTCGCTCCTTGAGGATAAATGTCTCCGGAAAGGCTGTGTCCGCCTTCTATTACAAATGAAGCCATGAAGTAGTGGTTAGTAGTTAGTGATTAGCGATTAACGGTTAGTGATTAGGGTAGCGTGGTGATGTCCTATGATATTAACCGTTAATCGCTAATCACTAACCGCTATTTTAGTATTTTCTTTTATTATTTCTGTTGTTGTTTCTGTTGTTCTGGTTATTCATCTTCGGCCGATAATTCTGTTCGATCCGTTCGGCCATAAGGCGGAGAAGGCTGTCGGTCATCTGCAGTTTGCCGCCGGACAGTTCTGCAAGGTCGTCCGCTATTTTGCGGTCGTCGACAGTATCTTTATTCCAGGACATATAGTCTTTCTTCATGTGGTTGCATATCAGTGCAACGAGGTTCTGCTTCTCGTCACCTTCAGGAAAGTCGATGGCTTTCTTAATCAGCACTTCCAGGGTACGGCCGTAGTGGCGGTAACGTATTTTGGTGCTGGGATAAGGAACGGTTTCCGGTTTGGTTATCAGGTTGTCTTTGCGGATAACTTCGTATGGATAGTCGATGTCCAGCTTGAAGTCCGCCATGATGGCAAGATGATCCCACAGCTTGTGCTTGAAATCGGGTATGTCGCGAAGGTGGGGAAACATATTTCCCATGATGTTGATAATGGTATTTGCACAACGCTGGCGCTCGGAGCGGTTTTCGATTGTCAGTGCATGGTCTACCATATTCTGGATGCTGCGCCCGTATTCGGGCAAAGGCATCCGCTTTTGTTGAGTATTATATTGCATATTCTTTAGAATTAGCGGTTAGTGATTAGTGGTTAGTGATTAGCGGTTAGTGGTTAATGATTAGTGATTAATGCTATACGGTCCAATTGCGCAGCCCGCTAATCACTAATCACTAACCGCTAACCATAATCGCTATAAAAGTTTTTTCGGTTGGCTTGCTACGAATTCTTTCAAGTAGAACGGTTCGAAGTAGGCAACGTCTTTAAAATCTTTTTCGGCTATAGCTTTTTCTGCCAGCGGGAACATCATGCTTGCCAGCGGACGGATGCCGTCGATGAAATGGGCGTTGGGATGCACAATCTTTTCCTTGCACTTGGCTGCACCGTCGCCGAAGAAATACACGGGCTGCTTGTCCAGAAACTCCTGATAGGAGTTTTCGTCCACAATGTCTGCCGCAATGTCGCGTACCGGTTTCAGTGCGCGGTCGTAAACGGCGGCGTACACTTCCATGCGGCGGGCATCAATCATGGGGCACAACAGGGCGTCTTCCGGCAGCTCATCGTGATAGAGCAGTACCGGAACGCATTGCACTTTCAGGGTGGGAAGCCCGATGAGGGGCAGGTTGCGCCCGTAACATACACCTTTTGCCATAGACACACCGATGCGTAGCCCTGTGTACGAACCGGGACCGCAACTTACGGCAACGGCATCCAGCGGCATGGCGTGGCTGTCGGCAAATGACAGGGCTTCGTCTACGAATACGCCCAGCGATACGGCGTGTGAAGGCCCGTTCAGGTCTTCTTTTTTGAAAACGTTCTGTCCGTCCTCGCTCACGGCTACGGAGCAGGCCGAAGTGGATGTTTCAATATGCAAGATACATGACATAACTTCTATTCTGATTTTTATTGTGGCAAATTTACGTGATTTGTTTCGATTACACAAGTTGTTTGCCGAATGGTTTGTCGTTGCATTCCTGATTCATTGATTAAATTGCCGGCTGCTTGCTTGCATCTGTTCAGAAAATTAGTGAATATTGCATACTAAGTTGTGCATGCGATATTTGTCTATTGCTCAAATTATTCTCAGTGAATGCAATAAATAATCAGTGAGAATAGCTATCTTTGTCGCATAAAACTATACATTATGATACAATCTATGACGGGCTACGGCAAAGCAACAGCCGAACTGTCCGATAAGAAAATCAATATTGAAATTAAGTCGCTTAACAGCAAAGCGATGGATTTATCTGCCCGTATCGCTCCGCTTTACAGGGAAAAGGAAATGGAAATCCGTAACGAAATATCCAAAATGCTGGAACGGGGCAAGGTCGATTTCAGCCTTTGGATTGAGAAGAAAGATGCGGAACAACTGGCCACTCCTATCAATCAGGAATTGGTGGAGGCCTATTACAAACGGATTAAGGAAATTTCTGCGGCTGCCGGTATTCCCGAACCTGCCGACTGGTTTGCCACGCTGCTCCGTATGCCGGATGTAATGACGAAGAATGAGACACAGGAGCTGAGCGATGAGGAATGGGCAGTGGTGCATGCGGCAGTGGAAGAGGCTATCAATCATCTGATAGACTTCCGCAAGCAGGAGGGCGCAGCGCTCGAAAAGAAATTCCGTGAGAAGATAGAGAATATAGCACGGTTGCTCGAATCGGTGGCTCCCTACGAGCAGGAACGGGTAGGCAAGGTAAAGGACCGTATCACCGATGCGCTTGAAAAGACATTGAGTGTGGATTATGACAAGAACCGCCTGGAACAGGAACTTATCTATTACATCGAGAAACTCGATATCAACGAAGAAAAGCAACGTCTTTCCAATCACCTGAAATACTTTATCAGCACGCTCGAAAGCGGTAGCGGACAAGGTAAGAAGCTGGGCTTCATCGCACAGGAAATGGGCCGCGAAATCAATACGCTGGGCAGCAAGTCCAATCATGCCGAAATGCAGAAGATTGTAGTGCAGATGAAGGACGAGCTGGAGCAAATCAAGGAACAGGTCCTGAACGTGATGTAAGGAACCGGTTCCGGACGTTGCATGAATTTATGATAAGTTTGCTTCAACATGAAGTTAAAGCAAACCAATTAGAGGATTAAATAGTAAACCGTTAAATAGTAAATACCACAGATGGGTAAACTGATTATATTTTCCGCCCCCTCCGGGTCGGGCAAGTCCACAATTATCAACTATCTGTTGACGCAGAACCTGAATCTGGCTTTCTCTATTTCGGCAACCAGCCGTCCGCCGCGCGGCACGGAGCAGAACGGGGTGGAGTATTTCTTTCTCACTCCCGATGAGTTCCGGAGCCGCATAGCCAACGATGAGTTCCTGGAATACGAGGAAGTGTATCAGGACCGCTTCTACGGAACACTGAAAGCACAGGTGGAAAAGCAATTGGCTGCCGGACAGAATGTTGTATTCGATGTAGATGTAGTGGGCGGTTGCAATATCAAGAAGTTCTACGGCGAGCGTGCTTTGTCCGTTTTCATCCAGCCGCCTTCGGTGGAGGAGCTTCGCAAACGCTTGATAGGCCGCGGCACGGATGCTCCCGAAGTTATCGAGAGCCGTGTGGCGAAGGCCGAATACGAGCTTGGCTTTGCACCGAAATTCGATACGGTCATTGTAAACGATGATTTGGAAACGGCTAAAGCGGAGGCATTGAAAGTGATAACCCAATTCCTGAACCGATGAAGCGGACGAAAGGCAGAAATCTATCGCCGAGAGCCAATAAGGTTCTCTTAGTCCTGAATATCGTTCTGTTTTTGGGAGCTATCGTCTTGGCTATATTGAATGTTGACCTGAAGGAGTACACTCCGGCTGCGGCCATGCTTATTGTGATGTTCATAAGCGGCGTAAATATTTACGGCTGTTGGAAACGCCTGAAAGGAAAGCTTTGATACCATAGCCTTCTGTATTTTTTAATTCTTAATTTTCAATTTATCAAGTGGATATAGGCATTTTCAGCGGTTCGTTCAATCCGGTACATATCGGACATCTGGCGCTTGCCAACTATCTTTGTGAATACGAAGGGTTGGACGAGGTGTGGTTCATGGTGACTCCGCATAATCCGCTGAAAGAAGAAGCCTCTCTGATGAGCGATGAATTCCGTCTGAAGCTGGTGCAGCTTGCCATTGGAGGCTATCCCAAGTTCCGGGCTTCCGATTTCGAGTTTCATCTGCCGCGTCCGTCTTACACCGTGCATACGCTTGATAAATTAAAACAGACTTATCCGCAAGACACTTTCCACCTTATTATAGGTTCCGACAACTGGAAGCTTTTCTCCCGGTGGTATCAGTCGGAGCGTATTCTTGCGGAAAACTTTATTCTTATTTATCCCCGTCCCGGTTATGAGGTGGACGGGAATACTTTACCTCAAAATGTAAAACTGGCCTCTTCGCCCACATTCGAAATAAGTTCTACCTTTATCCGCCAGGCGATGGAAGAGGGCAGGGACATGCGTTATTTCCTGCATCCGGCTGTCTATGAAGCGTTGAGACAAACTAATCTGTAAAATAAATGAATGACTTGGAAAATTTACAGGCGCCCCACAACTTCGGTGTATGTGCCTCTGCCTGTTGTACGAAACGCTTTACCTGCCTGCGCTATATAGCCTTGCAGAATGCTTCCCTGCAATATCCGTTCCTGCCTACGCTTACTCCCCGGAAGCTGGAGTCGATGAAAGGAAAGTGTGAATATTACCGTCCGAATACGCCGGTGCGTTATGCCCGCGGCTTCACCCGGGTGGCAGAGTTGCTCACGGTTCGGGTGGCGGGCACATTCCGCTTGCGGCTTATTTCCTACTTCGGGCGTAAGAACTATTACCTTGCCCGTAAAGGAGAGTACCTTATCAATCCTGCTGCCCAGCAATACATTATCAGCCAGGCAGAAGCTCTCGGCCTGCGGCTTGATGACTACTTTGACGAGTATGTAGAACGGTATGATTGGTAGGGATAACCGGTTGAAATGCAACGCAATGTAGTTTCCACACGGTGGGAACTCCGGTTTCCTTAGGGGGAAACGTCAGTTTCCCCGCAGGGAAATTCAGGTTTCCTTAAAGGGGAACGGGCGTTTCCTTAAGGGAAACATCCGTCTCCTCCGGTGGAAACGGAAATGGGCTTACTCAAGGCATGCGTCGAGGTCGCGTATAATCTGCTCTTTGTCCATGTGCTGGCCGATGAAGACTATCTTTTGCATGCGGTCTCCGTATTTTTCGTCCCAGTCGCGCATCAGTCCGGGTTCTTGACGCATCAGTTCAATCAGGTCTTCTTCGGGGGCTGTGGCATACCACAGGCCGGCTTCGGTCAGTTGTTTCTGCGTGCCTGCCTGTTCAAAAAGGTAGGACATGTCGCGGTTGTGGCTGAAATAGCATACGCCTTTGGCACGGATGATGTTGCGGCTCCATCTGGTGGCGATGAAATGGTCGAATTTGTGAATGTCGAATGCCGGACGGCGGTAGTAAACGAAAGTACCGATGCCGTATTCTTCCACTTCGCCCCCTTCGTGATGGTGATGATGATGGTGTCCGTGCTCTTCGTGGTGATGTTCATGTTCTTCATGATGATGCTCATGCCCTTCTTCGTGATGATGATGTCCGTGCGCTTCTTTTTCTTCCTCTTCGGTGGCTGGTTTCTCTATCCCGCGAATCCATCCTGCCGAGGTAGCCACGCGTTCGAAGTCGAACAGGTCTGTATGGATAATCTTCTTTAAATCCACATCCGCGTAATTGCATTCGATGATTTCGGCTGCGGGTTGCAGGGTACGTATAATCTGCTTGATGCGTTCCAGCTCTTCGGGTTTTACTTCCGCTGCCTTGTTCAGAAGAATGATATTACAGAATTCAATCTGCTGGATGATAAGATTTTCAATGTCTTCCTCGTCAATCCCTTTTCGGGTGAGGTCGTTGCCGCAGGAGAACTCGTCTTGTAGGCGCAGGGCGTCCACTACGGTGGTGATGCAGTCCAGGCGGCAGATGCCGTATTGGGTGTACATGCCGCCCAGGCGGGGAATGGAGCAGATGGTCTGTGCGATAGGTTCGGGTTCGCAGATGCCGCTGGCTTCGATAACGATATAGTCGAAACGTTCCATCCGCATGATTTCGCCTATTTGCTCTATCAGGTCCGTTTTCAGCGTGCAGCAGATGCAGCCGTTTTGAAGCGCAACGAGGCTTTCATCTTTCTTACCCACGATGCCGCCCTTTTGGATGAGGTCCGCGTCAATGTTTACCTCTCCTATGTCATTGACGATAACTGCGAATCTGATGCCTTGTTTATTGGCGAGAATATGGTTTACTAACGTCGTTTTACCGCTGCCCAGATAACCGGTGAGGAGCAGTACAGGAATTTCTTTTGTTGTCATATCTGTTATTGTTTTTTATTTGCTGTTATTGACGAACCGTACGGTTGCATTCATCAACGCGGCATTGACGGGCAGTGAAGGATTATTGTACACTGCCATTTGTTGCTGCGGTGCGGTGCTCTCGCAATCTTTCAGCACATGGTTCATTTTGTCTATCAGAACGAGTTCTGCTTTGGGAGATGCTTTCTTCAGCAGCATTGCATCCTCTTCCTTTACCTGAATATCGTTTTTGCCTTGAAGAATCAGCACGGGCATTTTCAGGGAAGCGATGACGGTCTGCGGATTGTATTTATACCAGGAGATGAGGTAGGGCTGTACGGAAGGCCGGAACAGCGCCTGCAGATAGGCAGGGACTTGCGCCACCTCTTTTCCGTTTCTTAACGAGCGGTTGATGTCCGCCACTTCTTTCCGTATGGACTCCGGCATCATTTGGGCAGCCACTTGCTTTTCTATGATTTCGTATGCCGGACTGCCTGCGCCGGCAATGGAAATGAAACTCTTTACTGTGGGGCGGCTCTGGCAGGCAAGCATGCCGATGAGCGAGCCTTCGCTATGTCCGGCCACTGTGATGCCGGTGAAGCGTTTGTCTTTGGCAAGAAAGTCTATCCAGCCCGTCACATCGTTTACATAATCCTCGAAGCGGAGTTTGGACTCTTCTTTGCCTGCTGCGGCGCTGCCGGCTATGCCGCGTTTGTCGAAACGGAGCGAGGCGATGCCTTTCTGTGCCAGTCCCTCGGCAAGGAATTTCAGCGAATTGTTTTTCATCATGGGATTGTTGCCGTCCATGTCGGTAGGGCCGGAACCGGCGATAAGCAGCACTACGGGACAGGTTGTGGCATTGGCAGGCAGGAGAAGTCTGCCTTTGATGTCACCGGTAGCGGTGCTTAATGTTACAGGACTTTCTTCGGATGTGAGAGGCTGCGCCTGGCAGTAAGGTTGGAGAAACAGGACGCAACTGAATAGAAGGAGAAGTAATCGTTTCATATCATTTACTTTTTGGTTTTTGGAAAACGGAAGTAAATGTAAACAATATTATCAGATAAAAAAAGAGGAAAGCATGTCAAAATTCGGATAAATCTTACATGCTTTTCTCTTATTATACTGTAACAATCATCCTGCTTACAGGATACCTTGCGACATCATTGCCTTGGCTACTTTCATAAATCCGGCAACGTTGGCGCCCTTTACGTAATTTACGTAACCGTCGGCTTCCGTTCCGTACTGCACGCAAGCCTCGTGGATGTTCTTCATGATGCTTTTCAGCTTTTCGTCTACTTCTTCGGCGCTCCAGCCCAGTTTAATGGAGTTCTGGGTCATTTCGAGGCCCGATACCGATACACCGCCGGCATTGGCTGCCTTGCCCGGAGCATACAGAATCTTGGCTTCCTGGAACACTTTGATAGCTTCGGGAGTAGAAGGCATGTTTGCACCTTCGGATACCGCCATTACACCGTTGGCGATAAGTTTCTTGGCATCGTCACCGTTGATTTCATTCTGAGTGGCAGAAGGCAGGGCTATGTCTGCTTTTTCGCCCCAAGGACGTGCACCTTCTACATACTTAACGCCCGGATATTGCTCTGCATATTCACGGATGCGTCCACGGTAGAGGTTCTTGAGTTCCATGATGTAATCCAGCTTTTCACGGTCGATACCTGCGGGGTCGTATATGTAACCGTCGGAATCGGACATTGTCAGGACTTTGCCGCCCATCTCCAGTACTTTCTCGGCAGTGTACTGAGCCACGTTGCCCGAACCGGAAATCAGGCAGGTCTTGCCCTTGAGGTCTGTACCTTTGGTTTTCAACATTTCCAGCAAGAAGTAGATGTTGCCGTAACCCGTAGCTTCCGGACGAATCAGCGAGCCGCCGAATTCGCGGCCTTTTCCTGTGAAAGTTCCGGTAAACTCGTGAGACAGTTTCTTGTACATGCCGAACATGAAACCTACTTCGCGGCCGCCTACACCGATGTCACCGGCAGGAACGTCGGTCTCGGGACCGATGTGACGCCACAGCTCCAGCATGAAAGCCTGAACGAAACGCATCACCTCTGCATTTGACTTACCGCGCGGAGAGAAGTCCGAACCGCCCTTACCGCCACCCATAGGCAGGGTAGTCAGCGAGTTTTTGAAAGTCTGTTCGAAAGCAAGGAATTTCAGAATGGAGAGGTTCACGGAAGCGTGGAAACGGATACCGCCTTTGTACGGACCGATGGCGTTGTTGTGCTGTACACGGTAACCCATGTTGGTTTGTACGTTACCCTTGTCATCCACCCAAGTAACACGGAACTGGTAAACGCGATCGGGGATGCAAAGACATTCAATCAGATTGGCTTTGTCGAACTCCGGATGTTTGTTGTACTCTTCTTCAATGGTAGAAAGCACTTCTTCTACTGCCTGATGATACTCCGGTTCATTGGGGAACCGTCTTTTCAAATCTTCTAATACCTTAGCTGCATTCATAATCTATTTCTTTTATTGGGTTTGCATATTTATATTGTAAGGCGGTGATACGGTAGCGCCTTACCTTTTGTTGCGGTTGCAAAAGTAAACATAAAAATGATACAAGCAAACAATTTATAAATAAAATACGGGATAAAACAACAAAAATATTGTTTTATCCCGTAAAAATGAATAAAAAGATATTATTTATTTCCTTTTGAGCGCTTTTATTACAGGAATGAATACCAATGCTGCTGAAATGGCAAGTGTCAGGATGATTGGTCCATCAATCCGTTCGGCGGTTGTCAGTACTATGTAGCAAAGCGCTACCCAAAGAAGCGTGATGCAAACGATTTGAAATCTGGAAAATTGCCTTTTCATTTGCCTGCTTTCTTTTTGTCCACAATGGCGTCGATAACGGCTACTGCGGTAATGTTTACTATATCGCGCACAGAGCTTTCAAAATCGGTAAAGTGGATAGGCTTGTTCAGTCCCATCTGTATCGGGCCGATGAGTTCGGAGTCCATATCCATCGACTGCAACAGTTTGTATGCGGAGTTGGCGGAACTCAGGTTCGGGAAGATAAGCGTATTCACATCCTTTCCTTTCAGGCGGGTAAACGGATACTTGGCATCGCGCAGTTCGCGGTTCATGGCAAAGTTCACCTGCATTTCGCCGTCGATGGCAAGGTCGGGATAGTTGCGCTGCATGTAGTCCACGGCTTCGTGCACGCTTACCGGACTTCCTTCCTTGTCCGTACCGAAGTTGGAGTAGCTCAGCATGGCCATAACGGGAGTATGGTTGAAGAAGCGTACGGTATACTCCGACAGTTTGGCGATGTCTATCAGCGTTTCCGCATTGGGATGGCGGTTGATAAGCGTATCGGCAAGGAAGTACGTGCCTTTCTTGGAGTTGAGGATGTGCATTGTGCCGAAGTGCTTGAATTCCGGACGGATGCCGATTACTTCTTTGGCCACCTTGATGGTGTTGCTGTACTTGGTGTACAATCCGGTGATGAAAGCGTCGGCCTCACCGGTTTCCACCATCATCATGCCGAAGTAGTTGCGCTCGAACATCTTGTCGTTGGCCTCTTCGTAGGTGACGCCTTCGCGGGCGCGCTTTTCGGAAAGGATACGTGCGTAACGTTCGCGGCGTTCCGATTCGTTGGGATGGCGCAGGTTTACGATTTCAATGCCTTCGAGGCTGAGGTCGAGTTCTTTTGCCAGCTTCTCGATAGCTTCGTCATTGCCCAATATGATGGGATGGCAGATACCTTCGGCCTTGGCCTCAACGGCGGCTTTCAGCATATTGGGGTGAATGCCTTCGGCAAATACCACACGTTGCGGGTTGCGGCGGGCGGTGTCGTAGAGCTGGCGGGTGAGCTTGCTTTCATAGCCCATCAGCTCGCGCAGTTGCAGGCGGTAGGCATCCCAGTCTGCAATGTGCTTGCGGGCCACACCGCTGTCCATGGCGGCTTTTGCCACGGCGCAGGACACTTCGGTGATGAGGCGCGGGTCTACCGGTTTCGGGATGAAGTATTCCGGACCGAAAGTGAAGTTGTTCACATGGTAGGCTTCGTTCACCACGTCGGGTACGGGTTGTTTGGCAAGATTGGCGATGGCGTGTACGGCAGCAATCTTCATCTCTTCGTTGATGGCCTTTGCCTGCGTATCGAGTGCGCCGCGGAAGATATAGGGGAAGCCGATAACGTTGTTAATCTGGTTCGGATAGTCGGAACGGCCGGTAGACATCAGTACGTCCGGACGCGCTGCCATAGCGTCTTCGTAGGATATTTCCGGAGTAGGGTTGGCAAGGGCGAATACAATGGGGTGGTCGGCCATGCTGCGTACCATATCCTGCGTCAGTACATTGCCTTTGGAAAGGCCGAGGAATACGTCGGCGCCTTTGATGGCTTCGGCAAGGGTATGTACGTCGCGGCGGTCGGTTGCAAAGTAACGCTTCTGTTCGGTCAGGTTCTCGCGGTCGCTGGTGATGACGCCTTTGCTGTCCAGCATCAGGATGTTCTCGCGGCGTGCGCCGAGCGATTCGTACAGTTTGGTGCATGAGGTGGCGGAAGCGCCTGCGCCGTTCACTACGATTCTTACGTTTTCAATCTTCTTGCCTGCCACTTCCAGTGCGTTCAGCAGTCCGGCGCTGGAGATGATGGCCGTACCATGCTGGTCGTCGTGCATCACCGGAATATCAAGTTCTTCTTTCAGCCGGCGTTCTATTTCAAAACATTCGGGAGCCTTGATGTCTTCCAGGTTGATACCGCCGAACGTGGGGGCAATTGCCTTGACTGCTTCGATAAACTTGTCGGGGTCTTTCTCGTTCACTTCGATATCGAATACATCGATGCCGGCATAGATTTTGAACAGCAGCCCTTTTCCTTCCATAACGGGCTTTCCGCTGAGTGCGCCTATGTCGCCCAGACCGAGAACGGCGGTTCCGTTGGAGATTACAGCTACCAGATTGCCTTTGGCTGTATATTTATATGCGTCCTGCGGGTTCTTCTCGATTTCGAGGCACGGTTCTGCAACGCCCGGAGAATAAGCGAGTGAAAGGTCGGTTTGTGTACTGTAGGGCTTGGTGGGCACTACTTCAATTTTTCCCGGTTTGCCTTGCGAGTGATAGAGCAAGGCAGCTTCTTTGGTTATCTTAGCCATGGTAGATTAGTTAAATTTGTTATGATTTGGTCGCAAATTTAGAGATAAAAGTTCTAATTTGTAGTCTGTATCGGATAATTTCTATTAGAATTATCAGTAAATAAACTAAAAATGCTTATTTTTGGCAATAGATTTAAGTATTACCCCAAATTATTAACTTAACACAGTTGTTTTATGAAGATTTTTAAACTTCCTCTTGCAGGATTATTGTTTTGCACCGCGCCGTTGCTGGCAGGATGCGGAACGAGTGACAAACCCGAAGCTCCGGTTTCCCTGACCTGGGAAATGGGTACGGGTAATGCGGAACCCGGATACTATGAGAACTCCTTTGTTCTTAAAAACATCTCCGGCGCTCCTCTTCCCCGAAATTGGACAATCTATTATTCGCAACTTCCCCGCAATGTGAAGCAGATAGGGAATCCTGCCGTTAAGGTGGAACCGGTGAACGGAAACTTCTTTAAGATGTATCCGACGGAAAGCTTTACTCCGTTGGCTCCTGGTGATTCCATGCGTATCACTTTTCTGTGCTCTTACAAGATAGACCGGAATTCGCACGCGCCCGAAGGCACTTATTGGGTGGCTACGGCAGACGGTAAGGAAAGCAGTCCGCTTCCCGTAACGCTGAATACGCTTGCGTTACCCTCGCCGGAGTCACTGCCCGGCTATCCGGATGCAACTAAAATATACGAATCGAATCTTCGTCTGGAGAACGTATCGGCTTTGCAACCATGGGATATATTGCCGTCGGTAAAGAAAGCGACGCCTGCCGAAGGCGCTGTTGTGCTGGATGGCAAGGTGGCTTTGGCTTATCCGGACGCGTATGCCGTTGAGGCAAGGTTGTTGAAAGAGAAGTTATCCGCTCTGTACGGCTTGGAAGTAGTGGATAAAGCTCCCGTTACGATTGCTTTGGAAACCTTGGCCGATAAGGCAAAAGCTGTGAACGATGAATACTATGATATGGTTATAGACAGCGACCGGATAAAGATTAGCGCCGCCACTCCGCACGGAGTTTTCAATGGTACGCAAACCTTGCTGGCGATGCTGAAAGGTAAAGAAGCGCCGTACCGGCTGGACGCTATGTCTGTGGAAGATTATCCCGACTTTCTGTATCGCGGGCAGATGATAGACATTGCCCGCAACTTCACTACCGTAGACAATCTGAAAAAGCTGGTGGACGTTTTCGCTTCTTACAAAATGAATGTGCTCCATTTCCATTTTTCGGATGATGAGGCATGGCGTCTGGAAATTCCGGGATTGGAAGAGCTGACCGCCGTGGGCAGCCGCCGCGGACATACCACCGACGAGAGCCGTTGTCTCTATCCGTGCTATGACGGCGGTTACGACCCGGATGCCGCAACCGTAGGCAACGGATATTACTCCCGTGAGGACTTTATCGGTCTGTTGCGCTATGCTGCCGAAAGACATATCCGCGTCATACCGGAAATAGAATCTCCCGGACATGCCCGTGCGGCTATCGTTTCCATGAAAGCGCGTTATAATAAGTATAAGGACACGGATGTGGAAAAGGCCGCCGAATATCTGCTGAGTGAGCCGGAAGATACTTCCCGCTACGCATCCGTGCAGTATTATACGGACAATGTGATAAATGTGGCCATGCCCTCTACTTATCGCTTTATGGAGAAAGTGATTCAGGAACTTGCGGCTATGTACAGGGAAGCCGGCGTACCGCTGGCTACGGTGCATCTTGGCGGCGATGAAGTGGCGCGCGGCGTATGGCTGGGTTCTCCAAAATGTCAGGCGTTGATGAAAGAGAAAGGAATGACGAAACCGCATGACTTGGCAGAGCATTTCATCACGCAGATGGCAGACATTATGCAAAGGAACGGGCTGAAATTCAGCGGTTGGCAGGAAGTCGCTTTGGGGCATACCGAAGAGGCGCACCGGCAATTGCGGACTCAGGCGGCGGGCGTGTACTGCTGGAATACGGTTCCGGGATACGATGAGGTGGTGTATCAGATTGCCAATAACGGCTACCCGGTGATTCTCTGTAATGTGGGCAATTTCTATATGGATATGGCGTACAACGGGCATCCCGACGAGCGCGGGCTTGATTGGGGCGGTTATGTGGATGAGTCAGTCTCTTTCTCCATGCTTCCTTTCAGCATCTATCGTTCGTTGCGTACGGACGGTGCAGGCAATCCCGTCGATTTGGATGCAGCGGAAAAGGGAAAAACTGTTCTGACGGCAGAGGGGCGAAAGAATATCCTGGGTGTGCAAGGTCAGTTGTTTGCCGAAACAATCCGTAGCTTTAACGGTGTGGAATATCTTCTTTTCCCGAAAATCATGGGACTGGCAGAGCGTGGCTGGAATGCTTATCCGGCATGGGAAGAACTGCGGGGTGCACAGGAACAGCAAGCCTTCAACAAAGCATTGGCGTTGTATTATGAAAAAATCAGCGATATGGAAATGCCTTATTGGGCAAGGAACGGTATCAATTTCCGCCTGCCTCATCCGGGATTGTTGGTGAAGGACGGTAAGCTTTATGCCAACGTTGCCATTCGAGGTGCTGAAATACGTTACACAACGGATGGTTCGGAACCGGATGCCCAATCCGCTTTGTGGGAAGCGCCCGTGCCGTGCCATGCTCCGGTAGTGAAGGCAAAGACCTTCTGTCAGGGTAAGGAAAGCCTGCCGATAACATTGAAAACTGAATAATAATGAAACGCATCATCCGTTGAGGCTGAATGTATGATTGAACAGCCCTCGACAGATGATGCGTTTCACTTGAACAGATGATGCTTACGCGTTCAGCGCCTGTTCTATATCTGCGATGATATCATCCGCATTTTCAATACCCACCGAGAAACGGATGAGGTCGGGGCGGATACCGGCTTCCAACAGTTGCTCGTCAGAGAGCTGGCGGTGCGTATGGCTGGCGGGATGGAGCACGCAGGTACGTGCATCGGCAACGTGAGTCACGATAGCTGCCAGCTTCAACGAGTCCATAAACTTGATAGACACCTCGCGGCCGCCTTTCAGTCCGAAAGAGATAACGCCGCAGGAGCCGTTGGGCATGTACTTCTGTGCCAATGCGTAATACTTGTTGTCGGGCAGTCCGCAATAGTTCACCCATGCCACTTTGTCGTTTTTGGAAAGGTATTCGGCTACTTTTTGGGCATTGCCGCAGTGTTGCGGCATGCGCAGGTGCAGAGTTTCCAGACCGAGGTTCAGCAAGAATGCGTTCTGCGGAGACTGGATGCTGCCGAGGTCGCGCATCAGTTGCGCCGTTGCTTTAGTGATGTAAGCCAGTTTGCCGAAAGCTTTTGTATAAGTAAGTCCGTGATACGATTCGTCCGGTGTGCAGAGACCGGGGAATTTGTCGGCATGTGCTTCCCAGTCGAAATTGCCGCTATCTACAACTGCTCCGCCTACGCTGGTGGCGTGTCCGTCCATGTATTTGGTAGTGGAGTGGACTACTATATCGGCTCCCCATTCAAACGGGCGGCAGTTGATAGGAGTGGGGAAAGTATTGTCTACAATCAAAGGCACGCCGTGCTTGTGGGCGATACGGGCAAACTTTTCGATGTCGAGAACTTCCAGCGTAGGGTTGGAGATTGTTTCGCCGAACAGGGCTTTGGTGTTCGGACGGAAAGCGGCGGAGATTTCCTCTTCGGGCGCATCGGGGTTGACAAACGTTACATCGACACCCAGTTTTTTCATTGTCACGCCAAACAGGTTGAACGTTCCGCCATAGATAGTGGATGAGCATACGAAGTGGTCGCCTGCCTGGCAGATGTTGAAGATAGCATAGAAATTCGCTGCCTGTCCGCTCGATGTCAGCATGGCGGCTACACCACCTTCGAGGGCGGCTATCTTGGCTGCAACGGCATCGTTCGTAGGATTCTGCAGACGGGTGTAGAAGTAACCGCTGTCTTCGAGGTCGAACAGACGCGCCATTTGCTCGCTGGTATCGTATTTGAAAGTTGTACTTTGATAAATGGGGAGTACGCGGGGTTCTCCCTTTTTAGGAGTCCACCCTGCCTGTACGCACAGTGTCTCCGGCTTGAATTGCTTTGCCATAATGCTATCTGTATTTAGAGTTTCTTTTCTTTAAAACACGTAAGTTGTCGCAAAAGTAGGGAAAAAAATATAATTTTGTGCGCGCGAATGGTAAAATGCTATAATTTAGCAGTTGAAAATCTGCTGCCGATACGAAATAAATGACGAATAACGGGAATATGAAACGTATATTTTGCTTGCTTGCTGTTCTCTTCTGTACTTTTCTTCTTTTGGATGTCTCTGCTCAGGGAGAATATGCCACACCCAAATCGGGCGAGGGTATTTCGTCTTTTCTGGAACGGAACAAACGTCCGGGAAAAGCCTACTATAATGAGTTTATGAAGCTGAACGAAAAACGTCTGCGTGGAAAAGAGGAACTGCGATTGGGTGTGAAATATGTATTGCCGCCCTTGAAGAAAGGGACTTCTGCCTCCGTTTCGCCCAAAGCTGTTGCCGGTAAAAAGAGAGTGGTTCGCGAACGACTGTTCGGGAAGAAGCTGGCCGATGTGACAGTGACGTCCAACCGCTTGCAGGGTGCTTGCTTCTATGTGGTCAGCGGGCATGGCGGTCCCGATCCCGGAGCTATCGGAAAAATAGGAAAGGTGGAATTGCACGAGGATGAATATGCCTATGATGTTGCCTTGCGCCTTGCCCGTAATCTGATGCAGGAAGGCGCGGAAGTGCATATCATCATTCAGGATGCCAAAGACGGAATCCGAGACAGCCGCTACCTTTCCAACAGTAAGCGGGAAACGTGCATGGGCGATGCCATTCCGCTGAATCAGGTAGCCCGCCTGCAACAGCGTTGCACCAAAATCAATGAACTCTACCGGAAAGACCGTAGGAAGTATAAGTATTGCCGGGCTATATTCTTGCATGTGGACAGCCGCAGCAGGAGTGCGCAGACGGATGTATTCTTTTACCATGCTCCGAAAAGCGTGTCGGGAAAGAAACTGGCGGTTACCATGAAAGAAACTTTCGAATCGAAATATGACAAACATCAGCCCAATCGCGGATTTGAAGGGACTGTCAGTTCGCGTAACCTCTACGTGTTGCTGCAAGCCGCTCCGGTTTCGGTCTTCGTTGAACTGGGCAATATCCAGAATACGTTCGACCAGCGCCGTTTCGTTATCAGTTCCAACCGCCAGGCTCTGGCAAAGTGGATGACGGAAGGATTCATTGCGGACTATAAGCAGATGAAGTAGGGGTGTTTGTCTGTTTCATAAGGTATGGTTTCTCATTCCGGACATAATGAAGAATGACGAACCCATACCTTACATATTTTAATTTATTCTATCGGAATATAGATTTCTGTCAGTAACTCATCCGGTGCAGTATCAGCCGGATTATTCAGGTATCGTTCGGCACTGGCTTCATCCCTGAATGTACATTCCATTTCAGGGATGTATTTTCCATAGATTGTGTCGTACACACTTTGCAGGTGTTCGTACGAACCCTTATACAGGAATATGGCATAGCGTCCTGCCGGAAGTTGCTTGAAGCCGATATTGCCTTTCGGAGTTGCGGCGGCAGGCATAACCATACATACATCGGTACGCAGTTTCTCTATCGGGGTCACTTTAGGGTCGTCATGAAAAATACAGTAAGGCATCACTTCTCCCATTGGCAGCTTTTCCTCTTGGACAAATTGTTGAAGGCGCATCCACGTGCCGCAATAATCATTTAGTTTATAGTCTCCGAACAATCGGATATAAATCACATTTCGGACCGGAAGTTCTTTGATTTCCCGTTTCAGTTTGAGTTCAGGACGGATAATAGCTGGTTTCATAATTACAAAGTTTTTATTGTTACGATATTCTAAAGGTGAAATACCGTAGAACTGCTTGAACACTTTAGACAATGACGAGGAAGACGAATAACCGATGCGATAAGCAATGTCGGCTATCGGCAAATCGGTGTAGCGCAATAACCGTGCTGCTGTTTCGGTACGTGTCCGGACGATAAACGTACCTACGGGTTCGCCCAAAAAAGCCTTCATGATGCGGTGGAAATAGAATGGAGAGAAATGGGAAATCTTGGCCAGCGATTTCAGGTCGATTTCTTCTCCGAGGTGGAGATTGATATAATCCACCACTGCATTCACACACTTCTGATACTCTTCCCGGGTTGTCTTTTTGGTTTCCATATATTCTATCGGTTTGTTCACGATGCAAAAATAAGGGGAAAAAGGGATAGGGGACTTGTCCGATGTTGCTATAAATGTGGTTTGCCGCATATTTGTTGGACATTTGTTGGACGGAAGTTCGTTAATAATCATTGTTTGTTTAATCTGAAAAGACAAAACATATGTAATTTTGCAGCGGATTATATTATATAAATAGCTTTTGAAAGAGTATATGAAAGAGGCATTTCTTACTTTAGGGCGTGGTGTAGGCCAGGTGATGTTTCAGAACAATGCGCTGTCGGGGTTATTGATGCTGGCAGGTATCCTTCTGAATTCCTGGCAAATGGCCTTGCTGGCGATTGTGGGTAATGTTGTAAGTACACTAACGGCTTGTCTTTCCGGTTACAGTCGCGAAGATATAAGGAACGGGCTTTACGGGTTTAACGGTACTTTGGTGGGAATAGCGATCGGAGTATTTATGCCGGTTTCCGTAGCTTCTTTCTCATTGTTGGTTGCAGGTGCGTGCTTATCCGCTTGGATAGCCCGTCTTTTCAGCTTGCAGCGGCGGGTGCCGGGATTTACCGCTCCTTTCATCCTTTCGGTGTGGATATTGTTGGCTGCTTGCAGAGGGATGATGCCGTCTTTGCTATTGCCTTCCGGGAATGCAGTGACAGCCCAGTCACTCTCTTTTTTGCAGGCTTTTTGTCTGAAC
>ULWK01029046.1_pt1 | contig 27493 bp, 23 predicted proteins | sample 1960281 | NCBI WGS metagenome assembly ULWK01 (sample SAMEA4835810, study PRJEB28245) | human gut metagenome | biome: gut microbiome; material: fecal sample | place: Denmark | collected 2008 | reverse complement strand
AAACTATGGATTAATTATACAATTTAATGTTAAACTCACGTATGGTACACTAAAGAAAATTTTATTTGAAGAGAAGCTATGCAGTAAATTGGGTGTAATATGTTTCTCCGCATCACCATTGACTGCCATAACAAAGTTTTTTAATGTTATGATGAAAGGAACGGATAAACCATTATACCATCCGTATGGCATTGGGTTTTCGCGAGATATGTTGGTGAGGGATTATGGTGCTCGAAATTTAATTTATGTCAACGATGATGAGTATGACCATATTCCTGAAGAACTGAAATGGAGAACAGATCGGCTGAATGTTGATGCCTATGATTTTGAATATTTGAGAGAATGGAGAATTCGGAACGAAGAATTTGATTTTTCTGGTTTTCCTAAAGAACACATGATTATTGTTGCACCAACTAAAAAGCGACTAAATGAATTAACAGTTCAACAAGATGTGGAGTTCAAGCCAATTGTCAACTATTTTACAGGTGATGTTGAGCCAGATTGGGATGAAGTTCTCACTCGTGCATGGAAAGGAATAGCGGTGGAAGATCTTGACGGAGAGTATTTAGATGATTATGCTATTTCAGGTTCTACTGTTAATCAAGTTATAGGTGAAAGAATGGAAGAACAATTATTTGAAAAAATCCCATGGCTTGTCGGTACGAAACTCAAATAACTATACGTGCGTCAATCAAGTAATTGTGAATCGCAGCTAAAATCAAATAGATAAACATTTCACTTAAATATGGCTGTATGTTATATCTATGGGGTGTCTGGAAATGCCTGAAAAGTTTTCGACTTTCCTAACGAGTTGATAGATAAAGTGATGGAAGTCTCGTGACGTTGAAAAAGGGAAAAGAATTCTCCCAACCATCGACGAAAGTGAAAATTGGGGGAATCGCAAAATTAATCTGCATGTCAAAAGTTGGTAAAAATATCTCCTTGCTATGTGGACTAGGCGAAAACAACATAAACGACCGTAAACAGATATAAACTGGACACCTTATTTATGAAACTTTATAGGAATCTTTTTTACGTGCTATTTTGCATCTTCGCGGTGGGCGTAACATTGATGTGTCTTGTGCCACCGAATTCAATAACAAGTCGTATTTCTACTGGACTGGTAACGGGTTCGTTCGTCGGGGCTGTAAATGTGTTCGTCAATTATGCACATGTCAGGAGTTCTTATTTTAGGGAACTTGCTATTGCTTTGTTTGAGATATGTCATGAACTTGGTGGTGATCTTGTTAGAGCGAGAATGAGGAATAATGATCTTTCGGATTCACCTAATAATGAGATTGTTGCACAGTACAAGAGCAATCACAAGTCCGAAATGGAGGAGGTCTGCGGGATGGAGCAGCGCTATTCGAAATTGGTGGCAAAAGTCGATGATGATGCTTTTTCAGGTATTGTGCTTTCTGATGTAAGGGTGAAAAAACTGCTCGGAGAGATGGAATCTTTCATTGGCATTGATGTGAAATATCTGCATGGTGAATTACAGTCCTGTCTGGGTTTTAGCCTGTTGTCCGTAAAAGCCCCAAAGGAGGAGCAACTTCTTGTGATTGGGGAGCCGGATGAGTTCCTTGGACGTCTTATTGGATATAACAAGGAGTTTCAGGGGCATCTCGAATCTGATTTGAAGCGTTTGGCTGAACTGTGCACTTCGCTGAGTCGTTTGTTGAGGAGTTCAACTTCGGCTGCTACTAGGAAAATACTTGATGAGATTCCGAGTGTTTCTTGTGCTTTTTTGGAGGAGAATGAACGCGGCTAAGTGAAACTTGAAACTAACTGAGCGACATATATTCAAGGGGTATTGGCGATTGAGGGTGTCTGGTGACGTTTTATGGATGAGAGTTATAAATCGGGCAAGAATATTTCAAGAAGACGAGATACGACATTGACGACTATAATCAGTGAAATTATAGATTCCCTTTCTGGCATATCTAAATTAAGTTCGATGGACATTGACATAGAGGCGGTAGTGGATTCGCGTAACTACTACAGTCATTTTGTGGACCGGTCCAAAAAGCCAAAGACGCTAGATGGGATGGAACTCTACAATTTGACTGAGAAACTGCGCATTGTTCTCCTCTGTCTGATTCTGGAACTTCTTGGGCTTTCGCATTTGGAAATTAATGGGGTGGTGGCGGCTCAAGAGTAGGGCGGGAGTGTTTTTTGTGGATGGTTTGTAATCGTGGTCAAAGGATGCCCTGTCGTGCGTAAATCAGGCGTTTTTACGTATGAGTGAAGTTTACATGCTGAATGCAAACGTTTCCCCAATCATCGACGAAAGAATGGAAATTGATTATATTTGCACATATAGAAACTCCGTGAGAGCGGCTCCGGACACACTCAATGAAACGCTATCAAAAAATAAAGACTAAAATGGATATAACAGATATAAATACCTTACTTCAGGTCGGAGAACGCATTTCATTCGAATGTAAGAAATGCGAGAATCAAATACCTAAATCAGTATGGGAAACTTATTCATCCTTCGCAAACACTGTTGGAGGAATCATAGTGCTTGGCATAACCGAGCATATAGAAGAACCTGACCAAACTAAAAGATTTGAAATAACCGGTGTCAATAATCCAAAGAAATTAAAAAAGGAGTTCTTCGACACCTTGAACAGCAACAAAGTAAACCGAAATATCCTTATTGAAGAAGATGTTGATATAGTTGAATACGAAGGACATTCTCTATTGGTTATCAATATTCTGCAAGTAGATTACCGACAAAGGCCAATCTATATCAATGGTAATATGATGAATGGTTCTTTCAAACGAAACTATGAGGGCGACTACCATTGTACCGAAGATGATGTAAAGGCAATGATTCGGGATGCAAACGACAGCGGCAATGATTCTGTTCTTATGGAGAATTACACGATGGACGACATCGATGCGAATACTCTTGCAGCATACCGCAATAGATTCCGCACAGCTAATATGGATCATGTTTGGAACGACTACTCAGACAAGGACTTCTTGCTGAATATGGGCGGCTACATAATTGACAGGAATACACATCGGGAGGGACTGACCCTTGCCGGTTTACTGATGTTCGGTAAAGGATTGCCCATTAGAGAGAGGTTTGACAATATTCGTATGGATTATCTAGACATGACGAACTTGCAGCCTGATAGTCGCTGGAGTGATCGAGTGACATACGATGGACGATGGGAAAATAATCTGTACAACTTCTTTATGACAGTGCAGTCCAAATTAATCAAAGACTTGAAACGCCCGTTCAGATTGGAAGGTATGGAGCGAATCGATGACACCGCTATTCATAAAGCAGTGCGAGAAGCACTGACCAATCTTGTGATTCATTCTGACTATATGATAACCGGTGTGTTGAAAGTTGAGAAGCACGATGATTGTTTTGTCTTTTCAAATCCTGGCTCCCTGAAAATTCCTGTAATGGATATTTATACCGGAGGACACTCCAAAGCTCGCAACCCTAATATGCAGGCAATGTTCAGGATGATAGGTTTTGGAGACAACATAGGTTCTGGATTTCCGACAATACTAAATGCTTGGAAAAAGGAAAATTGGCGTCAGCCTTGTCTTGTTGAAAATCAGGATTTGCATTTGGTGGAATTGACACTCACCATGGCATCATTGATACCAGACGAGTGCCACATGGCACTTCACGATACATATGGTAGCGACTACGAGAAGCTTAACAAGGAGGAACAATTAGTTTTGGCAACAGCCTTTACCGAACAATGCACATCAAATTACCGTATGCAGCAATTACTCGGTAGAAATTCATTGGATGTCGGAAAAACATTGTACGCCTTGGTCGGAAAAGGTATGCTCGTACCTGCAAATAAAGGTCGTTGGACTTCTTACTCCTTGAACTCTGAGTATATAGAAAAGTCAAGGAGTAAAAGTCAAGGAGTAAAAAGTCAAGGAGTAAAAAGTCAAGGAGTAAAGTCAAGAGAAGTGAAAAGACAGGAAACGATTCGAAAACTGATGAACTATTGTAAAGAGCCCCGCACTCTACAGGAAATATCAGAATATCTAGGATATTCCGACAAATACAGGATGAAACGCTTTTACATTGATCCATTACTTGGTGATGTATTGACAATGACTTCTACAGAAAGTAAAACAGACCCTAAGCAGAAATATGTGGTCAAAGAGAAATAAATACATAGCTCAACCTTTCAACAATATAGTAAGATTTATAAACTGCCTACCGGATATAAAAGTAGAGTAGATTTCATATGAAAGAAGATATTATAAGATTTATCAAATCAAAAGAGTATAAATACCTTAAGGAAGTGGGACAAGGAGGTACCGGACGAACTATACTCATCAAAGACGAAACAATAAATGAACGATTTGTCTGTAAAAAATATTCGCCATATTTTTCAGAATGTAAGACAAAATATTATGAGCATTTCGTCAATGAAATCAAGATTTTATACAAGATAAATCATCCGAACATTGTCCGCGTCTTTTCATATCATCTGTATCCGGAACATACAACCGGATATATCCTGATGGAATATATTGAAGGGTGCAACATAGACGAGTATATAAAAGCTAATCCAAAAGCTATCAACGATATTTTTGTTCAGACCATAAGTGGCTTCAAATATCTTGAGGATAATGGTATTATGCACCGTGATGTCAGGCCTGGAAATATATTGGTCTCAACGGACGGCATCCCTAAAATAATTGATTTTGGTTTTGGTAAAACTACTCAGGAAACAATTGATTGCACCAAGAGTGTCAGTCTTAACTGGGCATACTCAACACCGGAAGAATTTGTTAATAATATTTACGATCACAAGACTGAAGTATATTTCGTCGGAAAGCTCTTTGAACGACTTATAGGTGATAATAACATATCGCAACTATTTAAGTATTCAGTAGTGTTGGAAAGTATGATACTTCCTAATCCAGATAATCGTATTTCATCTTTCCAAGAAGTGGTTAGGAATGTCACTTCAGAGAATTCGCTATTAGTCAAGTTTTCTGAAGAAGAAAAAAACATATACTCTAATATGGCTGATTCGTTTACATGCGTTTGTACTAAAATGTATGAAGACACCAAATATGTTGAAGACTTGGAAATAATAACAGCTAAGATTAGTGACCTATTACAAAAATCCTGTTATGAAACATACCTGCAAAGCAATAAAGATTTGATTTCGTGTTTTGTATCTGGAAGTTTTAGGTATATAACAAGAGCCGTGGTTCATGTGAATCAGGTTGAACGCTTTTATGAGTGGTGGAATCAACTATCTAAAGACCGCAAAATAATTGTACTGAATAATCTTTGGACAAGGTTTGATAATATCGAACGGAAAATGGATGATGAGCTTCCATTCTAAATTATATAATTCTGCTTGAACCTTTGTGATAAAATTTTATAATTGACAATCAGATAATTAGAGAATAATAGTAATATGGGACAAAAACTGCATAATCTAGTAGAGACCTGAAAAAAACAACTGCTTGATTTCGGTAAAAGAAACAGACTTATAAATTTTCTTGAAGGGAAGCGTAATAATGTTACAATTACGTCTCCTTCATTTGAAAAGATTGAAAATAATAAGTTTCACTTCAATACGATAGAATCTCAATTATGCGACTTAGGGGTACAGGTGATTTGGTATGAAGACCATAAGGAGGTGCCAGAGATATTGAGGAAAATCATTGCACCTTTGCGCTAAGATGTGAAAAAATCACTATATTTGTCCAAAATAACATCTGAAGATATGCTTATAAGGTACTCGGTAGAGAATTTTCTTTCATTCAATCAGCGAACTGAATTTTCGATGATTCCTGGCAAAGGCTCTTTGAAAAAAGAGCATAAGGCCCCGGCAATCAATGGTGTCAGTGTGCTTAAAACCAGTATAATTCTTGGAGCCAATGCATCTGGCAAATCGAATCTCATCAAGGCCATGGCTTTCGGGCGATTCATGGTCGTGAAAGGCTTTCCAGCCGGACAGGTGATTGATTATGAAAAATATCGTTTGAACAAATCTTCAGTTGAAAGTAATTCTAGAATGGAATTCGAAATTCAGGCTGACGGCAAGAATTACGCTTATGGATTTGTCTTCAATAATACTCGGATTGTTGAAGAATGGCTATATGAAGTCACAAAGCGTTCGGAGAAAAAGATATTTGAACGTAATCCGCAATTTACAGGCAACTATGATTTGGCTCTGCTGCTGAAATTGAACGAGAAGGAGGAAGACAAGCAGTTTATCCGTTTCACGGCAAAGGGAACTCCGGATAACCAATTGTTTTTGAGGGAACTGATCGTGCGTAAAGTTGCGGAGAATGTAAGTTGCCTGAGCGATATAACTTCGGTTTACAACTGGTTTCTCAATACGCTGAAAATCGTCTTTCCGGAGGATAAGTATAATGTCGGTTTGGAGTCCGAGGTCAATGACAATGAACGGTTAAATACCATCTATAAAGAATTGCTCAAGTATTTTGGGACAGGGATTGTAGGAGTATGCCTGGAGGATGTCGAGCCGAGCAGTGTAGTTATACCGGATTTTATCCTTTCTGGTATTAAAGAACGCCTAATGAATTCTAAGAGTGAAAACGTGAGGAGCATATTGGGCATCAACAACTATACCTACGTTCTGTCACGTGATGGGAGCGGTCTGAAGTTCCAGCAACTTAAGACAAAGCACCTCACAAATGATGGGAAAGAGATCCTGTTTGATACGAAGGATGAATCTGATGGAACGAATCGAATCATTGACCTTATCCCTCTGCTCATAGACTTGATTGAGGGTAATAATGTCTTTATTATTGATGAAATGGAGCGTAGCCTCCATCCTAATTTGATATATGACATCTTCGACTTGTTCCTCAGTTCTTCATCGAGTCAGCGCAGCCAACTCATTGTAGCGACGCATGAGTCTTCTCTTCTTACTCAGAAATTGTTCAGGAAGGATGAAATATGGTTTGTTGTCAAGGATGATAATGGAACAAGCCGAATGCATTCTTTGGAAGATTATAATGTCCGTTTCGACAAGGAGATCCGGAAAGACTATCTTCTCGGACGATTCAAAGCCATTCCTCATATAGGGAACAGGTATGACCTTGCTGCACTCGTAAAAGCAGGCACGGAGGGGTAGAAAAAGATTGAATGAGTTATCTTAGTAGTTGAGTTCAGGTCGTTGGGGCTGGAGGGAGTGTGGAGTGCATAAAGGAGGCTATTGTTCGGTAGTGTTTTGTGTTAGGATAGGCGGAGCCTTGATGGCTCCGTTTTTTTGGTGGGTTGTGTATTATAGATTTAGTGTTGTATGATTATATGACTGGTGGGGGGAAAGATGTGTAGTGATATTGACTTTTGTATTTTTTGGGGGCAAAGTGGTTGGATGTCTTTGGTTTGCTATTTCGTACCGATAAAACGATTTAGCCGGTGCAAAATGTGCATTTTGATGTGGTTTGTACCGCTTAAAACGTTTTGTCAGTACAGTTTTGGTCGTGAAAGGGTAGAGGAGAGTGGGGCGGTTTTGGATTGGTGTCGGATGTGAGGGATTGGCATTGACAAGGATGTTGGAGCTGTAGCATTGACATTGACTTTAATCTTCTGATTTGCCCGCGAGATTACATAAAAAAGTCTGAGACCAAAATTTTGAGCACTTCGAGGATAAAAATACTGGTAAAAATGCTTAAAAGCAGTAGAAAATCTTGCTTATTAAAATATCATTTTATACTTTTATGTCTAAATATAAAATGTCATTTTAATATTCATGATTAACAAAGCACTACTTGGGCTTCACTTAATTCTCTCTTCATGCTGAAAATATAGCAATAATTTGAATAATAAAAGAAACAATGCTTCTTTTTCTGTTCATAATATTACTACTAAGGCAATCTTGGCGACCGCTGTCAACAAGTTGTCGGGACGGTGCCACATTGATTTTTGTAATTGTTTGATTCATAGTGAGTTGTTGAATTCCGTGTGGATTGGTGGGCAAAAAATCGGCGGAAATCCACGCCTAAAATAATTGGTTCTTGATTATCAATGTGTTACAGAGGGGACTGTGGCGTCGTCCCGCCTGATGGAATTCGTTCCTCATACCATTTGCCGTGTCCTCGCTCGCAGGAAATTTCAATATTTTGTAGTACCTTTAAGAGTTGCGGTGAGCTGTCGAAGAATCCTCCGTTCCCGAATTGGGAGTCAGGGCTTGATGATATCTGGGAATAGGACTTATGTGGTTGTAGGGTAGTGTGCGCTTCGCGGGTGTGGCGGCATTGATGGGAATTGTGGAACCGGGCGGTAGCATTGACATTGACTTTAGCATTGATAATTATGATTGACATTGACAAGAATCTTGTTGCGGAGCTGCTGGGGAAGGCGGCGGTGAATCCGCGGTTGAGGCAGAATTTCGATTTGAGGACTTCGGCGGGGGATGGTAGTCAGCGCATGCTGAATGCGTTGATGCCGGGGACGGTGGTGCCGATTCACAGGCATCCGAATTCGAATGAGAGTGTGATGCTTTTTTGCGGGAAGGTGACGGAGGTGATTTTTGAGGAGGTGTTGTCGGAGTCGGGTGTGCGGTCGTTCCGTGAGGTGGAGAGGTTCAGCATGGATCCGGCGGCGGGGAGTTTCGGGTGCGTGGTTCCGGAGGGGGCCTGGCATACGGTGGAGGTGCTGGAGCCGTCGGTGATTTTCGAGGCTAAGGACGGTAGGTTCGGCGAGGACGGCAGCGAGTCGGCTTAGTGGGGAGAGCCTCGGTTACTTGTCGGCTTAGTGGTCGGCTAGGACATGAGTCTTGTCTGAGAACTGGTGTCCGCTTCTCGTCTGGCAGTCGGATGTCGGCTTGTCCGGGCCTCCCGGGGGTCGGCGGATTCTGTTGTGCTTAAATGACTGTAAATTAGCGAGTTAATGAAATTTAAATCCGCCGACCCTGCCAAAATCGGAGGGGTCGGCGGATGACTTATTTGTAAGTTGTTTAAGGTCAATGTCTTGGAAAACTTCAATCCGCCGACGGGGGAGTGCCGGTGGTAAGCGTCTCCGGAGTTAATCCGCCGACGTGGTGTGATATTTAAAGTTGAGTTTATGCTTAAAAATATCTAAAGAGCCAACTTTAAGGTGTAATTTGTGTTGCGCGTTGGAAAAAATTCTGTATCCTTGAGAAAAATTGATTAGAGACAAACATTATGGCAACGCGTAGAGAGGTTGAGGAGTTCTTGAGTCAGTTCAAGGTGAAACTTGAGGTCTGGGGAATAGTCTTTCTGGATGGACGCGAAAAGAATATGAGGGCTCTTGCCGACATTAATATAACCCCTACCTGCGCTTGAAGTCACTGATTATATATTTTTTACCGGTCGTATTCCAGGGCGAAGCGTATTGCATCTGCAAGAGTGAGGATGCTGTCATCGTACGCATTACTATCCTTGCGCATCCTCTCCCCGTCGTCATCTTCCCAGAATTGGTCAATATTCTCCATCATCTCATCGGCCGCCAAACGATATTCTAGAGTGGCGGCCTCATAGATATCAAGAGCCTCTTTCAATGCGTTCCTGCAGGATTTCTTCATCATAACCGTTCCTCCTTTTCCATAGTCAGGAAGCCTGAACGGTTTTCCATACGATACGAGGTCCCTGTCAGCTTTACAACATCACACCGGTATAGGAGCCGGTCCAGCAGTGCCGCGGCAAGGACTTCATCCTGAAGGATTTCCACCCATTCGGTAGTGGCCTTGTTGGTAGTAATGATGATAGAAGTCTTCTCATGAAGATTGTTCACCAGATTGAAGAACGCCACGGCTTCCTCCTTCTTCATTGGCATCAGCATGATGTCGTCGATTCCGAGGAGATTGCACTTGAGGATGCTGTTGTAGGCATTCATCGCACTGGACGACACATCTTTCATCCTCAGGATATTGACAAGGCTTTCCATGGTCATGAACAGAGCCCTGTATCCCTTCATGACGGCATCACGTATGAGTACGGCGGTCATGAAGGTCTTGCCGGTCTTGACTTCCGGCTCAGCTCAGCCTGGAAAACTGAGTTTCAGAATCCGCACGTCTGTCATTGACAATCCTCAGGACAGCGGCCGTTTGTGGCTCAGCCTCGACAATCCCACACATGTCCGTATCATCGAAGTTCCCACCGGTTTCCGGCTGCCGCCATCGGCTCAGGTCAATGCCAGTGTGGATCCTTCGTCTGTTATCCCTCAGAAGGCCCTTCGGGATGTCCTTGTCGAGGTGCTTCGTGAGGAAGCGAAAATCCTTCTGCCTCAGAAGCTTTCGTATTTTTCCGACCAGTATGGATTCCATTTCCACAAGGTGACCATCAAGCATAATTCTTCCAACTTGGGAAGCTGTTCCCGTGCCGGCAACATTAATCTGAACCTCAATCTCATCCGTCTCCCGGAACCCCTCTGTGACTACGTACTCCTCCACGAACTATGTCACCTCAAGGAGCCGAATCACGGCCCCTGTTTCCATGCCCTCCTGGAGCGCCTCTGCCTCAGCAATATCCGTCATCTCATCGACCTCGGTTCACCCGATGCCATGAAATACCGCGCCTGGATAGACAATCTCGATGCTTCGGATTCTTCAGCAATATCCCAATCCTCAAGTTTCTTTCGCCTCTTCAAACCCTCCTCCTCCCGCCCGTCCATGACTCCTCTGAACGAGGTCCTCAGCCGCGAAGTCAGCAAATGGCGCCTTCTGTAATGTCCTAATTCTCGTGGCGGATGGTGAATTCACATAGTTGCATCTCTGTCTTGCTTTTCTTGGGAAAGACAATAGACGACTCTAGAGACAGAAAATTTCGTCCTATTCAAACGTTTTATCTGGAACAAAATGCGAGTTGTGCGTAAGATTGTACCGCATAAAACGTTTTCGCGGGACGGTTTGTTAGGGGCAGACTGTCTTAACAGTCAAATAGTCATTAATAAGAGTCCTGGATTTGCTTTCGGCTGCGTATAGGAGTGCGTAAGGTTGCGGCCTCGTACGGACTTTAGGACAGGTGGGGAATTGTCTGCATACTTCTCAATTGAACTCAAAGTATCACAGGAATCGCTGAATGGGTATCGTCCGGAAAACATCGAATACATAGAGATATAAGCTTACGTTGGTTTGAGAAAAGTCTTCCGCGATTGGTCACACCATTGTGTCTCTGACAGCGCTATGTGCCCGAATTGTATGGCAGAAGGGGCGTTCTCTGCGGAGGTATTGCTACGCCTATCTGTAACTGATGCATCTGTGAGTTCATGTGGCGTGGACAACCACGGAAATCCATGACATGCCAGATCGTCATTGGCTACTCAATCAGTTTCTTGTTGTCTGCTGGTGCAGTATAATGAACTACTCCACAATCCACGCTTCATGAAAGCGCGGTCGGAGGTGCAGCCGCGGGAGGCATGGCCGCCCATGGCCTTGTGAATGGGATGTCGGGCGCGAGCCCGACAGGGATGAGCGGAGCGAACCTCCCACGGCTGCACCTCCGCCGGGCGCGATACAGACCATGTAAACGGCGATGCCAAATCTTGAAACCATAAAACGACATTCCGGTTATCTGCCTGGCGGGACGGTGCCACGCCCTTGATTATAATACATTGATTTGCAGGCTGTTATAAAAATGCGTGTGGATTACTGGCAAAAAATAGCCTGTGAATCCACACGTAAATTAAATGGTGCCTGATTATCAATGTGTTACGAGTGCCCATGTGGCGCCGTCCCGCAAGGCGTCAGATGAAAGCACGTCAATACGTAACTCCGGAGACGCTTACGCTGAAAGAGCGACAATCCCTACTCCTGACTCTGCGGCCTCTTGTCACATCGACGAATCGCTGCCGTGTATTCCAGATTGCTCTTGTCCTGCTGGCTTGTCACCATCAGAATCGGCTTCGAATCATAGTGGAAATGAGGCACATTCTCCATCGTGTTGTAACCGATCTTGTTTATGCTTGCCTCATCAGGAATCGAAACCTCGCCCGACTTGGAAATATAGTCATCGGTATAGACAAAATCCTCATTGATTATGATCAGTTTGCTGTAATCATTGCCGGTGATGTCGGAAATGTCCGCCTTGAAACCTGTCGCTATTACAGTGATATGGATAGAGTCGCCGACCTCGGGATTGTCATCCCAGATAAGACCCCTCTTGGACTTGTCCACCTGGCCGGTATATTCGGCAATCATCTTGCTGATCTCACCGAACTCTGACATCGTAAGACCCTGGTCATTCTTGCCGGCAGTGATATTCACCAGAAGATTCTTGGCCGTCTTTAGGTCGAAATCATTCAGCAGGGGAGACTCAAGCGCCTGAGTGACAGCATCCTTGATTCTATTTTTGCCGCTGCCCTGACCACAGCCCATCAATGCCATGCCGCTATTCTTCATCATCGTGATGACATCCTGGAAATCGACATTGATATAACCAGGCTTAGTGATAATTTCAATGATACCCTTCACCGCTGTAGCCACTACCTCATCCGCCTTAGGCCAGGCCTGCTGGAGAAGCATGTTTCCGAAGAACTCATAGAGCTTCTGGTTGTTGATAATCAGCAGACTGTCCACATTGCGCTCAAGCTCATGGATACCGTCACTGGCCTTTGCCAATGCCAGACGGCCCTCCTCCTCGAAAGGAATAGTGACCACTGCCACAGTCAGAATGCCCCTGTCCTTGGCCATCTTGGCAATCACAGGAGATGCACCGGTACCAGTACCGCCGCCTAGACCCGCCGTAATGAAAAGCATCTTGGTCCCGGAATCAAGAACCTTCTCTGCAATGATATCCTGGGACTCTGTCGCTGCCTTTCTGGCCTTGCTTGGGTCAGTACCAGCTCCAAGACCATCACCAATGGCAACCTTAATCGGAACATTGCTCTTTGCAAGAGCTTGAGAATCAGTGTTGCAGACAATGAAATTGCAGCCCTGAATCTTCTGGTTATACATATAAGTGACAGCATTGCAACCGCCACCGCCGACACCGATAACCTTAATCATTGAATTTTCCGGTATCCAATCCGTAGGGAGGACACCACCTATATAGTCCGTCATGCTTCCTGATTGTTTATTTCCTCGTTAATACCCTTGACAACTACCTTGAAACGGTCCCAGAGACTAGGTTTCTTAGGCTTTTCAGGCTTCTCTTCCTTCTTCTTCCCAGGATCTTCGGCCTTTTCTGTATGTCTTACCTGTCCGTCTGAAACCGCGCCGGGAACTTCGCCTGAAATCGAGCCTGAATCCTCACCGGAAACCGCGCCCGAATCTTCGCCCGAAACCTCACCGGAATTATCTCCAGGAACACCATCATTGACAGGCTTCTCCAAATCAGCTGGATCCACCTCCTCAGGTTTTCCTGCAGGGGCACCATCTGGATGCTCGGCATCCTCGTCATACAGGCAGCAATTGATATTCTCATCCCTGCTCAGGAGCAGAAGACCGGCGATGGTCGCAGCGTCAGTCTTGAGGATGTCCTCGCATCCTGTGGCCATGAAACCATGCCTAGGATAACCGATACGTACATTGTATCCGGAAAGATCCTTGATATAGTTCGAAATGTTCAGCATTTCTGCACCGCCGCCTGTGATGACAATACCCTTTCTGAGATCCATTGACAAGCCGCTGGTCTGAATTTCATAAAGCATCGCGTCAATGATTTCCTTCATGCGGGTAGTGATGATTTCCGAAAGATATTTCACAAGGATCTGTTTGTACGCGCTCATGTCATTGGTCTCGATCTGGATTGTCTTCTCGCCCAATGTCAGAAGACGGTCAGGCATACATCCGCCGAAAGCCTTCTTGATATTGTCAGCAAGTGACTCGCTGATACCGCATTCCGTACGGATATCACCGGTAATCGTATTTCCTCCGAACGGAATTGCAGTATAATCCACAAGCACCTTCTTCTCGAAAATGCTGATGGAAGTGGCACCGGCGCCAAGGTCAATGAGAGCGACACCGTTGCTGGTCTCCTCCTCAGTAAGGACAGCTTTTGCTGTCGCAAGAGGAGAGAAGTAAGTACGAGCGATAGCAATACCCAAGTCATTGAAAATCTTGGTCAGATTCACGATAGGTGCCTTCTTTCCGAGGAAAACCTTGAAATGGCCGGAAAGTTCCTCACCTGTCATGCCGACAATGTCATTCTCTATAAGCTGGATGTAGTCCTCGGTAGAGAAAGACTGGGCAATCACGCTGTACATCTTCTCCTTGCTTGGATTCACGCTCTCCGAAATCTGGGACTGGGCCATCGACTTGATGGCATCCACCTCCTCGGTAGTGATGCAGTCATCCGGCATCTCTCTTTTCAAAGTTCCTGTAGCATCGACCTGATGCACGTCGCAACGCGGCAGACCAACGACAGCCCTGGTAATCTTCAGGTTGAGCTCCTCCTCAGCAGACATGATCAGATCCCCGAGAATCTTCTTCGCCTGACGCGGATTCACCACGGCACTGTTTATGATGCCGCTGGACGGAACCGCCTTATAGTAGATAATCTGAGTGTTGTTACCCTCGACACGCGCAACGGCAAGGGCTATTTTACTGGACCCCAGGTCAACAGCCGCGATCATTTTTTCGCCTAAACTATTATCTGTAGCCATTTTATCTTAAAATTATTCAATGTTTCTTATCTGCAATAAATCTGTCCATCAATGGAGACATTGACATACCTATATGCCTTCCCCTCCTTCGCAGGAGCTATAAATTTATAGTATTTCTCGATTCTTGCGAACTTTTTCTCGAAATTCTCGGGACGCCCGAGATCGAATCGCTCCATTCCTTTGCGCGGAACCAGAGTAAGCCTCCCTTTATCCTGAACATGAATCTGGGCTATCGAATCATCCCATTTCCTGTTTTTCCCGAGAAACTCCACAAGCCCCAGAATCCCGTCCAGCCACTGTCTCTCAGCAGCCGTAGAAGGAATTCCCATGAAATCGGCCTTTATCCTGAGCGGAATTTCCCCGTCCACTATCGGAACTCTGGACGTATAGTTCTTCTGGAGAGGGAAGATATATCCGGTATCGTCGGCGTACCATCCGTTGCTTCCGCAGACCAGCCTCACAACCGGCTCCCTCTGGGAAATCATGATGTGGAGCACACCGTCCTTGGTCGTGTAAGCCTCGCTTTTCAGAATTGCGCTTTTCTTGTCCAGAACATTCTCGATTTCCTTCAGGTCAATCTCCTGAATGCGCATCCCCGAGACGTTCTTGTAACCCTTCAGAATGTAGGATTTCACGTCTTTTTCGGTAATGAAATGCGCACCGTCATTGCCGAAAAACTCCACCTCGACTCCGGAGCAGGTGCGCTCTTTCGCCGCGGCAGACGCTTTCTGGCCGCAAAGGAAAAGCACGGCCAGGATACCGGCCGTTATCAGTCCCGCGACAGCGTATTTCAATGTCTTTCCGAGGTTCATACGTTCAATGTAAATTTACGAATTCGAAATTCCGGCTCTTTCCCGGAGCATCTCCGTGATAGGCTCAATGAATCTGTCAATGTTGCCCGCACCGAAAGTGATGAGCACGTCAAGCGTCTCATTCTGAAGGTAATCCATAAGTTCCTCCTTCTTCAGCAGTACCTTCTCCGGAGCAGTGACCTTGTCAAAGATGATCTCAGAAGTCACACCCGGGATAGGCTCCTCACGTGCAGGATAGATGTCCAGAAGAATCAGCTTGTCCACCTTGCTCAGCGAAGCGGCGAAATCAGCCGCGAAATCCCTGGTTCTGGTATAAAGGTGCGGCTGGAAAACCGCTGTCAGCTTCCTGCCCGGGAAAATATCCCTCATCGAACTGATTGCTGTCGCAATCTCCTTCGGATGATGTGCATAATCGTCAATGTAAGACAGCTTTTCAGTATTCAGATGAATGTCAAGTCTTCTCTTGACGCCCTGGAATGTTCCTATTGCGTGGCGGATAGCCTCAGGCTCGAGGCCATAGGTCAGACAGATGGCACCGGCAGCGACACTGTTCTCGACATTGACCCAGCCCGGTGTACCGCATTTTACATTCTCGATCACTCCGCCCGGATAGACGAGGTCAAAAGAGAAATATCCGAGTTTGTCCGGCTGTGGATTTCTCGCATAGAAATCCGCCCTGCTGTCATTGAAATGATACCTCAGGATTTTGGCCTTGGTATCTGCTTCTGTTATGTCCAGGCCGAGTTTTGCGATGACTGTTCCAGAAACCTGTGACGCGAACTCCTTGAACGCCTCGTGGACGTGCTCCAGGTCTCCGTATATGTCCAGATGGTCTGCATCCATGGCTGTAATCACTGCAATCTCCGGATGAAGCTGGAGGAATGACCTGTCGAATTCATCCGCTTCGGCAACAACTACAGGTGTGTGGCTGGTGAGCAGGTTGGTATTGTAATTTTTCGAAATACCACCGAGAAATGCCGAGCAGCCGACCCCGCTTTCAGTAAAGATGTGCGCTGTCAATGTACTTGTGCTGGTCTTTCCGTGTGTTCCTGAAACGGCCATACAATGCTGTCCATCGGTGATTTCACCCAAGACCCTGGATCTTTTCAATACCTTGTATCCGTGCTCCTGCACATACACGAGCTCTCCCATGTCATGAGGAATTGCCGGAGTATAAATGACCAGAGTATTTTCAATGTCAGTCGGGATGAAGGAGATATCGTCCGTATAATGTATCTTGATACCTTCCTCTTCCAGTTTATGTGTAAGCTCTGAAGGAGTCTTGTCGTAGCCTGATACTGACAAACCTTTGAAATTGTAGTATCTTGCGATGGCACTCATGCCGATTCCGCCGATACCTATGAAATATATGTTTTTATAATTTGCCATGACATTATTTGTTTTCAACTAGTTCGTATGCTTCTTTTGCTATCACATCTGCAGCGTCTGTCCTTGCCAGTCTGGCGATGTTCAGCTGCATTGACTTAAGCTTGCTTTCATCAGCTGCAAGCGCAACGGCTTCAGCCATAAGCTTTTCCGGCGCGTCTGCATCCTTTACCAGTACGGCGGCTCCTTTGCGCACGAGAGCCATCGCGTTGTGGGTCTGGTGGTCCTCGGCAACGTTAGGCGACGGAACGAAGATTGCCGCCTTGTGTGCTGCGCACAATTCTGATACCGTGCTGGCGCCGGACCTGCCAATGACAATGTCTGCCACCGCGTAGGCCAGATCCATGCGGCCGATGAAGTCGCTGTGATGGATGAATTTCAATGTTTCTCCGCCTTTGCCGAGTGCCTTGGCGTTCTTCATGAACTCATCCACGCCTGCCTTGTAATATTTTCCGCACTGCCAGAGAATCTCGATGTCGTTTCCGCCCGGGCAGCCGTCTTCAATCCATTTCTTTACGGCTTTGTTCAGGGTGCCGCTTCCGAGACTTCCTCCTGTTATGAGAATGTGACGCTTTCCGGCATTGAGCCCATAATATTTCAGTCCTTCTTCCTTCATTTCGGCTGTGGCCGGGACGATTTCCTTGCGTATCGGGTTGCCGGTCAGGACAATCTTGTCGGCAGGGAAGAATTTGTCCATCCCTTCGTAGGCGACACAGATGCGTCCGGCCTTCTTGCCGAGAATCTTGTTGGTCAATCCCGCAAATCCGTTCTGCTCCTGGATCAATGTCGGGATGCCCTGTCTCTCAGCGGCCCAGAGGAGGGGCGCGCTTGCATATCCTCCTACGCCGATTGCGATGTCGGGCTTGAATTCGCGTATGATTTTTCCGGCTTTCCTGATGCTGTAGAGCACCTTGAAAGGAGCCTTCAAGTCATTGATGATATTGTGCAGATTAAGCTGCCTCTGGAGACCGACTATCGGCAGGCCGATGATTTTGAATCCTGCTGCCGGAACCTTCTCCATTTCCATTTTGCCTTCAGCTCCCACGAACAGTATCTCGCTGTCCGGATTGAGCTCTTTCATTTTCTTGGCGATGGATATGGCCGGGAAGATATGCCCCCCTGTGCCTCCGCCGCTGATGATTATTCTCAATGCCTTATTGCTCATCATTTTCTTGTTTTTCAGAGTTGTTTGTTTCCGTCTCTTTTCCTGATACGAATATCGGTTCTGCCGCTGCCGCCTGTCGGTCCATCTTCTTCTTGGCCATCTTGCTGATGGACAGGATGACGCCGAAAGCCAGGCAGAAAGCGATGAAAGAACTTTTGCCGTGGCTTATCATCGGCAGGGTCTGTCCCGTCAGAGGCCCGATATCGACATTGACACAAATATGCAGCATTGCCTGCAGTGAGATCAATATCACGAGGCCGGCTATCATCGTGCGGGCGTAGCGGTTGTCGCAGTTCCGGACTATTGTGGAGCCTCTCGAAAGAAGGCTGCCGTATATCAGGAGGATCACGATGGCTCCCGCGATTCCGTATTCTTCTACAATGAAGCTGAACATGTAGTCCTCGTACATGACCGCCGTGACATATCGCTGGGTGCTCTGTCCGGGGCCTTTTCCGAGCCATCCGCCTTCACTTACCGCGATTTTGGCGCTGATGGGCTGCTTGCTCTCGTCCAGGATCTTCTGGAACTCCAGTGTTCCTGGCTTTAGTTGTCCAAGCTGTTCCAGCCAGTTCTTGTCTTGCAGACGGCTCTCGAATGTGCTCATACGCTCCGGCCAGCCTGTTGCCTTGTATAATCCGAATATGGCGGCGAATCCTATGATGCAGGCGGTTCCGAGTGCCAGGACATGCTTCATCGGAAGACCTCCGATGAGGGCGGTGATGAACAGGATGCCTCCGGTGAAAATCGCGCTGGTGTTACTGCCGGGAAGGATCAATGCCGATATTATAATGATCGGGAGGATTACGTAGAACAGATATTTTCCGTTCTTTGTCTTCAGGTATTCCAGATGCTTAAGTTTGCCAAGTTCGTCCGCCATGGTCGTCTGACCGGTCCGGATGGCTTCCATGGCCCAGGAAATATACATGACCATGAATATCTTGGCGAACTCGAAGACGTGCAGCTGAAGTCCGAATACACTTATGCACCTCCAGGTGTGGTTTATCGTACTTGCCTTTATGCCTGGGATGAAAGTTATGTGGCAGGCCACGAAAGCCGTCATGAGGAATGACAACAGGAATCCGTACCGGGAGAATATCCAGAATATGCCGATCTTGCCTATATAATAGCATCCTATGATGACTCCCATTCCTATGATGCACAGTCCTACCTGCCCGCTTATGTAAGTGAGCCTGGATGTACCTTTGGCGATTGCCATCAATGATGTGGATGACGATATCGCCAGGATGGATATCATCATCAGGAGAAAGACGATGGTCCAGATGACCTTGTCTCCCTCCAGGTTGTCCAGCATGTTCCAGAATCCTGTCCTGTTGTTTTTCTGACTCATTCCGTTTGTCTTTTATCGTTGTCCCGTTGTCCTGAAGTTACGGATATCTTACTATAGGTGTCTTATGGCATCCTTGAATTTTTCGCCTCTGTCCTCGTAGCATGTGAAGAGGTCGAAGCTTGCGCAGCAAGGGCTGAGAAGTACTACATCTCCGTCTTCTGCAAAGCCTGCGGCCGCCTTTACAGCTTCTTCTGCCGAGCGGGTGTCCGTTATCTTGTCTTTGCCGACGATTTCCTCGAAGGCCTCATGGAATTTGTGGTTGTCCACACCCATGCAGACGATGGCCTTTACCTTGTCCTTTACAAGCTGCTTGAGGACATCATAGTCGTTGCCTTTGTCAGTTCCTCCGACTATCCATACGACCGGCCTTGTCTGACATTCAAGCGCGTACCATGCCGCATCGACGTTGGTCGCCTTGGAGTCATTGATGTAAAGCACGCCCTTCACGCTCAGCACCGGTTCGAGCCTGTGCTCGATAGGGGCGAACGACTGCAGGGACTCGCGGATTACTTTATTGTCAATGCCGCTGGCCTTGGCTGCGAGGGCTGCCGCCATCGAGTTATAGATGTTGTGCTTTCCGCCGAGCGAGAGGTCTTTCAGAAAGATGTCGCATTCGTCGTTGTCGTATTTGACTACGATTTTGTCGTTGTCCAGCCATGCGCCTTCTTCCACTTTGTCCTTCTGTGTGAAAGGCAGCTTCTTGGCCTTGATGACTATCTTGTCGAGATGGTTAATGGTTATCTCGTCGTCTGAGTCGAAGATGAAGCAGTCTTCAGGTCTGAGGTTGCGTGTGATGCGGAACTTTGCCTTCACGTAGTTTTCCATGTCATAGCCGTATCTGTCCAGATGGTCAGGGGTTATGTTGGTGATGATGGCGATGTCCGGTCTGAAATCGTAGCAGTTGTCGAGCTGGAAGCTGCTGATTTCCAGGACATAATAGTCGAAATGTTCGGTTGCGACCTGATATGCGTAACTCTTTCCGATGTTGCCGCCGAGTCCGACATTGAGACCTGCCTCCTGCATCAGGTGGTAGATCAATGATGTCGTGGTGGTCTTGCCGTTGCTTCCTGTTATGCAGATTTTCTTCGCGGTATCATATCGTCCTGCGAATTCGATCTCGGAAATGATGTGTATGCCTTTTTCTATGATTTTCCGGATCATCGGGGCTGTGTCTGGAATGCCGGGGCTCTTTATGATTTCGTCGGCATTCAATATCAATTCTTCTGTGTGATGGCCTTCCTCGAAGGGAATGTCCCATTTCTTCAGAAGTTCTGCGTGTTCGGCAGCTATTTTTCCTCTGTCTGAAAGGAATACGTCGAATCCTTTAACTTTGGCGAGGACTGCGGCACCTGCACCGCTTTCGCCTCCGCCCAGCACGACAATTCGCTGATTGTTTTCCATCTTGGTATATAGTTAATTTGTTCTCAAATTCTTTCTTTCATTTCGGGAGTGTTTGCCCTATCTGACCTTGAGGAGTGCCAGGGTGGCGACCGCGAGGATGATTCCTATGAGCCAGAACCTGGTGACGATCTTCGCCTCCGGGATAGGATGCGACGGCCACTGGATCTTGGCCGGAATGTCTATCTTCTGATAGTGGTGGTGAAGCGGAGCCATCCTGAAAATCCTCTGCCCCGTTCCGTAGCGCTTCCTTGTATATTTGAAATAGAACCTCTGGATGAGCACTGACAGACTTTCCACAAAGAAAATTCCGCAGAGCATCGGCAGAAGAAGCTCCTTTCTGATAAGAATGGCACTCACTCCGATGATGCCGCCGATGGCAAGGCTGCCTGTATCACCCATGAAAACCTGAGCCGGATAGGAATTGTACCACAGGAAACCGAACAGAGCTCCCACGAATATGGACATGAATACCGCCACTTCTCCGGACCCCGGTATATACATGATATTCAGGTAATTCGAATTTATGAGGTTGCCGCTCAGCCATGCGATGATACCGATTACGATTCCGACTATGGCGGAGCTTCCCGCGGCCAGGCCGTCCATTCCGTCAGTGAGATTGGTGCCGTTCGAACAAGCAGTGATTACGATAACAATCATCAGAACGTAGATGGCCCACTTGCAGTACCATCCCAAGGCTCCCTGGAAAGGCGAAAGCCATTTGTAGTCGAACTCATGGTTCTTTACGAACGGGATAGTGGTCTTGGTGCTCTTGACGATATTCTCCATCTTCCATCCGCTGGAGCTTACGATGGTTTCGCTGTCCACATCCAGATCTGAACTGCCCTGCGGCAGATAAGTCGTTCCGTTGGACGCCTCGGCAACATTGACCTTCTCCCTTACGACGATGTCGTTGTTGAAGCAGACCGTCAGGCCGACTATGAAGCCGAGAAGAATCTGGAGTATCAGTTTGCCCCTTTCGCTCATGCCCTCCTTGTTGTGCTTGAAGACCTTGATGTAGTCGTCTGCGAAGCCGATTCCTCCGCACCAGAGAGTTGTGAACAGCAGAAGCTGGGTATAGATGTTGGTGAGGTCACAGAAAAGCAGGACCGGCACTGTTATCGCCAGAATGATGATGACACCGCCCATTGTCGGGGTGCCCTTCTTCTGCATCTGTCCCTCCAGTCCGAGGTCCCTGATGGTCTCGCCGATCTGTTTCTTCTGCAGCCATCTTATGATTCTGCGTCCTGCGAAGAATGATATGAGCATGGCAGTGACACTGGCCAGCATCGCCCTGAACGACAGGTAGCTCATAAGACCCTGCCCTGGAATGTCATAATCTTTCAGCAGTTGGAACAAATGATATATCATTTCGCGTCCTCCATTGATTTGAACACTTCATTGACGATTTCCCTTTCGTCGAAATGTCTGTGTTCCGTACCTATAATCTGATATGTTTCATGCCCTTTTCCTGCCAGCAGGATGACTGAGCCTTCAGGTGCCAGAGTAATGGCTATCCTTATGGCCTCCTTTCTGTCGGAAATGAACAATGCTTTTGCCAATCCCTTGTTGCTGAATCCTTTGCGGATATCTTCGAGGATGTCCTCGGTCTTTTCTGTACGGCTGTTGTCCGATGTTACGAAAATCCTGTCGGCATATTTCTCGGAAACCGCTGCCATCTCAGGCCTCTTGGTCTTGTCCCTGTCGCCTCCGCAGCCGAACAGGCAGATGATGTGCTGTTTCGGGCCGATGTCGCGCAGAGTCTTGAGTACATTCTCCAGAGCATCAGGAGTATGGGCATAGTCAATGATAACCGACAGTTTCCTCGGTCCGCGCATGGTCTCGAGCCTGCCTTTCGCGGACTCCAGTCTGCTGAGCTGGATCAATGCCTCTTCAGGATCTGCGCCCACGATTACGGCAGTGGTGTAGATCGCCAGAAGATTGTATGCATTGTGCTGACCGATGAGCCTGGTCCAGATTTCTTTCCCGTCGATGCGGAGCTGCATTCCGTCGAAACTTTCTTCAATGATTCTGCATGTGTGGTCTGCAAGGCTTCTGCATGAATATGTGACGACCTTTGCCTTGGTGTTCTGCACCATGACCATGCCGTTCTTGTCATCAATGTTGGTGATGGCGAATGCGTCTGACGGAAGTGTGTCGAAGAACAGTTTCTTGCATCTCAGATATTCCGCAAATGTCTTGTGGTAGTCCAGATGGTCGTGAGTGAGATTGGAGAAGATGCCGGCCTTGAACTTCAGTCCCGCTACTCTTTCCTGTTCCATTCCGATGGAACTGACTTCCATGAAACAGAACTTGCAGCCTTCGTCTACCATCTGTCGCATCAGTTCATTGATAGTGAGCGGATCGGCAGTAGTGTTGGCTGTCTCCAGACATTTGTCGCCGACATAATTTGCTATGGTAGAAAGGAGGCCGCACTTGTAACCGAGGCCTCTGAAGAGGTTGTAGAGCAGGGTTACTGTAGTCGTCTTTCCGTTTGTTCCTGTTATGCCGACCAATGTCAGTTCTCGTGAAGGGTTTCCGTAGAAATCCGCAGCCGCCAATGCTGAAGCGTGTCGGGAATTCTTGACTTCCACGAACGTAACATCCGTATTGGCATTGACATTGACCTGACTCTCAAGTGCTTGCCTGTCTTCGAACATTATTGCTGCGGCTCCGGCCTTTATCGCGGATGCGATGAATTGGTGTCCGTCCGTGCCGTGTCCTTTGACGGCAATGAACATTGACCCCGGAGTTGCTTTCCTTGAGTCAATGCAGATTGAACTTATTTCACGTCTGCTGTCGCCGGCAATTCCGGTGACGCCGCAATTCTGTATAATATTTTCGAGTATCATACTATTCCAGTTTTATTGTTACTTTCCCGCCTTCGGCAAGCTTGCTTCCTGCCGCCGGGCTCTGGCTGACGACATGTCCCACGCCTGAGTAACTGCACCTGTATCCGTCGTTCTCTATTGCGTAGATTGCGTCCATCAGTCCTAATCCCTTGACATTTGGCACTTTGCCGTTTTTGGCTGTCAGCGGTGCTTCCGGCGACATGTCGGGCATCTTGCCGCTGCTTTTCAGGAGTTGTCCGTAACTTTCATCCATCGCGTAGATGTTGTCAACAACTTCTCTGACTACCATGGCCGGGGTTGTTCCTCCGTAGAAGGTCTCGTTGCCCGGATATGAGTCTATCAGGCAGATGATGCTGTATTTAGGCTGCTCTGCAGGGAAGAATCCCACAAATGTGCCTCGGTATTTCCTGCGTCCTTTCCTGTCCTGGTAAGGGTCCCTCGGGTTCGGTTTTTCGTCTTTTTCGAAGGCGATCTTGGAGGTTCCGGTCTTTCCGGCCACCTTGAGTTTCGCCCCGCCGAGTCGCCTTGCCGCAGTACCTTCTTCTGTAATCTTCATGAGGCCCTTGGTGAGGCTGTCCGCCGTTGCCCTCGAACATATCGAACCATTCAGGATCGACGGACCTCTTTTCTCCTTGACTATGCCGTTTTCCTCGAAGTCTTCCACAAGATATGGCTTCATCATCTTTCCTTTGTTTGCAATCGCGTTGTAGAAGGTCAGGATGTGGAGAGGCGTTTCCTCTACGTTGTATCCGATGGCTATGGAACCTAGAGTCGTACCGCTCCATCCTGCGGTCTTCGGTTTCGGAAGATATGGCTCACGGAATCCTTCCAGGTCGAAGTCGTATGCCTCGCCCAATTTGTACAGGTAGAGGTTGTCGAGCAGTTTCTGCGGGTTGTTGCCGTAGTGGTCTATGGCAAGTTTCCTGAAGACATAGTTGGAGGAAATCTCGAAACCGTGCAGTACGGATATTTCGGAGATGCCTTTCATGTGGCTGTCCTGTCCGAATCCCGGGATTATTCCATTGTTGCCCGGAATCTTATCCGAGAGCTTTACCTTGTTGTCCTCCAAAAGGCTCATCAGGATTGCCGTCTTGAAAACTGAACCGGGCTCTCTGGTCATACTGATGGCGACGTTGTAAGTCTCGTCCAGTCTGCCGGAAAGCGAGTCCCTCATGAGGTTGACCATTGTCCTTATGGCTCCGGTCTTTACGTCCATCACGATTACGCAGCCGTCTGCGATGCCGGGCTGTTCGCTCAATTGTCTTCTGAGCGCCCTGTCCGCAATGTCCTGCATGTCAATGTCAAGAGTCGTCCTGATGTCGGAGCCGTCCTTTGCCGGGGCCCATGTGCTGTCCTTGTTCATGATCCGTCTGGCATCGGTCTTCCTTTTCCAGCGGTAGCCCTCCTTTCCGTGTAGCTTGTAGTCGAACTTGCCCTCCAGACCGATGGCGTTGCGTCCGCCTTCGGCGCGGCTGTTGTCCTTGACATATCCGATGACTCTTCTTGCAAGTTTTCCGTACGGATATTGTCTTGTGTCCATACGCTCGATTATGAGACCGCCTGTGTTGGCGCCTTCCCTGAAAAGAGGCAGTTCCTTGACTTTCTGTAGGGTTTCATGGTCGATGCCGCCTCCGATTTTCATATATCGCTTGCCTTCATTTCGTCCGTTGATGATGGTCCTGTACCAGTAGTCGGCATTCATTCCATAGATGCTGGCGAGCCCTGCCGAGAGTTCCCGTGCACGTTCCCTCCATCTTCTCTCCATCTCATCTCCGGGAACTTTGATTCTTTTTTTGGGATTTTTCGGATCTCTTATGGCGAATTTCAGGGGTTTTCCGTCCTTGTCTCTGGCCGCATATTCCGCTTTCTGGACTGCGCAGTCGATTCCCACCTGATACATTGGCGTGGAAATGGCAAGAAGTCTTCCGTCGTATGCCAGAATTGCTCCTCTTGTAGGAGTCAGTTTCTCCTTGCTGCTTTTGGCACGATAGTATTTCAGGTTAGGGTCGCTATCCCTCCAGCAGTACTGGATATACATGATCCTTCCTATCATGATGAAGGCCATGACAGTAAAGAGCGCATATACTATTCGGAGGAGTAAACTCTCCTGTTCCTTGTCATTATCGTTGGTTCTGCTCATGTCTGCTTATTCGTCTGAGTCAATTCTGAATGCCGGTTTCTTCGGGAGGCACACTTTCGAACCCTTGTTGTCCAGCAGTTCTTCCGTTTTCGTGATTCTGCCCATGGATGCCAGCTGCACCATCTTTTCGGTATGATAAATCTGCAGTTCCGTCAGAATGTCATTGTTCCTCTCGACTTTGCTCAATGTGTTCTCTACTAGGATGTTAAGCATAATCATTACCCAGAACAGCATGAACGTATAGACGATTTGCAGGAACACCTTGTCGCATCCCAGTCTCATGAGCAGTTCGCCCCTGAAAGATGCGATGATAAGATTCTTTATGGATGTGCCTATGGCTTTTATATTCATGTCAGTCTTTATTTGGAGTTGTCTTTTCCGCGATTCTCAGTTTCGCGCTTCTTGCCCTTGTGTTGGATGCTATTTCACTTTCATGCGGCAGAATCGGTTTCCTGTTCACTGCTTTCAGCGGTGTGAGGACGTTTCCGTAGAAATCCTTTTCCATTTCTCCGTCTGTCCTGCCGGACTTGATGAAGTTCTTTACCATCCTGTCCTCGAGGGAGTGATATGTGATGACTACCAGCCTTCCGCCTTCTTTCAATGATTCTGAGGCACCTGAAAGCATCTTTTCCAGTGAACGCATTTCATGATTGACCTCGATTCTGAGAGCTTGGTAGATTTTTGCGAGGATTTTGTGGCTCGCGAAATCCGGAAGTGCCGGCTTGATGGCGGTATCCAGTTCGCCTGTCGTCTTGATTTCGCCTTTTTCTCTTCCCGCGACGATAAGCTGAGCGATTCTTCTGGCATTATCGACCTCTCCGTAGATTTTCAGAATCCTTTCCAGGTCCTTCTGCCCGTAGCTGTTGATGATGTCTGCTGCTGTGGTTTCGGCTTCTGTGTTCATCCTCATGTCCAGCGGGGCGTCGAAACGGAATGAAAAGCCTCTGTCTGCGGTATCGAACTGGTGAGATGAAACTCCGAGGTCCGCCAAGACTCCATCTACCTTCGCGTCTTCGGCAAGCGTGTTTATCTGCTGCCCTGTAGCGCCTTCATGAGCCGCATACATTACGAAGTTGTGGATGTATCTGAAATCCGCTCGGATGAGAATGAGGCGGGAATCGTCTATCCTGTTCCGTATGGCGTCGCTGTCCCTGTCGAAGGCAATGACTCTTCCGGCCGGAGATAAGCGTGAAAGAATCTCGGCTGTGTGTCCACCGCCCCCGAAGGTGACATCGACATATATTCCTGACGGATTGGTAATCAGAGCGCTTACGCTCTCATCCAGAAGTACTGGCGTATGGTATTCTGACATTTCAAACTCCTTTGGGTCAAGTAAATGTGGAGTCTAACGGGAGAGTTTCCCAGCCAGCGCTATGTAGTCGTTTTCTGAAAGTCTGGAAGCCTCGAATTTCTCCTTGGCCCAGATTTCGATTTTGTAGTCGTTGCCAGCGAAAACCACTTCTTTTTGGACTCCTATCGCTTCCAGAAGTTTTCTGGGGATCGAGATGCGTCCGAGTTTGCCGTCCGGTTCGACTATGGCGCGGTCTCTCATGTATTCTCTCCAGAATGCCGCGTGATCTCTGATGAGGAAATTCAGGTGAGATCTGACTTCAGCGCTCTGCTTCTCCCATTCTTCGTAGGTATACATTTCGAGGCAGTCCTCGAAGATATCCTTTTTCAGCACGAAGCGCATGTCTCCATCGGCAGGCATGACAGCCTTGAACGCCGAAGGAAAGACGAGTCTTCCTTTGTCGTCAGCTTTAGCTGTATATTCTCCGATGAAATTCACCATCTCTTTAATTATCAATAGTTTCACGCTTGTCGGAAGGTGCTGGAAT
>ULWK01004134.1_pt1 | contig 27543 bp, 53 predicted proteins | sample 1960281 | NCBI WGS metagenome assembly ULWK01 (sample SAMEA4835810, study PRJEB28245) | human gut metagenome | biome: gut microbiome; material: fecal sample | place: Denmark | collected 2008 | reverse complement strand
CCATTAGATTAATATACTAGTCTATAGTATTAGCCATAGTAAGATCAAGCGCTGATATCTAATTGAATTGGCTAGGCTTACCACCTTCTCTACCTGGAATATCCCAGCCTTCTTCATAAGGATTTACAAAGTTAACTCCAAGGGCTGATAAATAATGCATCCACTTAGCTACATCTATATTCATAGACTTAGGTATCTAAGTAATATCCATAGTAACTACTTTACCTTTATCTCTAGCCATAGCTAATTCAAGACGATACCATAGTACAATATACATATATTGTAGTGGTTTCATCATACTAACAAGGCTACGCGGTCTACTATTAGTATTATTATATATTACTCCAGTATAAGGTAATCTTTGAGCATTTGGATTATCGGCAGATATATGCTAATACTCAACAGGTTGTATACCAACATATAAGTCCTGTCCTATTCTATATCCTTCCCATACTTCTATAATCCATTTCCATTCAACATCAAGTTCATTACCTGTTTCTTTGTAGGTTTCATCTACTTGATATTCTTCTGGCATACCTGTTTCAGGATTGATTATATTAACAAAACCTATCTTCTTTAAAGACTTCCAACAACAATGCCATACATGTATATTATCAGCTTCTTCAAAAGGATTGGAACTGAAGCCATTTATGCTGTGAGTTTTAATATGAGGATAGTCTAAAGATGTTTTTCTTACTTCTGGAGTTACACCACCCTTAGAGCGATCGTCCATCATATCTAGTAGCTCATTTAATTGCTTTTCAGACATCTTATCATATAATCTGTCATATACTTCAGTAAGAGACATAATCATCTCATAACAGCACCATTGAGCTTCATGTATAAACTCTAAGTCAGAAGTATCTGAATCATAATCAAAGTATATTGGATTAATACGTTGCAAACAAGGTTCTCCATTTACTATACCAACATAGTATATTTCTTCTCCTCCTATTAGCGCATCTTTCCATCCTTTAAAGAATTCATGAGTAATATTTAACTTATTCTTTAAATAATTAAGACTGTGATATGCAGTTATTTCCGCAATGTCTTTATAGTCTTTACTGAGATACTTTTGTATCTATTCCGGAGTCATTATTTCTCCAGACTGTAATGCTTCTTGATATCTAGCTTGTTCTTCAGGACCTAGTTTACTCATGATTGTTGCTTGAATATAGTCAATAATCATTTGTTTAGCTTTGTCCTATATTTCACTAGTAGCTATATCACTAGTATGTACTACTCTGAAGTTAAATGGTCTTTTAGTTTCTTCTCCTAAAAGTAAATCAATCTTTGGCTTTATTATATTATAGTCTTGAGCCATAGCTGGAAATCCATCCTATTGTTTGAACGGATTAGTAACATACTTAAGATCTTTCTCGCTGTATATACTATTATAAAGATCATAGTAAGTCTACATTTCCTCTTTGCGGCTTCTATTATTACCATCTCTAGAACTACCCTGACTATGTCCCGCTATGTAGTCTACACAAGCTTCTTTCCAGTCTTGAGTCTTCTTAGACATAGGTAGTCTCTATAAGGGAAATTGATTAATATTTCTCATAATTAAAACATATATGCTTCTATATTATCAGCTGCTTCGTCGTCACGAAACCACTGTTGAGTGAATATAGGGCCATCAAATAATACCCTATTTCTATTCTCTTTTTTTACTTCTTTTACTTTAACATTATATAGCTGTTCTCTATATATCATTACTTGTGTCAACGCCATTACCCTATCCACGTTAACTACATCATTTGCAGCTATGAGTTCTTCTAATAGCGGTTCTGACATAATGTTGTATACATTTTTCTTTCCATCAGCATTAATATCATTAAGCCAGTCTTTTATAAGACCCCAACCCCACTATTTGATCTGTTTATTCATATGACAACCTTTTTTTCTATTTACTTTAGAATTACTAACAATGTCATTAATAATATCAGGTTGGTCAGCTAGTAAGTAATCACAATGCTTATTAGTAAAGTAAACAAATATACCTTTATTTTGATTTTCATACATTGCTCTAGCATTGTAATATAACAATAATTTTCTTACATTTTCATAAAACTCTTCTGCTGATTTAGGTCTACCAGTATACTCAGCTACTATAATATCTGAATATTGTTCTATAGATTGAACACGCTTATATATAAAGCAGGAACCTAGAGACGTAGTACTTGATTCATCATAGTCATAACTATCGACACCCGCAATGTATAATCCAGGACTAGCATCTTTATTAGGATGCTCCCATATCACTATAGATCCAGTAGGATCATCACCTATAAGCGCTCCTGTAGTTTCATCTCTTTTAGTTCTTAAAGGATAATGAGTTATATCACCAGTCTTTTTAATTATCCATTTAATAGTACCATCTGGTTGCTATATTAAGTCTCCTACTTGTTTATGGTTCTATAATTTCTTATTAGTTCTAAGTAATGATAGCTATTCCTATAATTCTTTTTTGGGGAATATATTACCATTAAATTCTAGCATAGCCTCAGCAGGAGTAATAGGTCTCTCTGCTACATATCGGTCTACTGCTGCATTACTAGTAGCATTAGATATTACTATCTATCTTTCGGCTAATATATGTTCTAAAGACTTTTTTCTAAACGTATTACCATCCTCATCCATGTATATACGTTTACCTTCTTTATCACGTATATCAAGGTTAGTATATTGAGGTACAAAGAATCCACATTTATTAGTAGTAGCTGTTTCATCCCATATGTTATCAAATCCTAAACAGTTATAACCATCTGGATTATAGAACATATCTTTCATAGTTTCAAATGCGCTACCTTCGGTACCACCTGTTCCCCATACAATCATAGTACCAAATGCTATGCCATCTACTTCTACTGACGGTCTTGCAATTTGCCATGCAGCCCCTAATTCTGAGAAGGAACCTCCCTCTTCAAACAAAATAAGATTAGCTTTCTTACCACGAACTACATCAGGATTATCCTTTAGAGTAACACCAATAATCTCTGATTTATAACCCATTTCTATTACATTACCGTAATCATCTTTAGTGTAGAAACCAGCACGCCTACGCATCTAAGTATTAACAGATCTCTTCTTACCCCATGCTGTATTCTTATCTATAAAGTCCATATAGTCCCATGCTTTAGTAAGAATACCATCATCAGTTAAATACTGTTTATTTGATGCATATATAAATGTCTTACTATTAGGAATTAAGTAATAGTTACGACAAGCCATAGCTCCTCCTTTATAAGAGAAACCCTTTCTACGTGACTTTAATAAACATAAGTGTTTACCTACTTCTTCTGCTTCCTATACCGCATTAAAATAGTAATAGTCATAATCCCAAAAATCAGGAAAGCTAACCTCATTAACACGTTTTACTACTGTATTACCTAACTTATCAGTAGTAATATGATTAACTATTCTAGATATAGGGCAATAGTTTAAATAAAAATAGTTATATCCACTGATAAAGTCTCCATCATCAGCAGTATAACCATTAATACATCTATCCCTTTCTTCATCCCAGAATTTGTAAAATTCTGTGGTTCCTTCTGGATACTGACAGTATTGTCCTGTATTTAGGAACTATATTGAAGCCTAACGAAATTTATTACTATTTACTATTTTTTTATTAAAGTCTACCATATTTGTTTTAAAAAAAGGGGCGCGTTTCACAACGAACCCCTTCCCAACTTATTAAAATAAAAAACATGTTTAACATATAGTGCGGACCCACGACTCGAACGGGAACTGATGGTTATGAGCCACCAATGATACCTTTTCACCAATCCGCAGTACACAGGTTTATACGTGACACCTGTTTAACACGCTGGCTTACGATCCAGTCCTTCATTAGCTGTGTTTACTATTGATCAGATAGTAAGTGACTTAGGAAGTTACGTTGCTCCTCAAAAGCTTCAATATTTTTTAAGTAGTTTATCAGTACGGATCGCACTTCTGCGCCCAAATCCTTTAATATTTAACGTGCAGTTTGAATATACTACATTACAGTTTTTCTGATAAACTACTTATAAGGAGATTTCCAGTGACTGCAACTCAGTTTCTTAAGCTGAGGTTTATACGCCTTATATTTAGTACTCCTTACCTGGGCTGATGTTTACCCCAGACTACCTGTTCACGATAACTACCTATCCAACAAGTTTCCTTCTGCTATTATAGTTTCAAAGGACTGGTATTTTAATTGGTAGCCCCACTACGACTCGAACGCAGACTAAGAGGGTTAGAGCCTCCTGTGCTAACCATTACACCATAGGGCAGTGCACGTAGATATATTTTAATTGCCTCTACGTATGGCAAGTGTATTTAGAACCAACTAAATAGTCTCTTATACCAAGGCTTCTTAACAACTACCTTACATAATACAGCGTCTACTTCTTTAACTTGTTCCCAGAAGTCTGCACCATCTTTAGTCAAATCAAACGTAATAATCAATTTTGTTTTCATAATTTGCTTAGTTTATTCTTAAAACGTATTGTTTAATTTAGGTTATAAATTAATGTATTATTTCACCAACTCATAAGGATTAACCTTAGCATCACCTTTAACTTTACCCATAGCTACTTCTTCAGACTTAACCATATTCTCTAAAGTATCAATACTTTTAAGTACATTACCTACTGATGTCATACCTGCTAATAAGTCTTTAATTTTCTTTTCATCTAAAGTATCGTCAAGGGATTCCTTATAATACTTACTAATACTGTCTAGTTTAAGTCTCATGTTATCAAGCATCTCCAATGTACGAGTATGGCAGAATACCTTATAGTCGTTCTCACAGCTAGTTTCTTCAGCAGTAAGTTGGTAGTTTTCATCACCAAATATTTCCTTTTTCAATTTGGATTCTCTAGTATCAGCTTCCATACTTTGAACATAAGGGCTATTCCATTTATTCATAAGCACAATATAACTGATTACTTTTGTAGCATGTTCTTTATCTGGCTTATCAGCATCCCATACCTTTTTAAAGCATGGGATACCTAAAGCATCTGAGTGAATAACTACTTTACCACCTATAATATCAAATAGTTTCATTAACTTCTATTTTCTTAGTTAAGCTTTCAAACCATCTACTAATGTCATCTTTAGCTACTAGATCGGTGCATACTACTACTTTAGTATCATAATCTACTCCATTCCAGTTAACAAAACACAGTATTAGGTCTCCTTCATTATAATTTATTACCTCAGTATCAGTAATTACTTGTCCAGACTATTTAGCAAAGAACGCACCTCTTACATCAAAATCACTGGGTGTATTTTTAATGGCATTAGTTTCAGTATCATATAGAACTTTATTGCCGTATTTGTCTATTAACAGTTTATCCATATTAATAATTTGAAGCACATTCACATTTTAGACCACAATCACTACAAACTTTTTCAGTACATTTTTGCTTTTCCATTTCTTCTAAGAATTTCTTTTTACGTTCAAAGTAATTGTTTAAATCATTGTTATTAATAATAATTAAATCTCCTTCTTTTTCATTACCAATACGATACATAAGTAATACTACATCACCTTTTTCTACTTTATATTCTTTGCCAGATCTTATAAGAATACCGTCTTCATCAATAATCCACACATAATCTATATCATATACTGTATCAATATATTTTAAATCTAATGTATCAGTATTTAATTTTATTATTGATTTTCTTTTATCTAAAACGTATTTATTCATAATGTCTAATTTTTAATCAATTCTATAACCTAAATAATATTCTTTACTCAGTCTATATAATATACTTTCAGCCAACTACTTCGGTATATTAGGATTTACATAATCAGGATTAGTCTTGTACTTTTGTAGTATCTTCTGAAACTACGCTATCTCCTTTTCCAGACTCTGAGTTGTTATATTGCTGCGTATATTTTTCATATAATTTATCACATAAGTAGTCTATCTGATCTGCTCTATCAAGTGTAGCTCCTTTGTTAGTATTATCTATAATCATATCTGTTACAGCATCTAACATATCTCCACTAAACTGATCATACATCAATTCTCCAGACATTATCAACTCTTCTACTTTAGAGAATAATTTCTTCATCTTCTTTGTAAATGTAGAACTATCTGCACTATTTTTCTCAATGTTCCACATCGTTATACTTTCTTCCTTTGTCATTACTCATTAAATTTAATTACGCTACTACTGATACAACTTGCTGCCCAACCAAGTAAATAAGCATAGCATTCATTTCTGCTGAAAACATCTGCTGATAGTCCAAGACTATCGAATATATAATCTGTAACATGTGTTGCCTCATGAGGTATAGTATTTGATAAATCATCACTATTTAGATCAAAAATAAGTACTAATACACCAGATCTTCCTGAATTCTTGTGTATTACTGGTATTGTCATAGCACTAGTACATCCTGTTTCATAATCTTCTACTAGATTTTTATAGGTATCTGGATTCTCTTTAGTAAAATCATTTATATTACAGAATACAAACATCTTATCTAGATCTGTAATTTCAGTAGCAACCCAAAGTAATCTAGGATAAACTACAGGATCGTATTTGTCAATTTTTCTTTTCATACTGCTTCTTTAACTTAATTTTACCTAAATATGTGAATCTGATAGCTTTATCTTCCATATTTGTAATAGCTTCATTAGCAAATCTAAATGGGCTATTGCATATTACCTCAATAACATGATACGGTAGATTATATCTATTACTTAACTTAGTATATATACTTGGTTGATTTTTCATTGAAATTTATTTTCCTGTAATACTTACATTCATCTAAAGTAATAGAGCTACTTATAGTATTTGGTCTAATTACATTAATAATGTCAGCTATATCTAGCCAGTTATTAGAATAACGTAAACTACCTGTTATAACGGCTAATTTATTTGCTTCTAACTTACTATACTTACGTATAGGTTCGTATATAGCAGTATCATTATCAAAATTACCATTAATACTTAAGAGTTCTGTTTTTTGAGTAATAAGAGTAAATTTATTATAAGGAAGATTCTTTCTTGAGATATTATACCAAATCTTCTTAAGTAAGCTATAATCTTTCCAAACTATAATAGATCCAGGCTCAAGCATTGTTGATTGTATTTTCATCTTTATTCAATCTTAAAATTATAGTTATTTGTACTCTATCACCGATTACTTCTGGTATTAAAGCCTTATTGACTACTACTTCATCTTCAATTCTACCTTTCACAAGTATACCAGAATTTTTAAATTTAGTAATGTATCTACTCAAGTTATCTGGAGTAATACCTAACGTCTTTCTAATATACTTTCTATTTTCAGTACTAATTACATTCTTACTGATATTAGGGAGCTTTGGAGTATTTATATCTATTTGTATAAATGTAGATAATAATTCTAACTCCCTATCAGTAAGCTTAAGTATACCATTAAGGCTTCTTAGAAATTCATTGTATAAATCGGTTTTAGATACTCCCTTAACCAATTTATTCATTTTCTAATCTAGCTTTAACGTTATCTGCAAATTTAATCAAATTATAAAGTACAGTCTCAGCCTCTACCTTAACACAAGGTTGCATTTCTCCTTTTTCAAACTTATCTTGTGTGTCCTTAAGATTCTGTTTATACTCTTCAATCTTCTCATTTAAGAAGTTAATAGTTTCTTCGATTTCTTTAGAAGAAGATACCTTGACCATAATTTCTTTTTCAACTAATTCGTCTGCTGTTATAGGATCTAACATAGCCGATCTGAACTTATCGCCACTTGTAATATCAAGAGTATACGCATCAAGTTCTTCATCGTATGTAAGAATATCGCCTTTCTTAAAGAATCCGTCTTCTTTTACTACTTTTAAATTTTTCATCTTTCTAACTTTTTACAGGCCCACAATACAAATACACCTATTAATATTGCTAATAACCATTGTTTTTCTTCCATATCACTAAAACGGTTATGTTAAAAAATTGTTAATACTTTTTAACATTTGTTAACATTTAAAGTACGTATAAAGAAAAACCCCAGCCAAAGCCGGGGTTTATCCAGAATATTTATAATAAAAATTTCATGTATGTATAAATATTGATTATTTACAAATTGCGATTATATCGTATGTTTTGACTAATTGACTGTTTTTGAATAGATCGAAGTCTTTAGCAAATTTCTTATTATATACTACCTTATCTCCGACATTTAATTCATCTTCTTTATATGAAGATGGCAAGGCTAAAACAATACCAGTAGCCCATTCAGATTCTACTTCCTTTGTTTCTGTCTTTGTTTCATACTTATTATATCCTTCTTCATCCTTCTCCCCTGTAGGAATTTGCTCTGTAATTTCCTTAGTAACCATAATAGGGTCTAAAGGCTTCACCAATGCATCCTTTAAGAAGGTATAATTAAGTTTCTCTAAAACTGTTTCTAATACTTTATCTTCGTTCATATTCTTTAACTTAGTTTAATACTATAACGTAAAGTATAGTCATAGGTTCTTATTTTATTGCTTTATTTTAAGTATATTACCGCCATTAGAAGTACAGTAAGTAACTGCTTTAACTGGGCAAGTTAATTGATTTTGAAAGTAGCAACCATCACATTTACCTCCTTTGGATGATTCTACTATAAACTGTTTACCATTTATATCTATAGGTAGTTTATTCTTTATTATCTTTGTCAACTCTGGATCATTTATTGTCATTTACTTTTCCCTTTCCGTGCTTATCTAAGTAAAGCATAGCTATTGCATTCCAAGCTACAGCAGCCAAATGATTTACTTTAGTTTCTTCGTCAATCTTAGTTCCTTTTTCATACTCAAGTAAGTGTCTTAACATAGCTGCTTTATAACGTTGATAACCGTTTTCTAAGCCTTGCCAGTTATTATCTCCATACTTAATAGAACCAGCTGTATAAAGCTTTACTATGTCTTCAATCTCTTCTAATGGTAGTAAATCCCATCTTAATTTGCCATCCTGAAAATCATTCTTCTTACCTGTGTTCATAAATATATTCAAAGTAATCAACTATATATTTAGCCATATCTGGTGATTCACCATCGCTTATATATGATGATATTACTTTTTGTTTTACAGTATCATCATATTCTATTACAGAATGATTGTTTATAGTTGCACCTAGGCTTAATAATTTATTATATATATTTTTTAGTCCATGAGTATTTGGATAATATTCTGTTTTGTGCATCATAATATTACTTTCTTTAGTATATAACCTTGAGTACAGTAACCGGTAATTCTAGAAGGGCAGCTTCTATCGTATAGACTACAACCTTCACACATACCTTTATGCAACTCAGGTACTAACTGATAAGGTTTATTACCATGATATATTATCTTTCCAGAGTAGGCTTTATCAACTTTAATTTCTTTATTCATATGTATTATCTTAAGTAAAGTAGTATAATTAATTTATCTAGAGTAAGAGTAGTTATGTATGGCTTACTTATGATATAGAACTTATTAGTCTGTATTAGTAGCCTAACCCCTCTTACTCCCCTATAAACGTCTAATATGCTATTTATGTTACCTTTTCTTTAACATTTATTAACATTATTTATGATTATTTAACGCTATTATGTTAATTATTTTTAACATTTATTAACAATTCCTTTAGTTCATTAGCTAGCTTCTGTGCATCAGGATGAGCTGCTTTACTACATCTGAGCCTAAAGAATCCTTCCCAATCACTTTCAAAGCCTGTCATTACTAATTCTGTTTTAGTAGCATTAGGGAGTACAGCTCTTGCTTCTTGTGGTTTATAACCCATGTCCAGTAATGACTTATAATAGTCTTCACATTTCTGTAGTATCTCACATAGATATCTTTCTCCAGATTCTATTATAGAGTTGTTATAATTCCACCAAGTAGGTCTAATGAAAGTAATCTCATTATTAAATTTATCTTTAGAGTAGTTGCAATATCTTTGAGACTCTTGAGCAAAGCTGAATACTCTATGCCTTACAAACTCATGACTTACTCCTCTATTGCATATAAACTTAACTGTAATACGCTTCTCATGATGCTCTGTAGGATCTACTTGGTACTGTAAATCATCTAGTCTGTTATTCTCTACAATAACACGTATATTAGTAGTTATATAATAGAATAAATCATCTTCATTTACTTTAGAGTACTTATTTCTAATATAGAATATAGGGTCTCCAATATTCATAGCTGTCTTAGCTATAGTAAGATAAACGGTGCCGTGTTCTAACATAGCTCCATGACCTAACTTGATCATACGTTCTACAAACTCTTTAGCGCTGTTCTCTGTTATTTTATCCTCTGACTTATAACAAGTTCTCCCTGCTAACTCTATCATCTTATAAGGATCTTTCTCCTCAATTATCTGTACGCTAGATTCTATTAGTTTCATATTAGTTAAATTTTATCTTCTATTATTTCTACTGGTATCATATATACGTGCCCTTCATACTCTGGCAGACCTTGTTGTACCACGTAATACTGTTCATCTACTTTTACTATTTCAGACCATCCATCATCTGTAGGTCCTATGTAAGCAGATCTCTTATATAACTCTATAGACTTACTAAAAGGAATAGTATTACCTATTATTTTATACTCAACATTCATACTATTATAACGCATTGATTAATAATAATTACAAAAATTTAACAAATTTTATAAAAAATTTAGAGGTATAAATGCCCGTGTGTGGACTACCAACAAACAAATCCCCCACCCCTGTTAGAAATCGGGAAGTCCCCGGTAGGTCTGTTATGTTTACTTATGAAAATGCAACGGAATACAAATCAACCACTACTGTCAATCATTGGATTATTAACTAAATCTACTTATTATGTTATCTGATTGTTTATTTACTCCATCTGATACAGATGAAGATTATGCTGATGCATGGTTCAATTGGGATTAATATAAGGGCTGTAATAGCCCTTATTTGTTTGATTATTAACTAAAACTTTATAAATATGCTTAACAAAATCAAATTGTATATAGGCTATTGGCTTATTATGTTGTCTTTCTATAGATATAGGAAGGTATTCGTACAGGATTGGCTTACTCTTAAAGAGGCATTCAAAGTAATCTCACATCCTGAGGATTATGACAGTACTACTGTTACATCAAATTATATGTTATTTTCATATACAAACATTGAGTTACGTAGGAAAGTAGAACTATTTAAACTCATTAAGTCATGAGTAAGAAGAGTAAAATGAAAGAAAGAGAGGAAGCTTCTTATATAGCTCCTTGTGAAGATGTAGTTGTTGAATTACCTTTTATGGTAAAGAGAGTAATGCGCGGGCGTCGTCCAAGTAATGAACTGTGTAAACAGTGCATGAGATACGAGTACTGTAATGAGTATCATTTTATGATAGGTGAAAACTACAAACCAGCTTGTGTAAATGTATATGAAGACGATACATGTATTATTGACGAAGACAATTTATAAACAATTGTTATACACAGTACTAAGTACTCAGTATTGCCACAAAGGCTGCGCACAGGAAGCAAATCAGCCACAGCTGCTCAACATTGGGGGAAGCAGGAAGGAATTCATAGTGTTTGCCATTGTTTGAGTGAATGGGTGATGATATATCACTCACCCACATTCTTCCACTTCTCCCATTTTCAATGTATTACCTCATCAAGTAATATATAGCTATAATTTACAAATCACCAAAAAACCTAACACTGTACAGGTTAAGTGTATCATGTCATGGCACGTTATAAATTAATCGAACCGTTAATCAAAACAGTTGAAGCAGGCAAGCAAAATGCAGGCACTAAATATGTAGTTGCTAAGCTTCAGAATGTAATGTGTATTTGGGAAGAACCGCAAACATTTACTTGTTTCATTCAACCCATTGTAAACATGCTTACCCCATTGTTGTCAATTCAACATGGAGGAGCAGCGCAAGCAGACCAACCAATTCCTGAAGAATTACAGTATGTAACAGGATGTTGGATTGACTGGTGTCCACCACAGAAGTTCTACAAACAACATCTGTCAGACCATCCAGCAAGACCTGCAACAGCAACTCGACCAGCTACTGAAGCAATCAAAGCTGGTTCACTTGTATCGAAAGGTGGAAAACCCATTCTTTACACCACATTACGTATATTCTGTCAATATTACATTGACGAATTCGGAGAAAAACAATGGATACGTGGAGGTTCTCCTGAAGAAGTAGGACAAAGAGCATTCAGTGCTTATTGTATACCAGCTGAAGAAGATAAAGCTCCTCAGCTTATGCCAACTACTCCAGAACCTGAAATAGTTGGAGGAAAAGTAGTACAACCAGCTCCAGCTCCTACAGCTCAAGGTCAACAACCAACCTTCACGCAAGCTCCTCAAGGAGGACAACCATTAACTTATTAACCCGTATCACGCATTATACAAGTATCTGCTGACAGACCGGAGAAATAATAGTCTGTTACTTTAAAAAACTCAATAACTTCCCAAGACATTGAGGGCACCAGTTTCTTATAATAGTATAGTTGGCAGACGTAAGGGCGTACTCAGCTGCCGTGTGAAGCAGTGAATTCTGTAGACTGATAGAGAACGTGTAATATTCAGGCTATGCGTTACGTAGTTATAAGTTTTAGGTGTAAAATGCACAAATTATTCGCAAAGTAATTATTCTATGAAATGCAAATTATCTTCATATGTTGTGAAACATAGCTTAACCACGTCAAAGTATAATAATATAAGTTAGGTATGCCCTTATAAAGACTTAGGTAACGCTAAGGACTATATTATTATACTTTCTTCTTTAATGCTACCGTAGACAGTGACAAGTCTGTTTAAGTAACTATCAGTTATATAAAATGCAGAGTCAAAGAAGTTATTATAATTTATTATGCACAAATAGATTATAATAGTAAAACCACGTGGTAAGGACACAGTTAGGTTCGCTGTGAGTGCATCCTTTAGTAGCAACTAACCAAAGCAAGTATAGATGGGAATAAGCTATTACCTCGATAGGCTTAATGAGGTGCTTGACAGTCTGATACTAACTGAACAATAAGTATCATTACTTTAGTATCTAACTATTATATCAACACAATGATATATGAAAACTCGTGTATGATGTATATCTCCCTAATTGGGGCGTTACGACATTCTAGAAATGTAGTATGAAGGCGCAGAGGCGTTAGAACTAAAGTATTTTTATAGAGTAAGAGAAAATGAGGTCTTATATCCGACAGCTCTTAGCATAGCTTGTAGCCGCATAACGCAACATCGGCACATTAATGCGCTTACTCTATTATTTTTATTGCATTAACTAACAAATAAATCAATTATATGGAAACAAAAGTATTTTATATTTATACTCTATTAGGTATACTATTTGGCATTGTATATTTAATCTATCTTTATAATAAGTGTAAAGAAATAACCTTAAGAGATATATTACTATACCCGTTTTTTATAATTATCTGGCCAATTTTTGTATTTTGTATGCTGATGGACAATGCTGAAAATATTAAAGTATTAAAAAAGAAATAATATCAAATTATGAAAGAAATATCTTGTATTCAACAGTATGTAATAGATAATCTCATCAACGATAAGAGATTATCTGTAGAAAATCTAATAGATGCTGTAATTAAAACATGTTCAACAGAACAGTTTAATAACATATTATCTATTCTTATCAAAGCACACACTACTTGTAAAGATAAGGTAAACTTTGTAGAAATAAATATGTTTGTACCTAAAGAAGTCAGTAACGAAACTAAAATACAAATAATAAAAATACTAAGAGAACAATTTGGCACTACCAGTCTTAGTCTTAAAGAAGCCAAAGATTATGTAGATAGCTGCATAGGAGAATATAACACGTTCCCTAAAGTTATTACAAAAGAAGAAGTAAATAAAATTATTAAAAAACTAAAACCTTATAATGTTGGCATAAATATGTTAAAGTTAACGCAGTAGAAATACTGCACCTATACTGTGAGAATCAGTATCAACTTTGTGGGGCTTATATCTTAGGAGCGCATATAAATAAACCTATATCTCAATAGAAGGAATAATAGTTGCAAATAGTATTCTGGAAATTCTTTTATAGTTACGTTTATACCTAAGTATTAGTGCAGAGAAATCAAAGACATGTACCGTATAGGAAGAAAAAGCTAGTGTACAAAGTAAAATCCAGGGACGTGGCTGTCCTATAACATTTTTCAGTAAGCCAGAGAGTATGTTCAAAGGATAATCATACTCTCCTCTTTAAGGTGAGAATCCTTGACAAGCATGTGGGGCTTATATCCTTAGCTGTCCACTTAACTCACGCTGTAGTTAAGAGAGGCAACCAGCAAGGTATTAGTGCAGACTTTAAAATCATGCAGTATAACAATCTTCCATATACTAATACAATAGAGAGCTTCTGAATCATGTTATACTTATTAGTCCTAAGCGTAGGATAGTCCTCAACTCATGTTCCGTTAGCTTAATATGGATTTGTGGAATACTAAGAGTAGTATTGCTAGTATATTTATATGTGAATATAGATATACTGGTTGCACTCATAAGGCAGCCTTCACGTGGCGAGTGTGTTAAGTAATAGGTTAAATAAATCTTCCAGTTTGTACCTATGAAAACTAATGCCTTACTTTTTATTAACAATTTAATCAATAAATTATGGTAGAAACAATAGCGACACTAATTACTGTACTTTGCGGTATATTAGCAATAATAATAACAGCTTGTACTATACAAGCACCGTACTCAAAAACAATAAACAACGTACTTAAAACATTATTTATAATAAGTACTATTAGTGGAGGAACAGCAATTATTTCAATAATAATAAGATTATTAATAATTTATTAACAACAATGCTCAGATGGCGAAATTGGTAGACGCTTCAAACTTAAACTTTGATGATTATTACAATCGTGCGGGTTCGATTCCCGCTCTGAGTACATTCATTAACTTAAAAAACAATAATTATGAGAGCAAAGAAATCAATTCGTGCATGGGTAGCTAGAGATAGTAGTGGTAGACTATTTCTATATAGAAACAAACCAAGAAAGAGTACTGATGAATGGTTAAGTACTTCAGTTCATGTATGCGGTATGCCGTCAGATGCATTTCCTAGTATAAAATGGGAAGATGATGAACCTACTAGAGTATATATTAGAATAGCATAATATGACAATCAAAAGAAGTTATTCAAATAGTATACTCACAAGTATCAGTGAATTTTTGATTATACTAATTATAATATTAATAGTAACAGTATCAATAAGTAAATATTGTGCAGACTATGATTATTATAATTATGTAGAACTCAAAGCACAATATAAAAACTATATTGTGACTAATAAGTACGTACGGAACTCAAACACTTATGTGTTAGAACTCATGAATCCTTTTAGTAAAAAGACTAAAGAGGTATATGTTAGAGATTATATATACTATAATACTTATTTTGTAGGAGATACTATAAAATGAAGAAAGTTAGAGCACACTATGAAGGTAAGTATTATTACTTAGGTAGAGCTAAGAACTTAGAAGAAGAACTCAATTTAAAAAGAGATTTTCTAAGACAAATAGCTAATATGCCTAAAGAAGATATAGAATCATTTCGTAAAAGGTTTGTAATTAAAAACAAAACAGTAAAATTCATAAGAAATGTTTGAACAAGTAAAAGACTACAAAAGTGCTTGTAAAGTATTAGGTATTAAACCTATTGACAAGCGTAGGAAGTTAGAAGAACATGTACTAGTATACATACAGTTAAGTACTATTACTCAAGCAATTAACTTTATTGCTAATGGCAATAAACCGTGGATACCGAAATATGAACAAAACGAACTTATCACAACATGGTACAGTTGGTGGTATATTGATCGGAATAAAATTAAAAAAGGTTCTGATGCAGGTTGCTTCAATCTAGCTTCTAGTGCTGGTTTTAGCTTTATAGGCGTTGATATAAGCACTCATCTACAATTCATTAACAGAGATGCAGCAATATATGCAGCTAAAACATTTAAATCATTATATATGAAACATATGTTTGGTATAGATTAAGTTCTCATATTTATTAACTATTAAAACATTTATCAAGAAATGGAAAATGAATTACAAAACTCCTCAAGAGGAAGAGGCTCAGCAGTAGCCTGGAGTTTAGCAGCAGTATTAATCCTATTAGGAATGCTTGTTGCAAGTGCACTGACTTTTATCTGTCATGATAAGGTTAGCAATCTCATCAATCCTGAAAAGGATAATGTAGAACAAGTTTGTGTTGACACAATCTACACTGAAGATGTACCTACAATACAGGAAGTTCTTCAATTTCGAGAAGATATAAAGCACTACAATCATGTGGACAGTGTGTTTCTTACAATGCCAGACGTTGTCTTAATAGATATACTAAGGCAACATGGAACTTCATTGTCTAACAGTGACATCGTGACTATATATGAATCGAACAGAAGTACTTATAACAAGGTAATGAGCGGAGCCAGAAGTCAACACTATAAAGACTCATTAGATAAATTGTCTAACACTTATGACAATACTAAAGATACTGCTTTTGTAAAGAGAGAATAAAATAACTAAATCATCTTTAATGGTAGTATCTTTAAGTATACTCAGTCTGTGAAGATAGAGTATACATCTTCAGAAGATGACAAACCTGTGGGGCGTAAGTAAATGCATATCGTATATTATTCCCTTGAATACGGCAATAGTGGGTAATATCCGAGATACTCGTATTTGTGTTTATAATCGTGCAGACGTTAAAATCAGGTACTCCAATAAGGAAAGTTTGACAGCAATCCTGCTTATGAGTTAAAACTATAGTGAGAGTCATAGAAACAAAGTGTTGTTATCTTATTATTAACAAATGTGATTAGAATAGATACTATTTATTCTAAGAAAGAACGAAAACAAAGTTGATACTAACTTAAAAAACAAATCCAGAGTATCCTGGTCGTCGTCAACAATATTAACAATTTAAAACATTAAGTAATATGAAGAAGAAATTAACAAAGGAGGTTCATAATGCCTCGTATTAAAGTAGAAGAAGGTCGTAAACTTACTGAAATAAAATTCGGTACAGACCATTATTTAGCAAATTTGCTTGCTTGTACTAAAATATTAGGTATACCCTTAAGTAAAGCAAGAACTCTGTGTAAATCTCATCCAGATATGAATATTAAAGTAGATCCACCACTACCTATTATCAGTAAATTACCTACTGATGCTATTCATATTGAATTAGGTGAATACGCAATAACAGTTAAAATAACTATTAATTAACTATCAAAGTAAAATGAAAGCAATTATTATTACCTTCCATGGAGAAGCTCCTGAGAAGAATTATGATGAAATCATCAGAAAAATGGCTGAATTAGTGTTCAATAACACAAGTGCAAAGATTGAAGATATCTCTGCCGCTGTGTTAGATGACAAAGAAGTATCAGAAGCCTTACTGCAAAAAGTAGTAATAGCTCCTGTAGCAAATACTGACAAAGCTTCTTCAGCTACTGTAAAAGCTGTAAGCGAACTTTGTAGTAATATTCTCAATGAAATTGGTACTCCATCATTGATGAATGAAGAACTATTCCGTAAGGAATTGTTAAAGTATCTTCTTAACAAAGAAAACCAAGCTACAACTAGAGTATTACGCATTGTCATCAATACTCCAGAAAATTCAGCTTCCAAAGTAAAAGTAGTATTACATAACTACGGTCTATCAAAGCTTCCAGAGATACTTAAAGAACTTAATTCTATTCTTAAACTGTACTAGTTATGGCAAGAACAGAAAGAGATTATGAAAAGCAACAGAAAGACTTCAAGAAGAAGCCTAAACATAAGAAAATGGAGCCTTATAATCGAAAGAAGTCATGGAAGTAAATCCAGCGCTGGAAGCCAATTTATTAAAAGTTTGTATAGATGAATTAGATAGTTATATAAGTAAGTCCCTATATATAATTAAGCCTTTATCTGTACTTAATCAATGTCCTACACTTGATAATAAAATCAACTGTAGTGAATGTACTCATGAGTGTAAACTCAGAATGCAACCTGAACAGTCCAAGGAGGATATTCCGCCAGAGTATCCGCCCGCTGTTATATATTACTAATTTAAATTGTTAGTATGGTGGATTTCAGTCAACCTAGAACTATTTATAACCAAAACCCTAATGGAAGTTTAGTAGTGCTAAACTACTATTCAAGAGTACAATGGACTATACAACGGTCAACCAAGCATAATGCTTAGGTCAGAAGAAGGATATGGGTTACTTGCGAATAAGATATACGAATAAGCAAGATAGTTCTTTTTTAATCTTAAAATTATCAAAAATGAGTAAGACTAAAAGAATAAAAGTCCTAGAGGAATTTATTAGACTAGAGAAACTAGAGAAGAATTCTAGACAGGACTACATAGAAGTATGTGAAGAAGCTGCTAATAAACTCAAAAATGAGTTGAAAGCAGAAGAAAAACGTGTTAGTAGATATCTTATATTGATATCACAGAATACTAACAAGCGTAAAGAATCATACGGTAATCGTAAGCTTATAAAAGCAGGTGAGAGAGAAAGTTATCGCCAACGCAAAATTAGGCTGAACAAAGAACGTAGAGAATCTTTACACAATGGGTAGGTCAACTGGTCCTTTGGTTAAAGTAAATACTACAGAGGATATTCAAGAAAGAATTAGAGCTGTAGCATACTTTGGAAAACTCACAACTGAAGCAGCAAAATATTGGTGTGAGAAACAAAAGTACAGACCTATAGAAATATGTCCTACAAATATCACTGTAGCAGTATATGAAGCTAGAGAAAGATATTTTAAACAATGTAATTTCATAGAAATTATTTCGTGATTAATAACTATAGTATCAAACATCTAAAATTTTATCAAAATGGCAGAAGTAAACAAATTGAACATCTTTGATGTAAACAACGAGAGTGATGACATTCAAGAGTCTATCTCTAACGCGAACAAAGTAACCGATGACGTAGTAAAGAAAGCAGCTGAAAAGATTGCCGAGCGCCGTAAGGAAAAACTTACGAACGAACTCATCGACGTGGTTCAAAAGTGTGAATACACTGAGAAGTCCGCAGCATTGCAGTTACGCCGTAGTAACCGCGTGAACCAGAGAATGAAGACCTATATGAAGGACTTGCACAATCTCGCAGAAGAAGTGAAGAGTGGTAAGAAGCCAGTTACGGCCTGGAATGATGAAGCTCCAGCACTGAAGAAGCAGTTTGACAAGGACCTCATTGAAATTGACAAAGATATTGACAAGTCTCAAAACGAACTTGACGAAATCTTCCCCAATTCCTGGTCTTATCGCTGGAATAGTTTGATTCCCCGCCGTAACGGTTAATCAGGCTAAAAAACTAAAATAAAAGAGATTCCAAACTTGAGTATCTTTGTATCTAAACAAGTTTAGTGTTTATGGAGGAATATCTATAGCGCCCTACGGGCCGAAAGTATATTGGACGACACAAAGACCTGAATTAACAGGTCATACTACGTATCTTTGTATCATTAGTGTGGAATTATTGTGTACTACTGATCATATGTCTGAGATCGCGACAATAAGATTGTCCCGTATTAGTAATAGTACTGAACTGCTTTAGTCGAGATATCAAATCAGACTGAATAATGTGTATCTTGTATCATATATGTTTCGTCATATATCATTATTCGAGTATCATCAAGATCAGTAATAAAGAGAACTAACCATTCTCAAGACCATAGGGTATATAGCTTTGGTCGGCTATATACCCACTAATAAGATTAATTATAAAAATAGCAGGAGTATTGTATAACATAACGAAGGCCTACCTGTAGAGAGTGCTGTGAACAGTGTTAAATAATAAAGCTGGAAGGATGGCTTAATTCTGCACGTGAGTTATACTTTAATTAATCTTATAAACTCATTGACTGTTAGGTCTATTGAATCGTCGTTTGGACACGGGTTCGATTCCCGTATGCTCCACTATGTTCGTTCGACTCGAACCAGTAGCAGCTCCTGTGATGGGTAACTCTTCCTCATGTGTGAAATAACACAAATGGCAACTGAGCTGCAATCGGGGCATTATGGTTTTGACAGCGACACAGAGGAAATAGAATAGGTCAATAAGCAGATAACTGGCAATACAAGTTATGTAACAGATTACACTCGCTTAGTAGCGTAAGTAATCTAACGGCTAAGCTAATGTCGTAAAAAGCTGGAGTAAGTAAGCTTTGCATGGTAGTGAAGCCTTAGGTATTACTAAGAGATAAGGTGTTCGAGTCACCTACTTACTACAAATTAAATTAAGTTTAATCAATAAATATTAATTTGAAATGGGATTAATAAAATTTATCAGAGAAAAACTTCCTGAACCTCTAGACAAGGCTAGTAAGGAATTAAGAATGAAAGAGAAATTGGTACAACGTATCAATTCTGTAGTACCACAGTGTTACAAGAATAAGTATCACTATAAAGAAGGAATTTCTAAAGTAAGAAATATATTCTTCTTTTGGGAAACAAGAGGCACTGAAATTATTCATCTTATAGATGCAAGTAATTTAACTCCTGAAGACGAGAGAAAATTTCGAGAACTTGAAGAAAAAGCAAGAAATTATAAACAACAATGCGTATAAGATACTTTGCATGGTTTGACTCTAAAACCGAACGTACTGAATTTATCAGTATCCTTAATCAATCTCGCTCAGAATCTGAAGCGATAAGTAAACTCTTAGATAAATATCCAGACTTAAGTATGTCTGCAATATCAGGAGTAGTAAATAACTTTCAAAAAGAAATAAACAAAAAGTCATGAAACTAAACCATCCTGGAATCTACCGTATTATTGGAGAAAACTATGAATTGTTAGCCAATATAGTAGGAGAAGTACCATGTTTAAGAATTACTTCTGCATTACTTATGAATGACCTTGTTCAAAGAGGTAAGTTTACAATATTATCTGAGGACTCAATTGAAATACAAAATGTATGTAATAATCCAGATGCATTCTTGTTCTTCGAGCATGAATACTCAGAAGTATGCCCATTACCACCTTATAGGCAATCTATTCGTGGTACAAAAATGCCAGATATCAGTAATGATATGATGAAAGCATTTACAGAGCGCTATGTAAGCGACATGTCTATAAATGGCAGAGGAATTGAAGCTACAAAAGCTTATATTCTAAGTGTAACAGACTGGAGCTTAGCGCAAATAAACGTATTATTACTTAGAATAGCTAATAGTGTACGTCGCAATGGTCGTAAATAGTATTACTGTTTATACTTATCTGAATAAATGTCCAATAAGATATAATCAGATAAATTGGAGACCATCCTGGTATGTATTTTTAAGAATACAAAACAAGGAAATAAGAGAAACAGAATTCCACAAATTCTTCAAAAAACAAACATTGTCTAAAGTACTAGCATGGTATGATACCCAAATACTACAGCAAATAGGCATAGCTTCTAAAACTACTCTTGAAGTAAGAATAAGAATAGTCTGTGGTATGGTAAACAAACTACCCATTGAAGTACTTACTCGTGATTTGAAGATTGAATTCATGGAATGTATATGGGATACTTTCCGTAAGTTCTATGATGAATGGAATGAGTGGTATTGTAGATATATATTGCAATTACCTTTCTAGGGTTATAGTCATTGGGTTGACTATAACCCACACTAAAGCCCGTAATTATGACAGATGAAGAAAGACAACAGCTTTTCGATCTGATCAAACAGGCGAAAGAAGGCAAACAAAGTGCCTTCACAAAGCTTTATGAAAAGTATAATCGAATTATATACAGTACTATATATCGTATTGTAAATAATAAAGATGCAGCAGATGATTTATTATCTGTTACTTTTACTAAAGCTTTTTCTAAGCTAGATAGTTATATTAACAACATTTCATTTGAGATGTGGTTAAAAACAATAGCTATAAATAGTAGTATTGATTATATTAGACGTACTAAAAAGGAGAATGCAAACTATTGGCTGGATGATGAAACTAGCACTGTTCAATTGAGAAGTTCGGCCGACTACTCGCCTGAAGATAACTATATCTTCAATGAAACAGATGCTAGATTAACAAATGCCTTCAATAGACTTCGTTATAAGTACCGATATATACTCGAACTACGTACTGTTCAGAATATGTCTTACAAACAGATTTCTGAACAATTGGGTCTCTCAGAGAGTCAAGTAAAATCTCAGCTTAATAAAGCTAGAGAGAAATTAAAACAATTGTTAAACTAAAAATTTACAAACATGTCAGCAATTTGGATTATTGTGCTACTATTAGTAGCATTCGTCTTTGCGAGAGGATTTCGCAGTGACAAGATGTGGTGGATTTATATCTCCTGCATCGTAGCTGGCTTGTTAGTAGGTATGTTGAGTAAGGAAGTAATCGTGCGTTCAGGAATGAACAAAAAAGATACTTCCATTACTCAGCTAATCAACACCGTTGATGACTATAGTTCTACATGCACACAAAGCTTAGTGTGTACAGTGACAGAAGGTACTACCAATTGCCTATCTGGGGTTGTGAGTAACATGTCAGAACTTAAAGTAAAGTTATCAGACGCATTGATTAGTAATATCTATACTAACGGGCGTGACTCACCAGCAATAGAGGATGATAGTTGACCTCTTTAAATATTCTATCGACTGAAAGTAAAAAAATTATTATTAACCACCAAAAAATTTATCAAGAATTATGGCACAAAAAGAAATGTCTAAGGCTGAAAGAAAGGCAGCATTAAAAGCAGCTAAAGCAGCTGCAAAAGCAGAAGCAAAAGAAAATAATAAGAATGCTCAGCAGACAGCTGAGAAAGTTGAAACAAAGGAGAACAAGAAAGAGGAAAAGAAGCCTCAAGTAGCTGCACAGACAGTAACCAATAAAGACCAGAAAGGAGAGACGAAAGAACAGAAGGAACAGAAGAAAGAGCAGAAGTCCGGCACCCAAAAGCAGAAGAAAGACAAAACTCCTACTATCATTCCTGAAGAAGTTACAGAAGACAAACCGAAAGTATCTCCTGAAGAAAAGGCTCTCAAGCGCGCAACATCGCTTGTAAGTGGAATAACTGGTGCAGGTATTCCTGTAGGTTCAACAGCTTCATCAGTAGACGGAAAGGCCATGTTAGCATTTGTAATGCAACAGCGTTACGCTAACAACGAAGAACTTGCCAAACGCTATCCTGAAGTATACGCAGACATCAATCGTACGATTGATGTAGTGAGTCTGCTTGCCCTTGTCGATATTCGCCAAGACTTATTCAACCGTGGCGAACGTGGTGAATTGCAACTGATGATTGATGCAAATCAACTCATGCCGTTGCAAGGTATGGCTGAAATGCTAGGTATTAAACTAGCTCCAGCTAAAGCATTACCAGGTAGTGATGATGGTCAACTGGCTATTGACTTTAACAAGTCAGAGATTCCAGAAGAACTAGCAAAAGATGCTGGTAAGACTGTTACTAAAGTACCGGAGCTTGATCCGAATAAGATCACAACAGATGAGGAAATTGACGAAGCGTTAACTTACCTCATCAACAAAGAGAGAAATGTAGCAACAAACATTGTTAACACCGTAGAATGGTATCGTACTTTACGCGGCCTTAAGGAAACTAACGCTGACAAGAAGTTAGCATTAGATGAGATGACAGTAGGTGATTGGATGAATGAAATATTCAGCCGTATCAACCCTGTTAGCTTACTTAAAGGCTTAGGAAGCTCAGTATATCTGTATACTTCACAGACGGGTTCTCCGTGTATGGCTCACTCTGTATTGCGTAATCATTTGATTAAAGCAGGATGGAGTGAAGAGCAAGTTGCAGAAACTGTTCGCGCACTTATCAATGAGAATTTCCGATTGAGACAGAAAGACAATCAGGAAATGAAGCCCGAGACAGATAAAGCTATTATGGCTGTTATCTCGAACTTAGGTGAAGAGTACATTGATAAGTTGTTTACAGATTGGGGACTCAATCTTGAAGGAGTAGAAGAATCTAAGAAAAATCAGCTGGAGAACGATCGAAAGATTGCTCGAATGGTGTTAGGTTCTGTTAAGACTAACTTCTTCAATAAAGACGAAAGTCCGACACCTGATGAACTTCGTTTGAAAGTTGGTCAGATTATCAATCTGTATCGCGATCCGGCTTCTCGCCTTGCTGCGTACTGCCAGTCATCAATAACTTCTCCAGTAGAGAAGGAATACCCAGAAAAGAAGGAAGAAAAACCCGCCGATGAAAAAAAAAATTAAGCATGTGGCGTAAGTTTTTACAATTCATAGGGTATAAAGACTAACCATTCTCTAAAATAGCATAATCAATATGAATTTTAGATTTATTACGGCTGTCGGCATGTTCATCGCCAGTTGCATAATTGGCTTTGGACTGCGACAGACAGTCACAGTAGTACAGGCAGCACCTGTAATTCCTTCACCTATAGAAATGCCAAAATTTCCTATAGTTAATAGTGAAGAGAGTAAGTCTGTCGATAAGATAGATGTCGAAGTAGACCTATCTACATTAGAAGTATCCGTGAAAGGAACAACAGACGCAATTGTGAATGTAAAGACTATTGGTGAACCAAAACCAATAGTTAAGTGGAGAACTAAAACAATAGAAAAAGAAGTAGCTTCTGGATATCCCTACATTAAATCTGTAGGTACTATGCCAGACAGTGTTAAAGCTATTTCTCCATTATCTAAAGTAAATTCTCATGGTAAGTAATTTAGTTATACTAAAACAAATGATACGATTATCTCGTATCATTAAGGATATGAAAGAAGCAAGGTGTAAACTTAGTTCTATCTTATCTCAATCTTCTTACTTCATAGTAGAAGGAGATCAGTCTGATATTATTAATAATCAGACTAAAGATAGTATAGCTAATTGCTTATATACTGAAAAGTACTTACGTTTGTCTGTAAGTAATGCTTGTAAATGTTTGGATGGATTTAACGCAAGTATCATGGAACCAGTTGATTACATCAGTAGTAGTGATGTAAAAAACAAATTCGTAGATATTTGTAAAGGTAAGAAGATTGTTGCAACGATCTGCCTAAGTACAGGTAAAATTACTATGTTAGAACCAGAACAGAATGAAAAAAAATAGCTGAAGAGAAAAGCTCAGTGGAAAATAGTTGATGACAATAACCACTTAAAAAACCTATAATTATGTCATAGTTCGAGAGGAGTAAAACTATAGCGTAAATCACTCCAGGGAAGTCATGCGGTAAGATATAAAAGAATATCAGTCGCGCCCGTTAGGGAGCTGTAGTCATTTCTACTGGCCCGAAAAAGTACAGAATCCGAGAATATGTTAGCTGCTAAAACAGTGAGATCACTCAAAAGGTAGGATATTAGGCTAAAACGTCTGAAAAACGGATAGCAGGGGATCAGAGTGCTTAATCCTCATTAGGTATTGAGAACCGTATTGGTGAATACTAAAGACTCTTAATTACTGCAAACAGTACCGCTAATGCAGAGTTATAAATCAAAGCAAGGGGAACGAAATCCTCTATAATTACTCGTTTTAGGTTATCAAAATCAGAATCAAATAGGAGTATAAACACGACGCTGAAACAGGAGCAATACGGTTCCTGACTTATTCCTTTGGAAAGAATAAGTGAAGCCGAGAGGCAAGGTTAGTTTCACCTAAAGAAAGCAGCCAGCTCATGGAAAAAAAGAGATAGCATATAACGCGATCACCGGTCTCCAAAATCGGTCAACAAAAGTGCAACTATGCACCCAGAAAGGAAAAATAGCATTGCTAACTATAGTGTTCAGTACACATCAACTGTGATGCAATATGCAATTGTGGATATTGGAACTTGTACTTATGAAGGTAGTAAATTACTGATACTAATGTAAGGATAACCGTGTTATGGTACACACTATGTAAACTTGACTGATTATCGTGGAGCAGAAGCCAATTCTGTGCCTTATGGTAAATAGGGTCCTCGTGAAGGTGGATACGCAATGTTCCAAGGATGAAGTAGGAGTGATGTATATGAGATTGATACAGTCTTTCAAGTCTAAAGTGACTCACGTGCTTGGTCGTTCGTGTGAGTATAATTGAATGAGGAATGATTACGGAGCAACAGACTCGTCGAGCGGTTTGAGGGCGCTATAACCCTGATTCTAGATACAGTGACCTTTAGCAAGTCATATTATGTGGTAAAAATAAGACTAAGGTGATGCAGAGAAAACACCTATTAAAAAACGGCAGAGCTTATAAGTTTCAAGATATGTAAACTTCTTCTTAATATAATGCAGTTCACGCCAGAATTGTTGTTATTAATAGTCGTATTTAAAACTAAGGAGATACAGAAGACTATGCCATTAGGTTATGAGTATAAGATGTTATACTGTATTTACTAATGTATCTACGCTGAATAAAGCCAGCTATGAATAAATGAGCTTTAATTGTTTAATCTTTAATAAAATGGGAAGTTCAATGGAACTGTAAACGCTGAGACTACCGTTCGTAAGAGTAGTGTGAGTAGACAGGGCCACCCCGACTACCAACCGTTATCGCTGACATTGACACTTCGTAAAGTACTAATTGCAACTTAGTATGTATGAAGAACGCTGATTCAGATTTAAAGTAATAAATATAAGAGTATACTGTCTATATACTCAGGTTTCTCATGCAATAGCGGAGATAGTACCGGTATTTATGATGCTGATGAGAGGTGGAAATCCTCGTATTCGTGTAGTATAAATAAGAAATCCGAGAGGTCAAGTGGGTGTCTTGAAAAATTAGGCAGCTTGTAGTGTTTTAGTAACGTTTCTCGACAGAAACGACCCTCATTCGCTTAGAATGTTGTAATCCTTAATTACTCCTAGGCATACCAGTTGCTGATGAAAGAGTTCGATATATTATGCTTGTACAATACTTATACAAGAGAACATAATATAAAGTAGGGTGATGGGTGCGGTAAGCATCGTATAAATTGAATCTTATCCGTTGGAGTACGATAAACTTATATTACCAAAGTATTATCAGAAGTAACTCTCAGAGTATTTCTCATAAATTATTTCAATTTATTTTCAAAGTAAGCTAAGTAGATTATGTGATTGACTTCACTACTAAAATTTTCAAAGCTTAGTAAAGCGGTATGATATAAGACGCATACTTTAGTATATAAATAATCGAAAGGCGGAGAGCATTAACAAAGTATTAATTAAAAATTAAGAGAGTTTCGTATTGGTGAAATCAAGCACGGACTCAGAAAGGAAACATTCTTATGGATAAAAGTAATGTAGCATCTTCTATTGGTGCATTAGTAGGAACACAGAGCACTGCTGCTCAAGTTATGGCTCGTTATCGGGCAACTGCAAAAGAGTATGGACGGTTCTTTGGTGAACAAATCTATACTGTAGTAGCAACAAATCCTGACCTTAAATGGAAGGAAGATGTGCTCAACGACAAGAATACTTTACGGAAAGAAGTAAATGTATTCATTGTTAAGGCCATTGACATTTTAGATGTCAAGTTCATCGCTAAGGACTTAGATGGTGAACCGAAAATCATGTTGAATCCGGACGATAACGACCCGAATCTCGTATTCCC
>ULWK01032177.1_pt1 | contig 28412 bp, 20 predicted proteins | sample 1960281 | NCBI WGS metagenome assembly ULWK01 (sample SAMEA4835810, study PRJEB28245) | human gut metagenome | biome: gut microbiome; material: fecal sample | place: Denmark | collected 2008 | reverse complement strand
AATTTCTATAATCGAGTCAACCTAAATCAGGAAAATACAGTTTGTCCGTTAGAAAACGTTTTAATCCGGATAAGTTACTCACAATCAAGCGCTTGCCCGGAAAATGGTGGTTGTTTCCGGACAAAACTGCGTTTTTGTGGCTCTGGTGTTACTTTGGGTATACGTTCTTGTATCACTGTGGGTGTCACTTTTGGTGTCCGTTCTGGTGCGAGTTCATGTGTCACCCTTAGTGTCACCTTGGAAGTCGCTTCTGATGCCGGTTCAGTTTTCACTTCTGAAGTCAGGTGCCGGACTCATTCCCTAGATTATACTCAGAAACGCTTGGCGGAGGAAGCGGACGGAACCATCGGAAAATTTGACCTGGAAGGTACCGCCATCCTTAGAAACATCTATTATCTCACCGACACCGAAAATCTTGTGAGACACCTGAACACCAATACGATACGGATTTTCATAGATGGCACGGTCGGCAGCAAAGCCATCATTCACATCACCGAAATCGCCTCCAGATCCGCCGAAACTGGCCTGGGCACCACTACCAAGCCCATCACCAATGCCTTGAAACGCCATCTCAGGACGGAAATTCTCCTGGTCCAGAACATGAATCATATTCTTGGTCCGGCCCCATAAGTACTCAGGCATGACTCCCTCTGTCACAAACATTGACCTGCGAATTTCAGTAAGAAAACGAGAAGGATACTTGTTCATCTTAGTAGAAACATTGAACCCCTCAGACTCAGTCAGAAATAACTCCGACTCGGCACGAGTGATAGCGACATACATAAGACGGCGCTCCTCCTCCTCACCATTCTTCTTGTACTCACGAATCGTCCTCATGCTCGGGAAAATACCCTCACTCAGACCCGTTACGAAAACATAAGGAAACTCCAGACCCTTGGCCTGATGGATGGTCATGAGACGGACCACCGCCGAATCCTTACGAAAATCAGCATTGGAATACAACGCGATATCTTGCAGATAATCAGACAGTTTTACCTCCAGCCCATCATGAGACTCCTCATAAAAACGGATTGACTTCACAAGCTCATCCACGTTCTCCAGACGGTCCTCATCCTGGTCTTCACGAAGCATTTTCTTAAGACCGCTCTTGTCGAGAATGATATTCATCAGGTCCGAAATGCTCCGTTCCTCAGCCAGCTTCCGTCCTATCTCTATCAATGCCAGAAATTCGGAAGCCCCCTTGATGCCGGCCAGCGCCGGGGTCTCTGTCAATGCCGTATAAAGGGAACGCTCACCGGCATTGACACTACCCGTTTTCGCGGCAGCCTCTAGATTGGACATGAACTTTTTGCCCAGGCCACGTGCAGGGACATTGACAATCCTCCTGAACGACATGTCGTCATTCGGGTCGGCGATTACGCGGAGGTAACTCAGCGCGTCCTTGACCTCTTTTCGTTCGAAAAACCGCACGCCGCCCCAGACCGAATACGGGATTTTGGCGGACATCAATGCCTGTTCGACGGGGCGGGAAAGATATGATGAACGGTAGAGAATCGCGAAGTCGGAAGGCCTGGCAGGAGCGGTGCCGTCACGCCCCTCGATACGTCTAACAGTCTGATTGGCAATCCATTCCGCTTCTTCCTTCTCGGTCTTGCCATGGAAATGAGTCACCTTGACACCATCAGGACGAAGTGTGAAAAGATTCTTGGGAATACGATTCACATTATTGGATATCACACAGTTAGCCACATCCAGGATATTCGGGGTGGAACGATAATTCTCATCCAGAATGATAGTCTTGTCCGCAGCGAAATCCACAAAACGGTGAGGCTTCGCACCACGCCACTCATAAATGCATTGGTCCGGGTCGCCGACTATAAACAAATTATTGTGATGCGCTGCAAGTTTCTCGATAATCTCCCAGTTGTCCGTGTTGCAATCCTGCGCCTCATCCACCATTATATAATTCAATTGATTCTGCCAATACTCACGCGCATCCGGAAACCGGTCCAGAATATATTTCGTAAAATTCTCTATATCATCGAAATCCAATGCATAATCCTTCAGCTGGCGTGAAATGAAACATGCCAGTTCCGACTTCTTCATCTCATCCGAAACAACAGCGCCGGGAACCATGTAGGTCGTGATGTAATCATTCATTGACTTTGAGGAACTTACGCCCGCAAGGAAATTCTTGACAGTTTTCTCCGTGCGCTTCAGTCCCAGCTCGTCCATGCACTCCTTCGCCACAGATTTCGCATCATCCTCATCCAGAATCCTGAAATTCTTCGGGAATCCGAGACGATAAATCTCGCGGCGCAAAAGCTTGACGCAAAAACCATCAATCGTGCACACAAAGTCGTTGTAATCACCACTTTGGACCATTGCCGAAATCCGCTGCCGCATCTCAGCTGCCGCCTTGTTCGTAAAAGTGAGGCACAAAATATTGGCAGGATCAATGCCGATTTCATTGACCAGATATGCATACCTGCAGGTCAATGCCTTTGTCTTGCCGGTGCCGGCACCGGCAACGACCCTGATTCGCCCTTCCGTAGAAGTGACCGCCTCCCTCTGGCGCGTATTGAGTTTACTTAGATAGTCCATGATGCGAAGATAGTGATTTGAGTTGATCACCCAATCCTTTTTCCAACTCTTCAATAGTCGGCATTGATGACTTGAAGTTTTTAGGGAAAAGTTCAGATAACTGATATTCTGATATGCCAATTGGTTCTTTGTACGACTCTAATGCATATTTTGCTACCACATTGTCTTTGTCCCTACAGATGAGCAGTCCTATTGTCGGATTATCTATATCAGTCTTGAATTGGTGATTTATGGCTGACACGTAGAAACTCAGTTGTCCCAAGAATGATGGATGAAACGACTGGGCTTTCAGCTCAATTACTACATATGCGTGAAGTTGGGCGTTGTAAAACAGCAAATCGGGGAAGAACTCCTGCTGGCCCACCTCCAGGCGGAATTGTCTGCCCATATACGAGAACCCTTTGCCAAGTTCCAATAGAAATCTAGTTACGTTATTCACAAGTTCATCCTCAATATCCCGCTCGTCAAACTTCTCCCTAAGACTAAGAAAGTCAAATTGATACGGGTCTTTTGTTATCTGTTGCGCCAAGTCACTTTGTGTAGAGGGAAGCGTGGTATGGAAATTCGTTATCGCCTTGCCGTCCCGCTCATACAAGTCGGTACCTAGCCAGTTGAGCAGAGCGTCACGTCCCCAGTTGTTTTCCCATGTCTTTCTGACAAAGAACAGAGCTTTGTCCATGTTGCCCTTGCATTTGTCTATTATTCGCTGGTGATGAAACCACGGAATGGAAAGAAGAACTTTGAAATCGTCTACACCGCGTAGACGATTTCCGGGCAGCTCTGTAACATGTTGAATGTCTGTAATGTACATGTCCTCTTCAAAATCGTCAACAGATTGTAGACGATTCGCAAAAAGTGGAGAATAGAGTTTATAGAAATAGTTCATGTACTTCAGATTTGTTGGCGAGAATCCCTTTGCGCCGGGCATTTCGTCTTGCAAGTCTTTACTCAGATTTTTGTAGAAATCTGAGCCATAGGTATTTGCATACTGTTTGGCTTCAATGTCCCTTCCCAGTTTCCAGTAGAAATCCAACAGGTAGTTGTTTGTGGCGCATGCAGCCTTGAGACGATGGCTATAGAATCTTTCTTTCAACTCTACAAGCCAGTCCCTGTAATCGCAGTCCTCATGGAGGACTACAGATATGTTTTTCTCTTCTTTAGCCATGGTGGTCCCAATCTTTATAGTTTGTTCGTAGTTATGTACAACGACAGCAGTTATTTCACTGATATCTGTCCAAAACTTATTCTCCTATAAAATTAATGATTTGTCGTGACAATTCCGCATCTGCCGTCCATGAAAAATTATGCCGGAAATCGGGAACGACTTTGCCGGCGGATTATTTTTTGATTGTAAATTATTATCTTTGTAAATTGTATGAAACGCATTTTGTCTAAAATATCCAAAATATGGTTCCCGGCGCTTGTGGTCGGGATTGTGGCCGTGCAGAGTTTCGCGTCTGACTACTCCAGGAGTGCTGACATGTGGGGACGATTCTGGAGTCGCCCGGAGCCGGTGACGGACACCGTCATATACCATAATAATATATATACGAAATTCAGGTCCGAATATGACAGGGTAATGGCAGATTCGCTGTCGGATTTCCTTCTGGAGGACAGCGCAGAAGTCTTCATTACTGCCCGAGACACAATGAAAGTCCCTGACTCATTGAGACTTACTGACCCGTTCAGATATAAGTACTACGTCGCCATCAAAGACTCATTGACACACGTAATTGTCAGAGACTCATTGAAAAAAGCCGGCGACAGCCTTGACTGGCCGCGGTTGGATTCCCTTTATCGTCTGGACTCCATCGAGACCGCTATAAGAAAATTCAATGCCTGGTACGCGTCACTGGACAAGGCCGCCCGGAAGAAATACGACTTCGAACAGAAAATGAAGGTCCGTCAGCATAAGATTGACAGCCTTTTGTCAGCAAAAGACAGCCTCATCGCAATAAAGGACAGCATCAGGGAAAATACCCCGCGAATCCTCGAAACCTTCGCCGTGCCAGACTCCATGTTCTACAAGAGAATTCTCACATGGAAGAAAGACGAGTACTTCAATGACTTGAAACTCAAGGATTTGGATACCTCGTACAACTATTGGTACAACGACTATCCGTTCTTCAGGGAGAATGTCAATGTCTCATATCTCGGAACCATCGGCTCCGCAGTCCAGCCATACGACTTCAAAAAGAGAATCGGCAAGGAAGGCGTCTCATTCTACGCACCGTACGAAAGCTACACATATAGCCCTTACACACTTCCGATGTACAACACCAAGACCCCGTACACGGAACTGGCGTACTGGGGAACACTTTTCGCCAATGCCGAGAGAGAGGAAGATGAACTGCACATCATGACGACACAGAACATCTTCCCGTCATTGAACTTTACCCTGGAGTACGACCGCTTCGGCTCCAACGGTATGCTCGAAAACGAAAAAACAGACAACAGGACATTCGTCGCATCCACGAACTACATGGGACGGCGATACCTCATGCACGCCGGCTACATATACAATAAGATGTCACGCGGCGAAAACGGAGGTATCATTGACAATTTCTGGATCAGAGACACCACAGTGGGCTCCCGAGAAATCGACGTCAGACTGAAGGACGCATCGACATTGATAAAGAAAAACACCATTTTCCTGGACCAGACATATAGGATTCCGTTTACATTCATCCGCAAAATGCAGGAGCGCAAGGTCCTGAAACGCGAGAATATGTACAGGGACAGCGTCCTTGCGACAGGGGACAGTCTGGCAATCATGAAGATGGAGGACATGCTGGCCGAAAACCAGCAGATGCGCGATGAAAAAGCCGCCGCAGACACCCTTGACACAGATATTACAACCGCGTTCATCGGGCACACCAGCGAATACTCAGTCTATCGAAAGATATACAAAGACAAGATAGGAGTGAACGATACCGATGCTAAAGAACTGTATCACAATAAGTTCTATCTGAATCCGAACGCGACTTCAGACTCGCTGAGAGTCATGAAATTCGAGAACAAGGTGTTTCTGAAACTCCAGCCGTGGGCCTCGGACGCCATCGTTTCGTCCATCAATGTCGGAATCGGCGACAAACTCCTGAACTACTACATGTTCACGCCGGACAGCTACCTGAAAACGAAGGGCGGCAACACCGTCTGGAACTCCGCTTACATCTACGGCGGCGCGAAAGGCCAGTTCCGCAACTACTTCCACTGGGACGCCGACGCGAACTACACCTTCCTCGGGAAGGAAATCAACGACCTTAAGGTCAATGCCAATATAGGTTTCAACCTGTACCCGTTCCGCCGCCACCGCAAGAGCCCGATGTCTTTCAATGCCCATTTCGGGACCTCACTCGACGAGCCGGAATACTACCAGCAGCATTATTACTCGAACCACTACAAGTGGGACAACAACTTCAAGAAGATATCCAGAACAGAAGTCTCAGGAGCGATAACCGTACCGCATTGGAAACTCGGCATCGACGCAGGCTGGACCCTCATGAAGAACCATGTGTATTACAACGGGGAGGCGATGGCTGCCCAGCACGGGAGCGCAGTCAGCGTTCTCAACATTGGCCTGAACAAGAATTTCAAGTTGTGGGGACTCCATTTCGACAACAGGCTGCTCTTCCAGGTCTCATCTGACGAAGACGTGATACCTGTGCCGATGCTCGCCGTCAACTCCAGATGGTACTGGCAGTTCAATGTCGTCAAGAACGTGATGCAGATGCAGTTAGGTGCCAATGTTACATATACCACCAAGTGGTACGAACCCGGCTACAGCCCTGCACTCGGAATGTTCTACAACCAGAAAGAAGAGAAATACGGCAACTGCCCGTACATCGACGCGTTCGTGAACATCCAGTGGAAGAGGGCGTGCATCTTCGTCAAATTTGTCAATGTCGGAATGGGCTGGCCAATGGACAAGGCCGACTATTTCAGCGCCCACGGATATATCAGACCACAGAGAGCCATAAAATTCGGAATTTTCTGGCCATTCTATATGCAGCCATCCAAGAACAAAGCTGTAAGTGCCTCAGGATCATTGGGAGGCGGCAGCTCATCCTCATCTGGAGGATCATCGGAAGGCGGAATGATGTCAGGATTCGGAGGTGGTGGCGGAGGCCGCGGAGGCGGACTTAACCGCGGCGGCGGATTCGGCGGCTCATTTTAATAACATAAACCGGCATACGCTATGATACCGGACAAACTTAGAATAATTCTGAAGTACCTCGTACCTCCAGTAGCTATCATACTTGGAGTACCGATTCTGCAAAAGTCGATCTCACAAAGAGGGGAGTTCGAGGGGGACAGACTCCGTTGCGCTATTGCGGCCACGGGCGGAAAGGGAATGAGGTATTCCGTAGGCTATAACTACGAGATGCTCAGCCTGTTCTCATGGCAGATAGACAAGGAATCCGACATATTCCTGGCAGACGAGACATGGCTGGATTCGCTGGAAACCGGTGCCGTGGACATCGTTGTCCTTCCTTATTCAGATTCATTGGTCTATGACCAGGATTACTATGCGTCGGTGCCACTCGCTGACAGCTCGGCCTGGATTGTCAATGGCGGTATGACAGCCGCGCATAAAGAAGTAAACCTCTGGCTGTCAAGATTTTGCATTACGGACGAACATGCCAAGCTTGCCAGCAGGTTCAAGCCGGGATATGAACCGCATAGGAGATACCGCGAGGGCTGGAAATACAATACGCTGAGCCCTTACGATGACCTGATCCGTAAATATTCAGCAGAACTTGGCTGGGAAAGGGAAATGCTCACGGCATTGATCTGGCACGAATCACAGTTCCGTATCGAGGCACATTCCCGCAGAGGAGCGGTAGGCCTCATGCAGATGATGCCGCGTACCGCGAACCGGTTCGAGGCTGACAATTTGCTTGACCCTGAGGAGAATATACGCGCCGCTGTGAAATATCTGAAACTCCTCCAACGCATGTTTTCGCATTACACTTCTGACAAGAAAGAACTTGCGAAATTCACTCTGGCCGCCTACAATGCAGGGGAGGGACGTATAAAGGATTGCATAAACTATGCGGCTTCCATCGGAGCTCCACATCACACGTGGAATGACATTGTAGCGATTATTCCTGACATGAGGGAAGATTCGATTCTGGATGCCGATACCGTGAAACTGGGTAAGTTCAAGGGCTATGAGACAATCAGTTACGTAAAAAAAATGACTTCTCTTTACGACTTATTCTCCGCCCTGTCCGGCAGAAAATCTTCTAGCGCGCCCGTACCGTCGAAGCCGGATCCACACCCGACACGAAAAGACACGGCAAAAGGAGCAGCAGCATTATCACAAGATAAGAAATAACATCCGCCGCAATGACATTGACAAGGTCAATGCTGACCGGAACGAAGGATACGAAGTAGTTTTCAGGGTTCAGTCCGATTATGTGGGTGCGGCTCTGGATGAAGCAGAAAAGGAGGGCGAGGGCGTTGCCTGCCAACATTCCCTTGAGCACGACTGACGATGCCACGCGCAGGAAAACCGACGCGATGGACCTGTCCGTCATACCCATTGATTTCAGGATTCCGATGGTGGAGATGTTTCTGAAAAGCATTATCAGAAGGGAAGAAATCATGTTGAACCCCGCCACTATCGTCATGAGTATCAGGATGAAAAGGACATTGAAATTGATCAGCTCGAGCCATGAGAAAATCTCCGGATACATGTTCAATGCCGATGAGGCCACGACGGTGCTCTCGTCTTCCGGGGTGTTGAAAAGTACGCTTGCCCCGACTTCCTGAGTCATTTCGCGCATCATTTCCGCGGAGCGCAATTTGTCGTCCAGAGTGATTTCGATAGCGGATACCTCATTCGGATCCCAGCCATTCACGCGTTGCAGGTCTTCAATGCCTGAGTAAACTATCAGCCTGTCGTCGCTTCCGAGGATGTCGTCGTAGATGGATGCGATGCGGAACTTCCTGGCTTTCACTGACTTGCCGACAAAGTAAGTCAGCATTGAATCGCCTTCTTTCAGTCCCAGCATCGATGATAATCTGCGTGGAACCGACACTTTCAGGCTGTCGCCGCCTCCCGGAATGCCCTTGAAAAGGACGCCTTGGATGTCGGTGTCGGATTTGATGATGCCCGCGCGGTAAACTGCGGGTGTGATTCGGTCAATGCCTGTCAATGAGTCGAGTGACGGCATGTATGATGCGTCGCTTCTTATCGGGCTTGACTCGTTTATATAATTCAAATCCGGAGACGTCAGTCTGATATCCCCGGATATTGATGCGATTCCGCCGCGAAGTTCTTTTCTGAATCCCGCTGACACGGCAACTGCAAGTATTATAATGAAGGAGGCGATGGCTATGGTGGCCACCGCTATCCTTCCTTGGAAACGTAATTTCCTGGCTATGAATGCAGAAGCGTTCACTACCAGATGTGTACTCTTTCGCTTTCAGGGCGATACATCTTGTCGCCTTCCTTGATTCCGAACGCGTCGAAGAACTGCTGGAAGTTACGCAGGGAAACATTGACCCTGTTCACTGCGAGCGAGTGTACGTCGAGTTTGGTCAGGCGTGCCTTTTCCGCGTCGCGGATGTTCTGTGCCCATACTGCCGCGTATGCGAGGAAGAATCTCTGGTCGGTGGTGAAGCCGTCCATGACGGTGTTCTCGCCGTTGGTCGCGTTCTTAAGTGCGGAGTATGCGATGCTGATTCCGCCGTGGTCGCCAATGTTCTCACCTACAGTGAGTTTGCCGTTTGCCATGAGGCCCGGGAGAATCTCGACCTCGTCGAACTGCTTGATGAGGATCGCTGCTTTGGCATTGAACTTATCCGCATCTTCCTTTGTCCACCATGAAATCATGTTGCCGTCCTTGTCGAAGAGGCGTCCCTGGTCGTCGAAACCGTGTGACATCTCGTGTCCGATGACAACTCCGATTGCGCCGTAGTTCATCGCGTCGTCAGCCTCAGGGTTGAAGAACGGCGGCTGGAGGATGGCTGCAGGGAAGCAGATTTCGTTGGTAGATGGGTTATAGTAGGCATTGACAGTCTGCGGAGACATGCCCCACTCCTCTTTGTCTGTCGGTTTGCCGAGTTTGCTGAGGTTGTCGGCTGTGTACCACCTGCTGGCTGCGCGGAGGTTCTCATAGTAAGAAAGGGCCGGATCAATGTCAAGAGAAGAGTAGTCTTTCCACTTGTCAGGGTATCCTACCTTCACGATGAAGGCGTCGAGTTTCTCGTGAGCCTTTGCCTTGGTGGTGTCGCTCATCCAGTCGAGTTCGTCAATGTGCTGTCCGAGGGCTACCTGGAGGTTCTTGACCATCTCGACCATTCTCTTCTTGGATGACTCAGGGAAGTATTTTGCAACGTACATCTTGCCGACTGCCTCTCCGAGGATGCTGTTAGGAACGCGCATTGCCCTCTTCCAGCGTGGCTTAGGTTCGGTGACTCCTGACATCTGTGTTCCGAAGAAATCGAATGATGCCTTGTAGAAGTCGTCGCTTGTAGAGCCGCATGAACCGCTGATGAGTCTGCCTGCAACGTAGTCCTTAAGGACTTTGAGGTCGGTCTTTTCTATGAGTTTGCTGAATCCTTCGAAGAATGAAGGCTCGTTCACGTTCATGTGCTCCTGGTCAGGAATGTTCATCGCTGCGAAGTAGGTCTTGAAGTCGAAGCCAGGGTACTTGGCCTCGAACTCTGCTGTGGAGATAGGGTTGTAGAGTTTTTCCATATCTCTCTCCTGAACGCTTGTCCATGAGATGTTTGCGAGTTCGTCCTCTACGCCGAGTGCGTTTGCGGCTGCCTTCTCAGGGTTTTCAACACCTGCGAGTGTGAAGATCTTGGTGAGGAAGTTCATGTAGCCTTTCTTGATTTCGGCATTGGCAGGGTCGGTGTAATAGTCTCTGTCGCCGATTCCGAGTCCGTCCTGGCCAACGTAGAGTATCTGGTTGTCGCTGTCCATCAGGTCTGACATCACGAATGTTCCGAAGAATGGAGCCTCTCCGTTCTGGTGGAGTTCAGCAACGAGTTTTGCGAGTTCGCTCTTGTCCTTGATTGCGTAAACTTCGTCGAGGTATTTCTTCACAGGCGCGAATCCTTCAGCGTTCAGCCTTGTGGAATCAAGTCCCATCTTGTAGATGTCTGAAATCTTCTGTTCTACAGAGCCTTTCTCTGCGGTCATCTGTGTCATTTCCTTGAAGAGCTGGTTCAAGCGGTCCTCGTTGTTGTCATTGAGGTAGTCGAATGATCCGAATCTTGCGTATTCAGGCTTCAAAGGATTGTTTTTCTGCCATCCGCCTGTCGCATACTGGTAGAAGTCAGTTGCCGGTGACGCTGTCGTGTCGAGGTATGACAGGTCAATGCCGGAGATCTTGGCCTGTTTTCCGCCGGTGCAGCTGGCCGCCATTGCAGCTACTGCCATGAGCATTGTTATTTTTTTCATATAAACTGTGTTTATTGTTTGTTTCAATATTAGTGTCCTTCGGATGTTTTCCCAGTGGATTTTCCGTGATCGGTATCGTCTTGGCGTCCAGCTGGAGTTTTCAATCCAATTTGCGAAGTTAGTAAATTTATGCGATATTTGCCCGCTTTGTTAAAATCTGCGGTGTTTCCGCACAATTCGTTAAACAGTACAAAACAATGGTTAATTCAATAAAATCTGGTGCTGCACGCTACGGCACAGGCACACTTGGCCTTATTCTCGTCGCCATCGGTGTTGCCCTTTCTATCAAATCTGATCTCGGCACGGCTCCTATCTCGTGTCCTCCATACGTAGTATCATTGGCCGGATCCTTCAATATCGGCTCCTTCACAATCGGAACAGTCGGCCAGTACACGATGCTTATGCACTTGATTTTCATCCTGTTTCAGCTCTGCCTCCTCCGCAGCAAGTTCAAGCTCGAGCATCTCATGCAGATTCCCGCAGCCGTGGTTTTCGGAGTCCTGACCGACTGCGCAATCTGGGCTTTCGACTGGGTCAATGCCGGTTCGTATCTCATGCAGCTGGTTCTCATGTGCCTCTCCATCTTAGTGACAGCCCTCGGTATCAGTCTCGAAGTCAAGGGCAATGCCTGGATGCTGGCCGGCGAGATGACCAATGCCGCCCTGGCCGATGTCCTCAATGTCAAGTTCCGTAATGTCAAAATAGCTTTCGATATCTTCCTGGTAGTCGCTGCAGCCGCCATCGCCTGGTTCGCTTTCGGCAATTTGCTGGGCAATGGTTCCGAGAACGTGATCCGTGAAGGCACTATCATGTCAGCCCTCCTGACAGGACTCTGCATGAGGTTCACCGACAAGCTGGCCGACGTAATGGTTCCCGCTTCCGTAAAGAAGTATCTGTAGGGGGGCGGCGGCAGTGAGCGTCTTCGGAGTTACCGGCGCACGCAGTTATCAGCGCCTGGACGCGTGGCGGGACGATGCCACGGGCGGTCTTGTAACACCTTGATAATCAGATACAATTTTATTTTAGTGTGGATTTTCGAACTTTTTTTGCCGGAAATCCACACTGTGTTTTGTAATTATCTGTGTGTCAATGTTTTATAATCGAGAGAGTGGCGCCGTCCCGACAGGAGGGGTAATATGTATGGAATCGCGACGTCGTCCTTTCACGATGTGATGCCATGACTCAGATTTTCTCTGATACTGACAGGACTCTGCATGAGGTTCACCGACAAGCTGGCCGATGTTATGGTTCCCGCTTCCGTAAAGAAGTATCTGTAGGGGGCGTGGACGACCTGACTTGTGAACTGACACCTTACTGTGTCGAAAGTGCGTGCCAATTATTCAAAAAGTTGGAAGTTGCGTTACTAAAGCATTGGTAATCAATGATATAATGGTCGGGGGGGGGGGCAAATGCCTGGGCTGCAGGCGCTAAACATGAAATCTAAATGAACCAGAAATGAACCATTTTCACGCGCTGAAATGTTAGGCTATGTGACATATTTTGACTACCTTTGCAATCGGGTTTGTCAATCTCACACAGTGAGTTAGGCAAACGGTGATTATTATTGTTAAATCGAAGGCGATTATTTCGAGAGGAGAGGATGGTATGAGAAAACTGATAGAAAGTAGAACTTCGAAGCCGTCTGGAATTGAAGTGGCCGGAGGTGGAGACATAAAATAGATTGTCAATGAGGCAACTGGATAGTTCAATTGGTCAGTCTATAGCCGAGGAGCAGAAAATCGCGACCACGAATGTGGCAAACGACGAAAAAACTCTGAGTGGCATCAATGCTATTGAACAGGGTGAGTCCTGTCCAAGATTATTGGTGCACCCTGACGGTCCGCAGAAGGGACTGCCCGGTAATGAGTTAGGTGATCTGTCCCATGAGGCGGATATGAAAAACTTTGGGGAAACAGACATGGAAACGCCTGCGAGCACGGATAAGGAAGCGATTCACGATCAGAGTCAGGCCCCGGCGCCGTGGAGCTATCTTTTCATCCGAAAACGGGACGCTGAATACTTCTCGTTGAAAGCTGAGACCGAAGGCGGATTCAGGACATTCATCCATCGGACGATAATTACAGACGAATCGGGAAAACCCACTAAAGGCAAACCGAACGGCAGTGCCCAAGACAGGGAAGCCGGTAATGGCACCACCGAAGGCCGACCGACAATCTCCGGCCTCATCTTCATCCAGGGCAAAACCAAAGTCGTCAAGAAATATCTTTGGGAACGGTTTCCGCAATACCACCTTGTGAACGATTGCAGCACACGCAAGGCCGCGGTCATCCCCGACAGCGTCATGCAGCCGTTCATGAGAATCGCGAACACCGACCCCTCACGAATACGATTCCTCGTCAACCCGTTGACACACTATGCCGAAGGCAACACCCTCGTCGAAATCATGACCGGCCCGCTATCCGGACTGCAAGGATACATAATCCGCATTGACAGGGACCGTAAACTCGTCATCGGCGTCGGCGATATGACAGTCGCCATCGGCGGCGTCCACAAAGAAAACTTCGAAAAAGTCGAAGAAGTCGCGCGCGCTGTCAACATCAGGCAACGCGCCCGACGGCAAGCGGAACAACGACGCTTGCGCGAAAGGATTGAGGCCAATGTCAATGCCGACGTGGCGCCTCAGCCTCCGGACCCGCGCCTCCTGACTCCTATACAGCAGAAAGTCGATACCGCCTTCTTCACCCCGGAGACTTTCAATGACATCCTCGTCATCACGACCAACATTGAACTCTGGACAGAACGTGCCCGGCGGCTCATACAGGCCGGCAACTTGGCCGACGCCTCGGAGATATTGACCTTCCTCCTCGAAGAGATAGGCTATTGGTTTACAAACATTTACAAGAAGAAAAGCATTGACCTGACGCCCGTGAAAAAGGCAGGGAACAAAGCATACAAAACTGCATTGACCATCCTGGACAACAAACATTTACCTGAACGGACGAGACAAGATCTCGAAACAAATCTGGACTCACAAATATTAAGACACGGATATCTATTCATTGCTTAAATCTCGCTAGTTATCGACTTGCTGATTGCTTGCGTGAATTGGAGGTCCTATTCTAGCACGGAGGCTGTAAGGCCCACGCACTTTTTTGTGCACGTTACCCCCACCCTAAATCCCTCCCCTCGGGGAAGGGACTTACCCTCGCCCTCGCGGGCTCCAAAAGTTGTGTTTCGCAAGAGCGAAACTTATATTCATTATGAAATAAACTGACAATATGATACTTCAAAGAATCTCAAACTGGTATTTTACCAAAAAAGCACTGCCACACCTCTGCATCTTGTTGATTGACTGCGCGATAGTCGCATTCTCCGGCTACGTCGGCTACTACATTGACAAAGGCGGTGACATCTTTGTGGACAGTTTCTGGCAGATTACATTCGGGCTCATGGTCGGGCTCGTGCCATTCATCGTCGCATTCAGACTCCTTCACACATACTCGGGCATTGTCAGATACTCATCATTCGTGGACCTGCAGCGTGTCATGATGGCCACATTGTCCGGCTCCGTCGCATGCTACCTCCTCGGACTCGGCATAAACGGCATCTGGCCTGAGCAGCATACCATCATGGTACCTGACCTGCAGACCGTATTCATAATCTTCGTAGGCAGCTCACTCTTCCTGTGGGTTGAACGCGTGGTCGTGAAACGCCTTTTCGACTCATTCAATCTGGACAACGCTACACCTGTCGCCATCTACGGCACCAAAGCCGGCGGCATCAGCATTGCCAAGAGCATAACAGCTGTCAAGGACAAGAAATATTCCCTCCTGGCCTTCATTTCCGACGGAAAAGAAATGAAAGGCTCATATCTCATGGGCAAGCCGGTATTCCTGAACGAAAATGGACTCGCCGAGAAACTCGGACGAGAAGGCGTCAAAGCCTTACTTGTATCCCCGTTGAAAACCGAAAAGTTCCGTAACAATGCCGAGATGGTGGACGAGTTCATCTCAGCCGGAATCACCATCATGATGATGAACAACGGCGAGGAATGGGACGGAAAAGAAGAAAACCTCACACACCAGAACCTCCGTCCGGTGGACATCGAAGACCTTCTGCCACGCGAGAAAATCGAAGTGGACATGAATGCCATCGGCAAGCTCCTGACAGGAAAACGCATCCTCATAACCGGAGCGGCAGGATCCATCGGTTCCGAAATGGTCCGCCAGGTAGCCAAATTCAACCCTTCCGAAATGACCCTCATCGATCAGGCGGAAACACCGATGCACAACATCCGAATGATGATGGTCCACGATTTCGGACACATCAGCAACAGGACCATCGTCACCAGCATCACCAACAAAGAACACATGGAGCGTATCTTCGCGGCCTACAAACCGGAATACGTGTTCCACGCAGCAGCATACAAACACGTGCCGATGATGGAGGACGACCCGGCAATCGCTGTCCAGAACAACATCTACGGTACCCGCGTCATCGCGGACCTCGCCGTGAAATACGGTACCAAGAAATTCGTGATGATATCCACCGACAAGGCCGTGAATCCGACCAACGTCATGGGTTGCAGCAAGCGAATCTGCGAAATCTATTGCCAGAGCCTTAACCAGGCCATCGCAGAGGGTAAGGTACAGGGTATAACCCAGTTCGTCACCACGAGATTCGGTAACGTCCTCGGTTCCAACGGCAGCGTTATCCCCATCTTCAAGGAGCAGATTCGTGCAGGCGGACCTGTCACAGTGACACACCCTGACATCATCCGCTACTTCATGCTTATCCCTGAAGCCTGCAAACTCGTCCTCGAGGCAGGAACTATGGGCAAGGGCGGTGAAATCTTCGTGTTCGACATGGGCCAGCCGGTCAAGATAGTTGACCTCGCAAAGCGAATGATCTCGCTCTCAGGCGCGAGGAATGTCGAAATCGAATTCACAGGCCTCCGCGACGGCGAAAAACTCTATGAGGAAGTTCTCAATGACAAGGAGGGCACTCTCCCTACTGTCAATCCTAAGATCATGGTGGCCAAAGTCCGTGAATACGACTATGCTACCGCATGCGAAAACGAGCGCCGCCTCATGGAAGTATCCAAGACCTTCGATGATATGGCTATTGTCAAGGTCATGAAGGAAATCGTGCCGGAGTACAAGAGCCGCCAGAGCAAGTACGAGATACTTGACAAGAAGCCGGACGCAGCACAGGCAGCAAACTAACATTGACAAAAATTACTGAAAAATGAAAGATATTAAGGAAATTAAGGTGGCTGTGGCCGGTACAGGATATGTCGGACTCAGTATCGCAACTCTGCTTTCACAGCATCATAAAGTGACAGCTGTAGATGTCATCCCGGAAAAGGTGGAGAAAATCAATAACAGAATCTCACCTATCCAGGACGAATACATTGAGAAGTATCTGGCAGAGAAACAGTTGGACCTCACCGCCACACTCGACGGCGCAGAGGCATACAAAGATGCTGATTTCGTGGTAATTGCAGCACCGACTAACTATGACAGCAAGAAGAACTTCTTCGACACATCACATGTGGAAGAGGTCATCGAACTTGTCATGAAGGTAAATCCTGAGGCAGTGATGGTCATCAAATCGACCGTTCCTGTAGGCTATACCGCTTCAGTGCGTGAGAAATATGCACACACTGATGCTGACGGCAAGGTAGTGAAGCCTAATATCATTTTCGCCCCTGAGTTCCTCCGCGAATCCAAGGCATTGTATGACAACCTCTATCCGAGCCGTATCATCGCAGGTTATGACCACGAGGACGCAAGACTCGAAGAGGCTGCACACAAGTTCGCCCAGATCATCAAGGAAGGCGCCATCAAAGAAGACGTCGAGGTGCTTTTCATGGGAACGACAGAAGCTGAGGCAGTAAAACTCTTCGCTAACACATATCTGGCATTAAGAGTAAGCTACTTCAATGAACTCGATACCTACGCCGAGATGAAAGGGCTTGATACCAAGTCGATTATCGACGGTGTCTGCCTCGACCCTCGTATCGGCACACATTACAACAACCCGTCTTTCGGTTATGGCGGATACTGCCTTCCGAAGGATACCAAGCAGCTTCTCGCGAACTACAACGACGTGCCTGAGAACCTTATCCAGGCCATCGTGGATTCAAACAGCACAAGAAAGGATTTCATTGCAGACCAGGTACTTACAAAGGCAGGCTACTATAACAGCAACAGCCAGTGGGACAGCACCCAAGAGAAGCATTGCGTCATAGGAGTCTATCGTCTTACCATGAAGTCCAACTCCGACAACTTCCGCCAGTCTGCCATCCAGGGCATCATGAAGCGCATCAAGGCCAAGGGCGCCGAGGTCGTCATCTACGAGCCTACACTCGAAGACGGTTCATCATTCTTCGGCAGCATTGTGGTCAATGACCTCGACAAGTTCAAGGCCCAGTCCAATGCCATCATCGCCAACCGTTATGACACCTGCCTCGACGATGTCCTCGCCAAGGTTTACACACGTGATATCTTCAGGAGAGATTAATTATGGTAAACTATAATGTAAATCTCGAAGGCAAGACTGTCCTCGTGACAGGTGCCGCCGGCTTCATCGGCAGCAACCTCGTCAAGCGACTTTTCAGAGACATTGACAATATCAGGGTCATCGGCATTGACAGCATTACCGATTATTACGATGTCAACATAAAGTACGAGCGTCTGCGCGAAATCGAGGCACTCGGCCGAGACTGGACATTCGTCCACGCGTCGATTGCGGACAAGGATGCGGTGGAGAAGATTTTTAGTGACAACCATATTTCTGTAGTGGTCAATCTTGCTGCGCAGGCCGGTGTCCGTTATTCCATAACGAATCCGGACGCCTATATCCAGAGCAATCTCATAGGTTTCTACAATATTCTGGAGGCGTGCCGTCATCATGAGGTGGAGCATCTTGTATATGCTTCATCTTCATCAGTTTACGGAAGCAACAAGAAGGTGCCGTATTCGACTGATGACAAGGTGGACAATCCTGTGAGCCTCTATGCAGCGACCAAGAAGAGCAACGAGCTCATGGCCCATGCCTATTCGAAGCTCTACAATATCCCGTCCACAGGTCTGCGTTTCTTTACGGTCTATGGTCCTGCCGGCCGTCCCGACATGGCATATTTCGGCTTCACCAACAAGCTCCGTGAAGGCAAGACCATCCAGATCTTCAACTACGGCAACTGCAAACGCGACTTTACCTATGTCGATGACATCGTGGAGGGTGTGGTCCGTGTCATGCGACATGCCCCGGAGAAGCAGAACGGTGAGGATGGACTTCCGATTCCGCCGTACAAGGTATATAACATAGGCAACAACTCGCCTGAGAATCTTCTGGACTTCGTGACGATTCTTCAGGAGGAACTGGTACGTGCCGGCGTCCTGCCGTCCGACTACGATTTCGAGGCCCACAAGGAACTCGTTCCGATGCAGCCAGGCGATGTCCCTGTCACATATGCCGACACCACACCGCTCGAGCAGGACTTCGGGTTCAAGCCGAGTACACCGCTTAGAGAGGGGCTGAGGAGGTTTGCGGAGTGGTATGGACGGTATTATGGGGATTGTACCACCAAGAGATAATGAATATATTTGTCTTAGCTAGTTATTGTGCAGTCGGATTTTATTTGTAATTTTAGCAAAGATTCGCTTTTTTAATGTACTAATAAGAGCATAGTCTGGTATGTTTAAAACTATTGAAATTGAACACTTTCGAGGCATACGTCACGCGAAAATTGACGGACTGAAAGAAGTTAATATGTTTTTCGGAAAGAACAATTGCGGCAAGTCTTCGCTACTTGACGCCATCTTTCTGATATCAGGCTTGTCGAATCCTAAACTGCCGATCAACATTAATCTGCTGAGAAACTACCAACGATTTGAACCGTCCGACCTGGCATTGGACTTCTATACACTTGATACTTCGCAGCCTGTTAAAATCAAGGCATCAAACGACGAAGTGCGGGAACTTATGATTTCTCTGTTCGAATCAGCTGCCAGTCGTATAGATTTGCTTGGAAACGAGAATAATATATCATCTACAGATACCAAGAACCGGTATGGTCTTGTGTTGAAATGTATGATAGATGGACACCCTGTCGAGTCATCTATTACTCTTTCTCATAAGGGCGTAGAAAACAACGATTACGAGCAAAGCGTCAAATATGATTCCGGCTACAAGGAGAATCTCACTTGTCGTTATCTTTCACCAAGATATGACTTTTATACCTCTATAGAAAGTCTGACAGAGATTCTCAAGAACAAGGATGAACAGTTCATTCTCGAAGCATTGCGCATTATCGAGCCGATGATAAAAGACATAGTATTGTCACAGAATGAAGTGCTCGTCGATGTCGGTCTGGACAAGCGCATACCTATCAATGTAATGGGAGACGGTGCCCGTAAGATTCTCTCTATCCTCACGACGATTTATGAATGTCGTGACGGAATTGTTTTGGTTGACGAAATCAGCAATGGTTTCCATTATTCCGTGATGAAAGCTTTATGGCAAACTATTTTGTTGGCGTCTAAAAAGAATAACGTCCAGTTATTTGCGACATCCCACGATTTGGATTCAATTAAGGGATTGCGTGATGCTGCTCTTCATGATGAAGATGACAAAGATAGAGTGTCATTCTTTAAACTCCAGCGCACTGAAGATGCGGAACTGAAGTCTTATTGCTATGCTACCGACAGCATCGATTATATGTTGAATCAGGAAATCGAGATCAGGTAGAATGAACAGGATATTTATAGAAGCCAAGAACTCGAAAACGTCAGAGTGTTGTTTCTTACAGACAATACTGAAGAATAATTTTCCAGATAAGAGTTGCGACATTACCTGTATGGATGGTGTAGACAATCTTTTCAATCAGGGTATTTTGACCTTGATTAGAGCCTTTCAAGATAATGGTGATAATGTGATTGTTATTTTAGATGCTGATACAATAGATAAGAGCTGGGGCTTTGAGGCAAGGAAGAGGAATACTATAGAGAAAATGCGTGAAAACAAAATTGAGTTTCCGTTTTTCCTCTACCCTAATAATCATGATGACGGCGACTTCGAAGTTTTACTGGAATCAATGGCAAGAAAAGATTTGCATGACAAATGGTGGGATTGTTTTTCTGATTATGAAACATGCGTTACAGGAATACGTGACGAATCAGGCGCGCCTAAATACGTCTTGCCAAATCGGAAGGCTAAACTCCACACCTACATAAGTTCACAGCGTCTGAACAATGCTTCAAGGAAAAAGATCGGTTCTGGTCAATGGCTTTTCGATGATACCAATTATTGGGATTTATCGCGGCCTGAGGGAAGACCGCTTGTCGAATTCTTGAGTGAGAATTTAGTGTAGATGTAATTTCAAAGTGGTAGAACCCCAAATTGAAAGAAATTAAACCTATTTACATCCAGTACAAGAAAAATATCGATTTGATTGCTAAAGTATCAGGTGAATTCTATGTGGATGTATATCAACCTATAGAAGCAATTACGTATAAGCATGAGGCTTACCAAAAAGCATTGTGAACTTCAAACTAAAATTGTTGCATGCTTTGTGTGTCTTGTTCTTTTGCTGCTCGGCTCTCTGCTGTTCGGGTTTGAAAACGTAATGATACTCCGTATCTCCACCATAATAGCTATTCTGATGCTTGGGGTGGAAGAAAAGGCACAAATACGTTTTTGTGGTTGGGTTCGGGAGCAAATGAAAAAGATTAGCTCGAAGATAATGGCTGAGAAAGGTATGTTTAAAAGAAACAAAGAGGATCGGGAGACGATGGATAAGGTCAATGACGCTTTCCTATTAAGGATTCCAATGGACTTCTTTGGGCTTCTCTAAAAAGCCTCATCATTTTTAGTCGGAAAAGCAAAAGCTTAGGACAAAGAGGTAGCCTTTGAGTGGTTCTATTTGGATTATTTAGGTGAATGAGAACTAATGAAAATAGAAATATTGTATAAGTAGTGTGATGGTGAAGCGTGGCTGTATTTTGTAATAAATTGTGGGCGTGGTTAAAATCAGCTGGTAGATTGATATGGTGGTTTCTCGGAAATTACTCTGAGAATATGGTGGAAGAATGGAAGAAGTATCAAACGTATCTAGACCTGTTCGCTACAGGGAATAACTAAGAGTTAGAATAAGATTAGTAAATGGTATGGGATTGATTTATAGTGTGTAGTTCAATAGTCAATCACTAACGTATTTTGAAGTCATAATTATACATGATATGCAGTCTTGGTATGGATATTATTCCAACTAGTTAAAGATTTTATCTCTATGCTCAATTTAGTTTTATATTTCATTTTCGTAAGCATAGTGTCCTTTGGTATACCACAATTGGAGCCATGGACGCATTTTTATAATTGTATTAAACGTGCAAAACTTCGCGCCATGAATGAAATACTCATTAATGGCAATTGGAAAGAATTATTGCTTTCAAAGTTTCGCAAAAAGGAAAAAATAGGTCATATAGGTATCCTTCAGACTGATATAAAAAAAGTCAAAGATATTCCTCGTAACACAGTGAAAAAAGATTTCATATACCTGCTGGATAGTAAAGATGCAGACTATGAAACTCGTAAGCCTTTAGAGAAGAAAATATGTCTTGAAGAGATCGTTCGTAATGTAATTCAGAGGCATTATGAACAATTGCAGGAGAAACTCAGACGTAAGGGATGGATTGAAGACCCTCTTTTTTCTATCGAATATAATGGGAAGTTGCAGCCTGTTTGTAATGTGATGAAGGAAATATATAATGTTGATACATTATGGGAGGCGATAGAAATCGTAAAAGGAAACATAGGGACTGATGGCGCGATTAAGTTTATCGGTAATAAAATAGGTATTTGTGGATTTTCATTGGAAGGCAAAGCCGAGATTCTTCTACGTGTGTATGAAACAGATCATTTTACCTTTAAAGTATTCAAACATATATTTAAGGATGAACGATACAATTATGTTTTCCGTACTTTGATTTCCAGAATAAACCGAGCTTGTGGGTGGGAAAAAAAATCTGTGTTGGTAGAAACCATGGCTTTTTTATTTTCATCTGTCGGTATCGATATTTTGATTGGAGGTAATGACATCTCGGGTAATAAGAAATTATTGGTGGCAGCTAGATGTGGAGATATAGAGAGTGACCATATATCCACGTTACATATACCCGTGAATGAGTCCTTTTCAAATACAGATGTTGAGGGTGATGTTTATAGTTTAACTGCGTGCGTTAAGCGTGGAATAAAGGAGGAATTGGGAATTCCAATAGAGTTGATTGATAATTCTCAAATCTCATTTCATGATTTTGCAATTGTTGCAGATGAAGGTGAAATTGGCTTTGGGTGTTATGTTGACATGTCGGATAAGATTCCTTTGGAACAGTGCAGAATTTATCCAGGACAAGATAAATTTATGGAGTTGAATAACATATTTGTTGTTCCATATCCTAAATTCCGGTATAATCCAAGTGATTATGAGGATATTTTTTATCAGTTAACAAATGACGATCGTTTTTGCATGAAGTGGCAAAGTTTTGCTACGCTCATTTACCAACGGGCGATTCTTAGAAACGAAAAAGCAGGATTTATAACTTCGGTAATCATTGAATCTGTCATTGTTGTTGGCCTAATTCTATTTTTGTCGGTGGTTTTTAACCAAAACTGTAGTGAAGATGTTTCATCAAGGATTGTGGCAGGAGTCGAGTCAATATTGTTTTATGCCTTATCAAGATTGATTAAACTCCGACCGGCAAGAAGAAAAGGATTGTTTAAACCTTTTGTTCCTCAATGGAATGGTGACTGCAAGGTCCTTCAGTCATCGGTAGATTTTCTGGATGACGCCAGTGCTTATATGTTGAAAGATAGTAGAAGATTTGGTTTGCTCTTGTCTGATGATTCAAAGTGTGCTACGTACCAATTGTCAGAGCTTTCTTTAATAATGCCTCCATTCTGTACAGTTCGAAAGAAAAGCCATGATTATTCGGAGTATCCTATTAGTTTCTACTATATGGAAAAAGGTCTTAGGTTCGGTAATGGAACATTGAGATTGATTAAGATACCTTATTTTGAGGAAGCCAATGGAATTATTTCCCTCGTTTTAACTATTGAGAAACATAAGGACATAGTAAAGTCCATAAGATTCACGGAAGATTACAATGATGATATTCAATTGACATTTGATAAAGCTTTTACTCCTTCTGAAGTCGAGGCGTATAGTAGATATTACAAACTAAATACAGAGACACTTTCTAAAGTTAGATATGCCACTTTAGAAGAATCCATATTGTCGGAATATGAGTTTTTCGATTTGTTCTGTTTCAATAATACATATTATTGGTCTATTAGTAAGAATAGCATGCCCGTTGGTGCAATATGTGAAATTAATTCAAAAACAACACCTGGAGACGTTTATAAACGTTATATTATAAACGAGACAAATCATGGAAAGCTCGATAATAATTTTGATTTTACTCGTGTTATCCTTAGGGGAAATCGCCGAGATGTGGGGAAATTTATTTGTGATTTTACAGCTCGGAATGATAATCGTAAACGAATGAATGATTTGGATTTATATGCTATGCAACTTTTCTTGATAAGAAAAGGGATTGTGTTCGCTAAAATTGAGGGGAAGAAAAAGAGATAGATCTAAATTTCGCAAATTCAATACCTTTTGTTTTAGTAAGTCTATTGACAGTCTGGTGATGTGCTTTTACTGGCGTGTTGTGTCTTTAATTATCATGGTGAATCATTATGTGGCAGGCGTCAACCATTCCGGCAAACATATCTAGGGACTGTCGGGAAATGCCCAATAATTACGCAACGAAGTGATCGATAAAGTGATAGAAATTTCGTAACTTTGATAAAGGGAAAAAGAATTCCCCCAACCACCGTCGAAAGTGAGAAATTGGGGGAGGTTGTCCGAAAAGTCAAACATTCCTCAGTGAGAATCAAGAATCCGTTTCTGGCCTTGTATAGGGGTACATAGTATTTCAGTCTCGCGAGGACTTTTCGGACGGCCTGGGGGCTGTATCCTCGCCATAAAATATAGACAAAAAATCCGGCCGAAACGGCCGGAGCGAGATATTAAAATGAAATTTTGATGAGTCGGACGCAGAAATTGAAGGGATTCGCCGCAGCTTCGCTCATATTGAAAACATTGACAATCCCTAATCAACGCAAAACATTAATTTTATGCAACTTATATTACTTTCAGGTGGCTCGGGCAAGCGTTTATGGCCACTAAGCAATGACACTCGCAGCAAGCAATTTTTGCCATTATTGGCTTCTCCTAATGGTGGGATGGAGTCAATGATACAGCGAGTGGTTCGCCAAATACGAGAATCAAAGCTTACTGACAATATAACATTTGCGACTAATGCTGTGCAGAGAGATAGCATCATTAATCAATTGGGCGAAGATGTCAGTGTAGTTACAGAACCTGAACGTCGTGACACTTTTCCGGCTATTGCACTTGCAAGTAGTTATCTTTCTAAAGAAAAGCAATGTAGTAATGATGAAGTCGTTGTTGTTATGCCTTGTGATGTATACTCGGAGTCGACATATTTTGTTACTATAGGCAAAATGGTAGAAACTGTTGAAAAGAACGTTGCAGACCTTGTGCTAATGGGGATTACACCAACATATCCCAGTGAGAAGTTTGGATATGTGATGTCAAAGAAAGATGACTTGATGGACGGCATTGCTATGGTGGAGCGTTTTGTCGAGAAACCTAATATCGAAAAGGCGAAGGAACTTCTTGCTCAGGGGGCATGCTGGAACGGTGGCGTATTTGCGTTCCGTCTTGGCTATATGATGAATATCGTTGACCAATATCTCAATGCAGACACATTTCAGGAAACCCACAAACGCTATACCGAGTTCCCAAAAATCAGTTTTGATTATGAAGTCGTTGAAAAAGCAAAATCAGTAGCTGTCGTTCCTTTTGCCGGTGAGTGGAAAGACCTTGGCACGTGGAACGCCTTGTGCGAGGAATTGCCAAGTACTCATATCGGAAACGTGATGATGGGAGATAACAACGTAAATACAAATGCTGTTAATGAATTGGATATCCCCGTTTTCTGCGATGGATTGAAGGATGTCATTGTCGCTGCATCGCCAGATGGTATAATGGTGTGCAGCAAGCAGAATTCGGAGAAGATAAAGGATTACGCCAACAAACTTACAACGCGTCCAATGTATGTTGAACGTAGCTGGGGTTCCTATAGAGTGTTAGAACATTCGGAGTTTGAAGGCGGCACGAATTCTTTAACAAAGTTGGTGCACCTCACTGCCCGAAAAAACATAAGTTGTCATGTGCACCATCATCGTAACGAGATATGGACATGTATCGCAGGTGAAGGTATCTTTGTCTTGAATGGAGAAAGAAGAGATGTCAAGAGGGGAGATGTTATGAATATTCCATTTGGGCATAATCATGCCTTAAAAGCGATAACTGATATGACATTCATAGAGGTGCAAATAGGTAATCAACTTGAGGAAGAAGATATAGAAAGATTTGAGTTTGAATAGTAAAAAATAATACAGATGAAAGGTATAGTACTAGCAGGTGGTAGTGGTACACGTTTGTATCCAATCACCAAAGGCATTAGCAAACAGCTTATGCCTATATATGACAAACCAATGGTGTATTATCCAATCAGTGTGTTGATGCTTGCAGGCATTCGTGACATACTGATAATTTCGACACCTTATGACCTTCCTGGATTTAAACGTCTTCTTGGCGATGGATCTGATTATGGAGTACGCTTCACGTATGCAGAGCAACCATCCCCAGATGGCCTGGCACAAGCGTTTACAATAGGCAAGGATTTCATAGGCGATGACAGCGTGTGTCTTGTGCTTGGTGATAATATCTTTCAAGGCAATGGTTTTACTGCAAAACTCAAGGATGCAGCACGTGCCGCAGAGGAAGATAAGAAGGCAACTGTATTTGGCTATTGGGTGAATGACCCGGAACGTTATGGGGTAGCAGAGTTCGATGCAGAGGGGAATTGTCTATCAATAGAAGAGAAACCGGAACATCCGAAGAGTAACTATGCTGTTGTGGGGTTATATTTTTATCCTAACAAGGTGGTGGATGTGGCAAGTAAGATTCAACCTTCGGCGCGAGGAGAATACGAAATTACGACTGTCAACCAGTGGTTCTTGCGTGATGGTGAACTGAAAGTGCAGACTCTTGGGCGTGGATTTGCATGGCTCGATACTGGTACACATGATTCATTATCAGAAGCCTCCACATATATTGAAGTCTTGGAAAAGAGACAAGGTTTGAAGGTCGCTTGTCTTGAAGGCATTGCCTATCGTCAGGGTTGGATAGACGAAGAACGTATGCGTGAGTTGGCAAAGCCAATGCTCAAGAACCAATATGGCCAGTATTTACTTAAAGTAATAGAAGAGGTAAAACAGACAGGTAATCCTAATTTAGATTAAAGTAAATCAAAGAGATATCTATGAACATACTTGTAACAGGGGCTAATGGACAGCTCGGTAATGAGATGCGTATCATAGCCAAACATTCAGATGATAATTATATCTTCACGGATGTAAATCAAGTTGAGGGTGTTGAAACAACTTATCTTGATATAACTGACATGGCTGCAATTCGAAAGGCGGTATCTGACAATCATATCAATGTTATCGTTAATTGTGCTGCGTGGACAAACGTTGATGCATGCGAAACTGATGATAGTCTTGCAGCTCTTGCTGAAAAACTAAATGCAGATGCTCCGGAAAATCTTGCCAAAGCAATAAAAGAAGTAAATGGACTTTTTGTTCAGATTTCTACGGATTATGTCTTTGGTAAAGAGCCTTATAATACACCTTGTCGAGAAGATCAGAAGGGAACGCCGACTGGTGTGTATGGCACTACAAAGCTGCATGGTGAGCAGAAGATTATGGCCTCAGATGTTAAATATGTAATTATTAGAACTGCATGGCTTTATTCAGAGTTCGGTAAGAACTTCTGTAAAACAATGCTTAATTTAACCGCCACAAAATCTGAAGTAAACGTAGTCTTTGACCAATGCGGAACTCCTACCTATGCTTATGATTTGGCCAAGGCAATAGGAATTATAATTGAGGATTATAAAAAAGAAGCATCTTTGCCTCAATATTCTAAAACTGGCATATATCACTTTTCTAACGAGGGCGTGTGCTCATGGTTTGACTTTACAAAGATGATTGCAGAGTATAGCGGTCACAATGAATGTGAGATTAAACCTTGCTATAGCATAGACTACCCAAGTCCAGTAAAGCGGCCGGCATATTCCGTATTGGATAAGAGTAAAATTAAGAATACTTTTGGCGTAGGAGTGCCTTATTGGACGGACTCTTTGAAGTTATGTATTAGTAATTTGCAGAAATAGACAGAACATGGAAGTAATAAAGACCGCAATCGATGGAGTTGTAATCATTGAGCCTAAGGTGTTCAAAGATGCACGTGGTTACTTTTTTGAATCTTTCTCCCAGAGAGAGTTCGAAGAGAAAGTTCGCAAGATTAACTTTGTTCAGGACAATGAAAGTATGTCCTCTTATGGTGTGATGCGAGGTTTGCATTTCCAACGACCGCCATATACTCAAAGTAAACTGGTTCGTTGCGTAAAAGGAGCAGTTCTCGATGTCGCTGTAGACATACGTAAGGGTAGTCCCACTTATGGTCAGCATGTGGCCGTAGAATTGACGGAAGATAATCATCGCCAATTTTTTGTGCCGAGAGGATTCGCTCATGGCTTTTCAGTATTGTCTGAAACTGCAGTGTTCCAATATAAGTGCGATAATTTCTATGCCCCTCAGGCAGATGGTGGTATCTCTATAATGGACAATTCGTTAGGTATTGACTGGAAAATACCGACCGATAAGGCAATTCTTAGTGAGAAGGACACTCTTCATGCTTGTCTGAAAGACTTTGACAGTCCCTTTTCTATAGATATGAATTTTTATCCAGAATTTAAATAGGTCTTAGTGTTTGAGTAAAAGATATGGAACAATATAAGCGAACAATCGTAATAACTGGTGGTGCTGGTTTTATCGGATCACACGTCGTAAGGCTCTTCGTAAATAAGTATCCTGAGTACAATATTATAAATCTTGATAAACTTACATATGCTGGTAATCTTGCTAATCTCAAAGATATTGAGGATAAGCCCAACTATAAGTTTACGAAGATGGATATTTGCGATTTCGACGCATTCTATCAGTTGATGCAGGATGAGCATGTTGACGGGATTATTCATCTTGCTGCAGAAAGTCATGTGGACCGCAGTATCAAGGACCCATTTACATTTGCCCGTACCAACGTGATGGGGACATTAACTCTCCTTCAAGCAGCCAAACTATATTGGGAGTCGTTGCCAGAAAAATATGAAGGCAAGCGTTTCTACCATATCTCTACCGATGAAGTGTATGGAGCATTACAGATGACACATCCTGAAGG
>ULWK01037755.1_pt1 | contig 29387 bp, 34 predicted proteins | sample 1960281 | NCBI WGS metagenome assembly ULWK01 (sample SAMEA4835810, study PRJEB28245) | human gut metagenome | biome: gut microbiome; material: fecal sample | place: Denmark | collected 2008 | reverse complement strand
GTGCAATAAATATTTTCTTTTCCTGAATATGAGACGCGAACCGAAGTACGAACCCGTGCTCGAGGCATCGTGAATCGCATTCGCACACGCCACACCGCCATACGTATGCGAGTCGTAAGAGGAGCGCGCCAAAACAAGGGAGGTGTTACTACTCTGATAATAGTAATCTGAATAATGCGTTGTTTCACTGCCGCCAACATTTGTCGGAACCATATCGAAAAACGGACCGCTCTCTGCCGCCACATTGGTTATCCAGCCATCTGTTGTTCCGGCGTTCACATTGCGGGTAGAACCGTCCGAATCGGTGATCGTCCAAACACGATTGTTTATGATTACACCTTTCACCCATTCATAAATACCACCGAACACACCTTCGATACCCAACCCGCAAACATATTTCGAGGTCTCGTTTTTCGTGTCAGTAATACCAGTCGCATTACTGGTCCCTGTTTTTGTCGCGGAAGAACCACTTACAGCACCACCAGCACCCAAAACAGCTTGAAGATTCCGATTCCCATACTTCGCATATAGCATAAATGCAATCACGCAATGCTGCTGGAAGTCAATACGCTGATAACCGGAACCGCGAGCAGTCGCATAACCGTCAAAATCATTTGTGGATTTACTAACTGTTGGATTCACACCGCTACGGCTATATAACTTATTACCGGTCATATAACCTTTATAGGCTCCGACAAGCGAACGTGGAACATGCTTATATGTGCCATCCACATTATAAAAGGCAAAGCGGTAGGTAAACTTGTTGTTGTCAACCTTGACCCATTTGTAATAGAACTCCGGAAAATCCACCATAACATCGCCTTCCGTACCGTCCAGCTTGGCGGCGGTGCCGTCCTCGTAAAAATTACTATTGTCGTCACGCAGATAAGCGATAGTAACCTCGCCATCTTTGGTTTTCTTGCAAAGACAGCGACGGAACTTGGCAAGGATCATCTTTATAACACCGGAGTTGATTTCGCCGGTGATGTTCTGTGGATCGCTTTTAGACTTGTCGAACGTAATTCCCGCGTCAACGATCTTTTCATACTCAAACGACACGATACGGCTGGCTGAATTGGCCGTAAAACTTTGGTCGGACGGTTTCAGATAACCGGAAAAACTGTCTACCGAAACGGTGTACCCTGTACCCGAAGGAACTTTGACGATGACTTGTGCTCCCTTGCCGGTTCCGATCACTGCACCACCGGAAGTCTTTTTGACGGTAACGGTACGGCCGGAACAGTCCCCGCCGTCGTCCGCCGTGACGTTGACCGTCACTTTCTCACAGGAGTACACAAGGCTGATCTGCCTTTCATTGCCGCCGACCGCCACATAGGTTTGTGCTTCAGGTGAAGCGTAACCGGAAGCGGATTCCGGTGTCACGTCATACTCTACCTGCATGGGAATGCTTATTTCCAATGCCTCGCCGTTCCATATCAGTTCCGTTTGTTGGCCGGAATAAGAAACGGTGACTTTCTTGCCGACAAGCGCGGCATCGTTCACGCCCTGATTACTGGACAGCTTGATGACCGCCTTTTCTTGGAAAGAAGAGGTACCGCCACTCCCGGCAATACGCCAGTCGGCCTTTTTCTCAGCCGTTATATTGTAAAGCTGATAAAAGACATAATCCTTTTCTTTTTCCTCGTAAACACGGCACTGCTGGCCGATGGAAAAGTTACGGGTTGCTTCACCTGATTGATAGGTCAGCGTGTCCTCGCCGGGTGTGGAAGGCAAATCCGGGGTTTCCGCGAATTTCCCGTCAAGGGAATTGACAAGGTTTGTCACCTGTTCCACCTTTTCATCGAGGGTGCCAAGAGATAAATAAAACTCTTCTTTCGTGCCCTCATAACCACCCAACTGGGCGGCATCCCACGCGCTAAGCCCGTATTCGTCCAAATCGGCATAACAATGCTTGCCGTCGGATAGTTTCGTCACAATTTTACCGTCAGTCCTGCGTTCGAAAAGCCACACGTTTTCAACGATGACGGTTTTATCGGCCGCCCATTCTGCCGTACTCTTCACTATTTGCTGGTACACGTATGCACCCGTTGTCGATTCGCTCATTTTAAATATCCCTCCTTGATTATGATTGTTGCTTTTGTAAAATCCGTCTGCCCTGTCAGGTAAACCGCGCCGCCGTAGCCGCCGCCACCTCCGGAGCCTTCACCGCTGCGTTTCCATACGGCTTTGCCCTCGGTATTGTCGTGGCACTTCCAGAATGTCTTGTTGCCGTATTCGTCCACTGTCCATACTTCCACGCCTACATAATAGCCGTCGTCGTCCACCGTCGGGATATGATCGAGAAAAGAAGGCATCTTTTCTTCCAATACACCGATGCGGTTTGCCGCTTTCGTATCCGCTTCTTTCAACAGTAGAATGGCGTCCGAAAGGGTTTTGTCCGCTTTCTTCAGTGCTTCCAACTGTTTCAGTATATCCGTCAGCCATACGGCCTGCAGCTTGTCGAAAAAGGTGGCCGTACCCTCGGCGGTAATTTCGATATAACCCGCGTCTGTGGGCTTCGCCTGTACTGCCTTGGCGAAATAACGGACGGCGATGTCACGCACCTTGTCGTCGGCATATTCGCGCTGGATATGCTCTTCGTCCTTGACCAGGTAAACGGGGAATACTTCCACATCCGTAGCCGCCAGTGGCAGCACCATGCCGTCGATGCTCACCAGTCCGGAGGCGATACCGGCATCCGATACCGCACAACCACAGATCACACAGTTGCCATACTGGGCGAAGAAGTCGTCGGCCACGCGAAGCCCTTCGCTTTGCAACTCCAATAAATCGTTTCCCGACCATTTCCTTACGCCGGGATATTGTACATGACGTTTCATTTCTTGGTTACTATTTTATAGGTTCTGTCTGCTATTTTATAACGCTCGATCTCCGCCCGGACAAGGCTAAGATCTATGCCTTCCGGCACATAGACGATGAAGTCCACATCTTGGAAACTCTGCCCGCCTTCACCCTCCAAGGCGATTTCCTGCATCGGTTCGAACAACACCCAGTGCGCCGGTTCCGAGTTCAAGCCGATGGCGAGGAACTGGTCCTCGTAACTCTTGATCAGGATGCCGCCGCCGAACGTCTTGCTCAGGTGCCCTTCGAGTGAACGGTGCTGGCTGGTGACGTGCACCTTGTAGCGGTAGTAATCACGCCACGCGGCAAATACCAGCCACACGCTTTCCAAGTCAATGAGTGCCCAAAGCCAGCCGAGGCGTACCCTTTGACGGCGGTGCGGGGCCACATACTGCCGGACCAGTTCTTTAAAGTTCAGGATGATGTTCATAACCATTTTGTTTTAGATGTCGTTGATTGATACCATTTCCAGCACGCTGTCCTCCGTATAGTTGAAATAACCGGCATACAGGTAGGCCATCGTGTCGATCGGGATAAAGTCCGCGTCCTCTGTCCCTTTGCGGGCGAGAGAAATCATCTTTGCCGTAACCACGCCGGTAACGCCCGTAACCGCCTCAAGCATTTTATGCGAATAAATCACACCGCCGAACTTCTGTGCCGTTTTGAATTCCTCCAGCGAGGCCAGCACAGCCTCGCGGACGGTATCGACCGGGTTTGCCGGGTTGTAGTACACCTTGATGTCGTATTTCACTTCGTCGGCATCGGTCGAAATGACTTCCGATTTCGTGCCCGCGAACTTTACCGCGTCGATATAGTTCTTGAAGTTCAGAAGTTGGTTGCTCGTAAGCGGGACGATCATCCCCTCTTCGTCCTCGGTGGCGACACGGAACATGATCGTGTTGTCCTCCGCGACATTGACAGAGGCTATCTTGATGACACGGGCGGCTTCATCCACCTTCTCATATTCCAAGAGCCCGGTCACGGTGTCAAACACCAGTTCGTAGCCCATTTGGAACTCGTAGCATTTGTCGTTGTACCAGGTGACGGTACCGGCAACCTCTTTCTCCGCGTCTGCATCCATTTCCCGTTTGAATGCGTCCAGCACCAGTTCAAAATTGTAGATGCAGTATGCCACGCAATGCACCCACAACCGCCACTCGGCAGCAGCCGACGTGGAAAGGCTGAATGTAGCCTGCAACCTTCCGGTTATGCTTTCCTCTATTTGCTGAATCGTTCTTGCCATTGTGCCTCCATATAAGTGGTGATGTTTCTATTTATCTTTTTGACTACCGTCTTTTTGACAAGGCGGCTGTCGTCGTCAATCCGTACCCGGCTACCGATAGCCAGTTTGATGTCCGGGTAAAAGGCTCCCAGTTCCCGGCCCGCTTCCACAACGGCGGAAGGTTCGTTTTTCAGGTCGGGGTTGTTCGCTACAATCTCGCCCGTCGCTTCCGCCGTTCCGTAATATTGCAGGGCAATGTCCAGCAATATCTGTTCGTCTTTCACCTCAATCGTTTTCATAACTTGCCTCCACATTCAAATCGTTCGAATAGGTCGCAAAGGCGACTTTCTTCACTTTCATACCATCGGCGGTGAACTCCTTGCGGGTGGAGCGGAGCAAACCTTCGGGGTCATTATCCATCATGTAGTTTACCGCCCCGACACCGGCTTCCGCTTTTTGCCGGATATGCCCTTTGTCGCTGTAGAGCAAATCCCGTTGGTGCTGGTAAGTGCTTTCCGCGACCAACAAATCACCGGTTGTCAAGTCCAGGTCGCCGTCCGATTGTTGCTTGTAGTCCTTCATACCTTATCCCTCCAAATAATTAGGTAAGTCAGCCTGTATGGAGGCGAACTTTGCCGAGTTTATCGGCGTGCCCGACGGACCGTGCGGTGTTGTCACCGTCAAAGCCTGTATCGCCGTCAGCATATCGTCCAATGTCTTTTTTAATCCGCTACCGCCACGGGTGATCGTGACACCGGCGGTCGATGCCTTGACGGTGGTACTGCTTGCCGTTACGGTCAGCCTGTCCGCTTCATGCAGGGCTTTCACCTTGTCGTTCGTTACCTCCAGCTTGTCTGCATCCACATGGATGGTTATCTTTTCGCCTTTCCAAATATCAATATTTTCGGTATCGATAACCACTTTCAGATCGTTGTCAGTGAATATCACCTTGTCGATTTCCGTAAACTGACAGACAAACAACTCGTTGCTCTTTCCTATACGGCAGACCAGTACCGTGCTTTGCATACGCGGGATGAAGGCGAATCCCTGAAGGTCGGCATTCACCAATCCGCGAAGCCTGACGTCGAAGTAATCCACCTGGTCGTCACGCTTTACCGTGCAGGTAAACTCGTCCTCGTTCACTTCGGTAACGACGCCCTGGAACACATGGTCGCCGCTCTCTCCGAACCGTTCCTGGAACTTCCGGCGTAATTCTTCCATTTCCTTGCTCATGCCTTGATACCGATTTCAACGGTGCGACGGCCGCCACCCGTCCCGAAAGACGTTTCCACACTTTCGATGAAGTAGTCGCCGCTCCGTTCGTTATATACTTTGTCCTCGATGCTTGCCACCATGCCGGGCAAGGCATACGGCAGGAGGAATGTCTTTATCTTACCCCGGTAGCCGTCGAAGCTGTACCGTTTCAGCTCCTCCTGGGCCAGCGTCTTCAGTTCTGCGGCATCCTTTACATCGTAATAGTAAAAGGTGCGTGTCTCACCGCCGTCCTCGCCCAGCTCACCCTCTATCTTCGTGCCATCCTTGTAATAGCAGACGGCCTTCACTTTCAGTTTGACATCCTCGGCCAACTGGTATTTCAGCTCATCGTCACTGATCACATTCTCACGAAGGACGTATCTCACCGTCTCGCCTTTCACGTCGTTGGCTTTGCCGACATTCAGTTTGCCGTCAATGTCAAAGTAAGCGACCAGCCCGTATTCCTTTTTCAGCAGTCCGAGCACCCAGCTTCCGGGTTTATTGTTGATGACAAAGTTCTTTAGCGTAAGGTCAACGATATTTCCCATTTGAACACTCGTTAGAACAGTGTTCAAACACTCTTTGAGCGTCGTTTCTTTCTTGCTGAAAACGCAGTTCAGGAAACGCAGTTTGTAATATTCGTCCTCGCATTCGATCTCCAAGGGAACTTTATAGTTCAGCCGTTTCACATAACCGACAAATTCGGTGTTCAACGAACCGTCATAACCCAGCTTTATCTCCACCTTGTCACCCACCTTGACTACCTGGGCCGTCTCGATATGCGTAGGCGGCTCACCGGCATGTTTCAGCACCGCCGTCACCGGAACTTTGACGGTAGCGGTGGCGGCAAGGTCATACAGGCTTCTTTTAATCTTCACGTCGTGGACGCTTTTAAAAGAGACCGAACCGATTTTTATTTCACAGCATAATACAAACATATCACTCCAGTATTAATTCAAAACTCCGGTCGGTGACCAGTTCCATCGTAAACACCTGGGCCGTCTCGCAGCCTTTCATCTCGGCAAAGTCGATGCTTTTTATCACAACCTTGTCCTCTTCATCCAGGAAGATGTCCGTCAGGGCGCATTTCAGCGTAACCGACTCGTTGATGTTATACAGTTCTGCAAGGTCCCCCAACTGGTTGTCGGGAAAATCCGTATCCAAACAGACTCCGGCGATGCGTATGTCGTAATCGTCCACCGAGATCAGCTCCTTGACCGTCCCCTTGCGCCCGACCATCGCCGTCTCGACAATCGTCTTTTTACCACGTATGGAGATAACGGCGTTCGGTATCTCGTATTCCGTACCCTTGTGCTCCAGCACCACCGGCATGAAATACCACCGGCCCTGTGCGTCCTTTTTGCGGAGGGTGGAACCGAAGTCGGAGTTCGTTTTCTCCGAGGCCTGTTCGCCTGGGTATTCGTACCCGTCGCCTTTGTATTTGCCGGGTGCGTCCGGAATGAAGCCGCCGGGGTACGGCAGCCCTTTGTAGCCGATTACATTCAGCAGCATGTCACCCAAGCTGAACTGGCTGACGCGCTTGAATGTTTGCGCAACTTCCTTAACCGTGTATTTTGTCGCCATACGCTATCCTTCCCCTAATTCCTCCAAAATGTTCATAACCTCCTGACGTATCGTGTCGCCGCCCTTTTGGTCGGTGTTGGCCACATGGATCACCACCTCATCACATACCTTGCCGATTTGAATGCTGCGTCCGCTGTCATTGTACGTCCGGCTGTTATCTGTCGTGAACTGGTTGTTCGTCTCGCGGATGTTCTCAATGTTATAAGCGTCGGAGTGGTTCGGGGTCGGAATATCCGCAGCTTTCATGCCCGGAGCGGAAGCCAATACAACCGGGACGGCGACCGCAGCCGCGATTTTCCGGACGTTCCGCATGATGTCGGCCAGGTAGTTTGTTTCTTCACCGTCGTATGCCTGCGTCCGTTCGTCGATTTTGCCGGTAGCCGGGGCCGCGCTGTTTAAGGGAACCGTTTTTCCGATAACCTGCGCAGCCGGGGCGGTCACTTCGGCGGCCTTCACCGGGATCGTTACCGGTTCCAGTTTCCGTGTGGCGGCCGTGTATTCGGCTGTCTCGCCAAGGTTGGCCGCCACCGGTTCGTCATCCAAACGAATCGCAGCCGGTTTCTTTGTTCCCGTTTTCCCTTTGGAAGTGGTGCCGATCTTCTTCATCAGCGTGTCGAAGTCCGGCACGTTTGCAGCCGGGGATGTAACCGGTTCCGGAATTTCCGGCATCAGTTTGTTTGCGGCATCGGTATCATCAGGCTGCATGGAAGAAGCCCAACTGTCCCGTCCCGCCTGTTTGCCTTTTTCCCAAGCGGCAGAATAGCTACCGCCTTGCAGGGTATTGTAGGCTACCGATACGGGGTTGGTACCCAATACACCTTCGCCTATATCGGTGAACCCTTCCTTTGCAAGTCCGGCGGCCTCTTTGAAATTTCCTTTAAGTAAGCTGACAATGGCCGAGCAAACACCGCCGATACCGGACAACACCTGTTTGAAAGGCTTCACGATGCTGTCAAGCAATGTCCGCCCGAACTCCTTTACCACTTCCCATACGCCAAGTACCACCATGCGGAAACCCTCGAACTTCTGCCAGCAATAGGTGACGGCAGCGATAACGGCACCGATGGCGATTGCTATCAGTCCGATGGGCGAGGCTGCAAATGCGGCGTTGAGAGCCCATTGCGCGGCGGTCAGACCGCTTGTGGCGGCGGTCTGTGCAATATCCAATACCTTTTTGATACCGCCGATAACGACCGCCTTTTGTGTCCAGGCGTAATTCAAAGCCATCGCAGCAGTCAGTATGCCCAACGTGGCGGTCAGTCCGACAATAACCGGATTTCCCTCCTGAACCAGCGAATACCAGCCTTCGAAAAAGCCGATAACCACCTCTAACACGGCAGACACGCCGGAAAGTACCGTACCGGCAATCGTCAACCCCGCACCGATAACAGGCAGCATCAATTCGCCCACCTCCGTACCGATATTCTTGAACTGGTTCCATACCTCGGTAGCCTTCTGCATACTGTTTGCCGAATAGCCAAGCGCGGCATCCGTCTCACCGGAGGCGTTCACCACGTCGTTCATGGAATCCGAGAGTTTACCTATATCGGACGTAAGGACGGCAAACGCGCTCTTCGCCTCTTTATCCACCAGGCCGATCTTTTCAAGGAACGAGGATTTCTGTTCATCGTTCAAGCCGTCCATCACCCGTTGAAGGTCGGTGAATATATCAACCACGCCACGTATCTTGCCCGTATCGTCGAACACGTCCACACCGGCGGCAGACAGTTTCTTTCTCACGTCCACCCTTCCCAATACCGAGAAGGCGTTTTCCATCAATGTGGCGGCACGTTCGGCACTCTGACCCTTACCGGTCATGTAGGCGAACGTTCCGGCCACTTCCTTGTAGGCGATGCCGAGATTGTCGGCACCGGCGATCAGGTTCGGCATGTAGCGGGCGAAGTCTGCAAATTCACCCGCGCCCACACGTTTGGCGGCAAAGAAGGTGTCCAATACCTCAGCCGCCGTCGTATTCTCCTTGCCCACGATGGAAAGTGTTTGCGCCAATGCCGCCGAAACGGTATTGAGGTCGGTAAAGCCCGCCTTGCTTCCCTTCAGGGCGGCATCCAAGATGGACAGTGACAGGTCCACGTCATCCACCTGCGAGTTGATCGCTTCAAAACCTACCGGCGTGACCTGCACGTCCGTCTTGTTATCGGCGGCAATCCGCTTCAACCGCTTCTTCAAATCGTCCAGTCCCGGTTCGTCCAATTGGGCGGTAATATTCACCTGGGCCATGTTCTCATCGAAGCTCATGCCCGCACTTCCGGCCAGGCCGATAGCGGTCATTCCCGTGACAAGGGGGTTCTTCAACAAATTGGCTCCGGGTATCGCGTCAAAGGCTTCATCCGCCCATTTCTTGAACTTGCCGCCACCGGCGGCCGTCTCCAGTCCCTCTATCTCATCAGTGAGCCGGGCAATCTCGCGGTTGTATTCCTTGATGGCCGGGAGATTGTCGGCGGGTATCCATTCCTTTTCGGCTTGCAAGGCATCGACCTTCATTTTCAGCGAGCCGATCGTATGGCCCGTGTCACGGCAAACGCTGTCCACCGTCCGGACCTTTTCCTGCACGCCGGAAAGGGCGGCCACGGTTTTATCCGAGGTCGCCGTAATGTTCCCCAGCCTTGCGCTGATCTGGTCACGTAAAGAGAAGATGTATTCTATCTTGTTTGCCATAATTTGCCTATGCTGTTAATAAAGTCATGTTTTACCCATTCGGCCATCTTGACCTGCAAGGCCCATTCCTCGTCGCCGAGCGTTGACGGGTCGATGTGCAGCCAGTGGCGGATCAGTGCGTCCGAGAGGAACAGCCAGCCGGGTTTCTCCGCGACGGCCGTGCCGCTTACAGCTTTTTTAGTTCCGCCTCCTTGATGTCGATCAGTTCGCCCAGTTTGGCCGAGACGCCGAGGAACAGCGCGTCATCCGTCTTGATCTCTTCGTCACCGGCCAGCCAGCAATTGCGCAGCATGATCTCGTTATATTTCATCGGATCATTTTTGCCGACAACGGCTGCCGCGCCAAGCGTTTTTCTGTCCGGGCGTTTCAGGTAGGCCACTTTGTCGCCTACCGTCACACAGAACACGTCGCCATGTTTCTTTTTCCAATTCTCTATCTGTTCGGGGGTAATTGTCTTTGTTTCTTCCATGATTATACTTTATTATTACGGGTTACACTACATTATATTCCACGTCACACGCGATGAAAGGCAGGGCGTGTTCACTGTACAGGTCGCCTTCTTTCATGTTGTTCGGGGCTTCCGTTATGGAGGCGTTCACTACTTTGTCGGTCTGCACCACGCCGCTTTCCGACACGTAAGAGACAATGATGTCAAATTCCAAATCGGTAACATCGTCATATCCCTTGGCTTTGGCGGCCGCTTGCATGGCGATCAGTTCGGACTGGAGGACGGTAACCGTACCCTCGTATTCTTTCCGGCCCATCTGTATGCCACGCGCTTTTTTACCGGTAGCGTACAAGGCTTCTTTCTGACGCTTGGACTTGTATTCAATCCCGCGAAGCCCGACAACCGGTTTGCCAAGCAACACGACATTGACATCGACCCAAGCGTATTCCTTTGAATTGAATGTTGCCATTATTTACTTTTGTTATAGGGATTGTTAAATGATAAGTCCACATTGATTTCCTTCAGAAGAGCGGTCGGTACGACTTTCGCCTGTATATTCAGTTTATTTGTCGAGATCAAATCCTGCTTCGGGTCCACGTATGCGGTAAAGCCGGAGATTTCCCCTTCCATGTTCACGTTGATGTTACGGACAAGCATCTGTTCGTAATACTTGCACATCGGAGTCGGTATCTGGCCGGTTTCCGGATCAACGGAAATACTGTCCATGATTTCGTCGACGTATGTCTTGTAACAGATCACCAACGCTTTTTGGATAACGCGCGTAAGGCTCAGACGGTGGTAGTCGTCCGTCGTTGCCACGGCGGTCGGATCGTCGTTCAAGTAATAGCCGTTCTTGCCGATAAACGTGCGGTAGAAGATATACCCGGCATCATGCAGGGTGTTCCAAAGGCTGTAGTCATCTTCCGGTTTCTTGCCGTCCGTCAGCCATCCTTCTGCAGCGATGCTTCCGTCACGGACACGGGCCAGGGAGATATTGACCGCACAGGTCGCCAACCGGCCAAGCACCTGACCGATGGCCGCCGAATAAAACTTACCGTTGCCAACTTTTCCGTCAGAAGCCAGTACCACCGATACGCTGTCCTGGCTGCCCTCACGCGGCTGGTACAAACCGGTCGTTTCACCACTCCATGCCAAAGCCGGAAGCAATACCACGAACGGGGCGATTTTTTCCAGGTAGTTGCTTGCCACCTGCTGGGCGGCCGTTACCGCCGTTACCACGTCCGGATCGATACACTTTGTAATCTCCGGCTCATAGTCCGCTCCCGGATTGACATTGATACCGACCAGGCGGATACGTCCGGCGGCGGAATCAATCAGCTTTCGGAGTGGTGCGTCATCATCCATCGCACAGATTTCAGTCAGCGTCTTGTCCTCGTCCACAACCAGCAGGTGCAGTTCCGCACCGTCTCCGGCAGCGGTATAAAAGGCCATGATGTCTTTATAAAGCAACGGGTTGTTCTCCTTTGTAATGCCGTATTTCTTCAAGTCGGAGGTACCGGCAAGGATATACACTTTGTCAAGTGCCAGCTTGGTATCGACCGCCTTCCCCGAAAGGATCAGCCCGGAGATACCGTCGTCCGACAGGGTGACGGTTCCGATATTGCCGTTACCCAGCGTTATATTTACATTTGGTAAACTCATATTAATTGCGTTTTAATAGTTTTCGAACACCTTTCAAACCGAGCAAAAGAGCCAAGAGTGAAAGCGATAGTTTCCCGGTCCGTATCCATGTCTCCTGCCACCAGGTAAGGCGGTTCACTTCCACCTCGACCTTTACTTCTTGCGGCACATAGATGATTGAATCCTTTCCGGGCACATAGATTGTATCGGGTGCGGCTTTCGCCTTGTAGTCCAGCTTCCCGTCTTTGAAGGACAGGTCGGTTTTCATTGTCCTGCCTTTCAGTTCCTCCACCTGTCGCATAAGAACCCGGCCGGTACTGTCACACTCGAACAGGGCAGACATCAGCGCGGAATCCGGGGAGAGATAGACGGGTACCAGCCTATCCCTCACGACCGGCTCAGGCACCGGTAGGTTCGCGGGCGTGCCCCTCGACATCTTCGGCCCGGCGCAACTCGCCCAGCACAGGGCAAGCGTTAGTATGATCAGCAAAAGGGCAGCGGTTCGCCTTTTCAACAGCCCGGCGAAGCCGTGCCAGTTCCTTCCGTATCGCATTGATTTCTTTCTTTAATGGTTCGACAACCTGCTCCATCAGGATGGACATCGCTTCTTTGACATTCGCCAATTCGTCGCCGCGCGTGTCCACCTTGGAGGCTTCTACCTGCGCCCGAAGGCTGTCGACCTCAGCGTCGTACTTCTTGCGCAGGAGTTTAGCCGTAAGCCACGAGCTTAACGGTGCGGTTATAATTGCGGCCACCAATGAAATGATCTCTAAAGGTCCCATCCTGATTTTACAAGCGTTTTATTCTTCGTTCAACAACTCCCAACCGGCTTCCACATCCGGCATGACCGCCGGGATACCGTTCTCCACCTCGCTGATGGCGGCGGCAAGGGCGCACATCGTCCCTTTGTCGTCCACGTCCGGGACATACGTCGTCGGTACCTGCATTTCCCGGCATACGCGGGTGATGTAACCGGACGTGTTGTTCTCCGTCCGCGGTGCCCAACGGCTGATGAAGTCTGCAACTGTTTGCAGGCCGTGTTTCCGGCGGTAGTTCTGCAACAACCTGATTAAAGCGCGGTAACCGTGCGCCATATCCTTGAACTCCTCAAAAGCGTCGTCTTTCTTTGCGCCGACGGCGACTTCACCTTTCCAGTCGGTGGCATCCGAATTACGGATATTCCCCGGATTACAGTTTCTTATACCTCGTGGTTCCATTTATCAACCTCCCGCAGCCGCTACATGATCCGACATAATGGCTGCCATCGCGTCTTTCTTCTTCGGTAGTACGATGAAGTAATGGCGGAAGTTCACGAGGCTGCGCTGGTTCAGCGGGTCGGTTTTCGCTTCGCTGTAGTACATCTTCGTGCTGCCCGATGCCTTGAACACTCGTTTGGTGTAGAAGGCGACGGATGCCTGGTATTCATTCGCTTTAGCCGCAGTACCGAAAGCGACCTTCGTACCGGCCGCCGCGTAAACCGGATTGTCCGAATACTCGTACACCTCAAACCCATACAGGTTGGCAATCTTGCCGGTCGTATAGTTGTAATACTGGTCCTTGAACTTCTGGTCGGTCATCAGCAGGTCGTTCACATGATCCGAGCACAACACCAGGCGACGTCCCTGTACGGGGATTTTCAGTTTATCGAATTTGTCCTTCAGGGTGATAATGTCCTTCACCTGCAGGCGGCGGCGTCCGCTTTCTCCTTCCACGAGCTCGCCGGTTGTTTTCAACACCGGTGTCTTGGCCGCATCCTTGTCCGGGGCCAGTGCATGGATCGCCTTGGCGTATTTCTTCTCCTTGATGGCATCCGCATGGCGTTCCTTCAGGCTGGCCATCTTGTCGTAAGAGGACGCATACAGTTCGTCATCCGTCACCGGGGTCGGCTTGGTCTGAAACTTGTCAAGCGAGAACACCGCGTCATTATCGGTGATTTCCTGTACTTCGAGTGGATAGGTCGTATTATTGACCAATACTTCCGGATCGCCTCCGACATCGATCATGTGAATCACGTCGTTCTCGGCATACTGTGAATAATCAGGCAGGCCGTCAAGGAAGGTCGCCACATCCCCGGCGCGAAGTGTTTTAATCAATTCCCCGGTCCACAGCTCCGTCAACACTCCTTCGCAAAGTGCGCCGGAAGGCATGAAGGGACCGGCCGCCAATGATACGCCGACGGCGGTAGCGGCTCCGGCCGTGGCTGGTACGCCCACAAGGGCGGCCATCATTACGCCCATCATCGCGTTAAACAACAGGGCGGTAATCGCTTTTAATCCGAATTTTGTCTTCATCCGTTCTTTCGTTTTTTGTTGATTAATAATTGGGACAGTCCACACCATATTCGGCCTTGTACAGCTTCATGTAGGTGGATTTGTCGTTGTTTCTAAGTTCCATCATCTTATCGGCCGGTACGTCCGACAGCTTCTTGTATTCCGAAGCGGTACCGCCACCACCTGCCGGGCGGATGATGTCCGTCGGCTTCTGCGCCGGGCTCATGGCCTCGAACGTCAGCTTCAGGCTTTCCAGCCCTACCTGCTTGCCGAGTGCGATAAAATGATCCTTTTTCTCCGCCGTGATACGACGCTCGGTAATGGCGCTTTCCACGGCAGCCGTGATACCGGCCAATTGCATTTGCTCCTTTTCCTGTCTCAATTGCTCGTTGGCTGTCTTGTAGCCCAAAAGCACTTCGATCGTGGAAAGGATTTCTGTTTCCGTTGCCGTTTCCGGCAAGCCCAGTTTGAGGGCGATCGCTTTAAAATCCATCTTTTCGTCTGGTTTTTGAGTGTTATTAATAAGCAGCGGGAGGCTTTCCGATTCCTCTCCGGCCGCCAGTTTCAATTCTTTCCCCTCGGCGTTCAATATGAGCGGTAATGCGTTGTCATTGCCACCGATGTCTACCATGCTGACCTCGGTCAGCTTGCTGCGGGTGACGGTTGCGCGGTACTGACCCGGCTTGACAAGTTCCTGGGCGTCGCTGTATTCGAGAACGTCCACATTGGCACTGGCCATACGCAGCGTGCCCTTTTCCCATTGCGCTTTCGCCTGTTTCGATTCCTCGCGAACCCCGTCGAAATAAGGTTCGCCGGTTACACGACCGTCCTCCTTCTTTACATCCTTGATGCAGCCGATGATCACGCCGCGCCAGTGCATCCATAGCAGCACGGGGTTCTTCTCGTATTGGGAGATGTCCATGCCCGCCGTACTGATCCAGGTGCCGTAGCAGTTGACCGACTCATCGCTGATTACAATTCGTTTTGCCATTCCTTTTTATCGTTGATATGTCGCAAACTTACACTCCATTAATGGGGTCCAAAAAAATCTCCCCAACTTTTGGGGACTTTTCCCCAAGCATTAAAGGCTTGTCCCCAACCGTTGTGCCGTTTGTTGCTACCGGACGGCTTTCTTTACATTTTTGCCGAAAAACAAACCATTTTACTTATGGCGTTATCAAAAAAGGAACTGGAAAAGACAAAGGAGCTCGCAAGGCTTTATTACCTGAACGGGGACACGCAAAAGCTGGTGGCCGAAAAGGTCGGTGTCTCGCGCGTCACCGTAAACAAGTGGGTGAGCGAAGGAGGGTGGGACGCGCTGCGCACCGCCAAATCCATCACCCGAAAGGAGCTGGTCGCAAAAATCATGCGGAAGGCCGACGAACGGCTGGAAAGCGGGGAAATGACTGCGGACGAAATGGCGAAACTGGCGGCCAGCATCGAGAAAATAGACAAACGGACCAACGCGACAACCATCATCGAAGTATTGACTTTGTATAACAACTGGCTGGTATCACGCACCCAGATAGACAAGGAACTGACAGTCGATTTCCTTAAAATGACCAACCGGTACCAGGACACGTTCATCGCGGAACAGGTTTCTGCCGAAAGTCCGGCTCTATAATATAAAATGTATATGGCGACACAACTGAACCAGAAAGAAGCATTAAAGAGGTGGAAACAGCTTTGCGAAACGATCCAGAACTTCTCCACCGTCAACGCTGCCGAGACGAAGGCCGAGCAATTGAAGCGTATCGACCGGGCGCGGAAAGACTACGCCTACTTTGTGGAGTATTATTTTCCGCATTATTGTACGGACAGCGAGACGGGCAAGGTTATTCCGTCGGCGAAGCACCATATCGAAGCGGCAAAGAAGATCTTGAAACGCCGGACACTAAAAGCCGTGTTCAAATGGGCACGCGGGCAGGCCAAATCCACCCACATGGACGTAATGATACCGATGTGGCTCATGGCGCAGAAGCGGCGTGAGATAAATGTCATGGTATTGGTCGGAAAGTCGGAAGATTCCGCCTGTACCCTGCTCGGCGACATACAAGCCGAACTGCAATACAACAAACGCTATACGCACGACTTCGGAACCAAATACAATGCCGGTAACTGGCAGGACGGCGAGTTTGTCACCTCCGACGGCGTGGCCTTCTTCGCCCGTGGTCGTGGCCAGTCGCCGCGTGGCCTCCGTTACCGGAACCGGCGACCGGACTATATCGTCATCGACGACTTGGACGACGACGAACTGTGCGAGAATGACAGCCGGGTGCGCAAAATAACCGAATGGGTGAAAGAAGCCCTTTTCGGGGCGTTCGGTGCCGAAGGCGGGCGGTTTATCATGGTCGGCAACCTGATCAGCAAGTGCAGCGTACTGGCGAACATTGCCGCATCAAAAGGCGTGGAGGTCAGCCAGGTGAATGTCATAGACAAACACGGCAGATCAGCCTGGCCGGAATATTGGACGGCAGAGCGTATAGCCGAAAAACGCGAGTTCATGGGATACAGGGCTTTTGAAAAGGAATATATGAACAACCCCATCAAAGAAGGTACCGTATTCCGTAAGGACTGGATCAGGTTCAAAAAGATACTGCCGCTCGATAAGTACGATGAAATTGTCGCCTACTGCGACCCCTCGTTCAAAGGCTCGACCAAGAACGACTACAAGGCCATCAAGGTTTGGGGAAAGGTCGGAACGGAACTGCATCTACTGTTTGCCTTTGTCCGGCAATGCTCCGTGGCCGAGATGGTACGCTGGTTCTACGACCTTCACGAACGGCTGCCGGAAGGGGTGATCTGCAAATACATGATCGAGGCGAATTTCCTGCAGGACACCCTGCTGGATGATTTCGAGGCGGAAGGCAACCTGCGCGGATACCAATTGCCCATACAGGCCGACAAGCGGAAGAAACCGGACAAGTTCCAGCGTATCGAGGGCATATCCCCGCTATGGGAACGCGGCTTTGTCTTTTACAACGAGGACTTGCAGAACGATCCCGATATGCTGACCGGTATCGAACAGACGCTTTCCATAGAAAAAGGCAGCAGCACGCACGATGACGGTCCCGACGCGGACGAAGGGGCGATCTATGTTTTGCAGAAGCATTCAAGAGTACAGAAGTTTAAACCGAGCATCGGCATACGCCGGTCTCCTAAAAATAGTTGGTAAGACATGAAACAGTTTATTAAAGACATTATCCTGAACTATCGGATCAGGCGTGCCATTAAGTTGGCGGAAGAGTTATCCAAAGTAAGCAAACGGAAATACCTGGTCCTTCAGGTGGCCGGTGTGCCGAAGGTGTATTCCAAACAGGAACTGAAAAAGATGATCGCACAACGTAAGTTCCGAAAAGGTACGACCATCCAGGATCTGGAAAAGCGGGCCATTGTCATAACAGGTCCGGAGGCAACGGAGGTAACGCACGGAATGGCAGACCTCGCAATATACCGTGGTAATAGTAGAACCGTAGAACGTTTATTATAACCGGTATGTTCCTGACAGAAGACGATTATATAGTGGCCAGCAGTACCGCGCTCGGCGTATTGCAGCAAAGTTCGGAGGACAAAAGGAATACGGCGGAGCGGATGGCGGTCGAGGAAGTATCCGGCTATCTGCGCAGCCGGTACGACGTGAAGAAAATATTCGCCGCTACCGGTGGTGAACGTAACGATGTGGTGGTGATGCGGACTTGCGACGTGGCACTCTACCACCTTTCCTCCTGGTTGCCTAACCGGATGGGGCACGAGATCCGGAAAGAACGCTACGAACTGGCATTGAAATGGCTGGAAGGCGTGCAAGCCGGAAAGATAACGCCCGACCTTCCGACCGTGACCGGGGAAGATGGCGAGGAGGATGTGAATAACCCCATGAAGTGGGGTTCGGAGAAAAAGAATACTTATATATGGTAGGCTATGGCAAAAAAAAATAGGAACAACACCGATATGCGGATCGGTAATTTCAACCTGGCATCCGCCCGTGACCGCAAACGTATCCAGTCAATGACCGTTGAACTGAAACTGCAGGCGGATGCGCTCACGCAAAAGGATATGCGCTCCTGGCGTCAGGCATGGCAAACCGCCATCGACATCGAAAACCCGCGCCGTGGGAGGCTGTACGACATCTACCGGGACGTGGAGGTGGACCTGCATCTTGGCGGTTGTGTGGACCAGCGTAAGGGATTTGTCGAGAAGAAAAGTTTCAAACTGGTGGATGCCAAAGGCAAGCAGGACGATGTGGCCACACAATTATTGGAAGCCGCCTGGTTTAAGGACCTGATCGGCTATATACTGGATTCCCGCTATTGGGGCCACTCCTTGATACAATTGGGGGATATAATCACCACCTGCGGCGAAATGCGTTATACCGGTATCGAAGTGGTCAATCGCAAGCACGTAATCCAGGAGTACGGCGTGATTATCCGGGAACAGGGTGACGAATGGAAAACCGGCATTCCTTACCGCGAAGGACCGATGGCGGACTGGGTGATTGAGGCGGGGAAACCGAAAGATTTGGGCTTATACCTGAAAGCCGCCACGCAGACCATCCCCAAAAAGAACATGCTGGCCTATTGGGACCAGTTCGGGGAAATTTTCGGTATGCCTATCCGTATCGCCAAGACAACGGCACGCGACCCGAAAGACCGAAGCCAGATAGAAAACATGCTTTCCTCAATGGGAGCGGCGGCCTGGGGGCTGTTTCCGGACGGAACCGACATCGACATCAAGGAAACCACGCGGGGCGATGCCTTCAACGTGTACGATAAACGCATCGACCGCGCCAACTCGGAATTATCGAAGGGTATCCTGAACCAGACGATGACTATTGACAACGGCAGCAGCCTTTCCCAGTCGGAAGTCCATCTGGAGGTATTCGAGAACGTGGTGGAAAAGGATGCTGACTTGGTGAAGGACATCGTGAACGACCAACTGCTTCCGCGCATGGTGAAGCATGGCTTTCCGGTAAAGGGACTGCATTTTGAGTGGGATAACTCCATCGACTACACGCCGGAGCAGCAGTTGGAATATGAGAAGATGATCCTTGACCGGTTCGAAGTCGATCCCAAATATCTTATCGACAAATACGGCATACCCATTACCGGGGTGAAGAAACAGCCGGAACAGGCAGCTTTGGCACGCCCTTTTTTCGATTAGGCCCCGCCGATTATGCGGGGCTGCATGGTCGTATCGCCCGGCTGTACAATACAGATTCCATACAGTTGGCCGCCGAAGATTATCCGGACACCTCCGGCATTGAATCCGCATTCGAAAAGGCGATGAAGTGGCTGCACAGCAAACGCATTTTCGGAGCAGGTATGCTTGGCGAGAAGCCGGTGCGCCGGTTGATCGAAGAAACAGCCGCCTACCTCTCGAAAGGTATCGAGCGGGGCATTGTGGAGGAACAGCCGTCGGAGGCAATGGTATCCAGCCTCCGGGAAAGTGCCGGGGTATTCTCCGGCTTCAAGACGTTTCACGAAATGAAGGAAGCGGCGGGCCTGTTGCTGGACGAAAAGGGCGGTCTAAAGCCGTTTGAACAGTTTTCAAATGACGTTCAAAAGATAAACGACGCTTATAACAGGCATTACCTGAAAACAGAATACTCCTTCGCCGTCCAAAGTGCGCAGATGGCCGCACGCTGGGAAGACCAGCAGGATGACAGTGGCGGGCGTTACCTGTTACAATACCGTACCGCCGGAGATAAAAAGGTGCGTAAAGCCCATCAGGAACTGGAAGGTATCACGCTTCCGGCTTCCGATCCGTTTTGGGACAAGTATTATCCTCCGAACGGTTTTAACTGCCGTTGCACTGTTCAAAAAGTACGTGCCGCCAAATATCCGGCTACCGACGGCAAAGAAGCCATGAAAGCCGGCGACAAGGCGACTGAGGGCAAATACGCCGAGATGTTCCGCTTCAACCCCGGCAAACAACGGGCGGCTTATCCGGCTTACAACTCGTACACGGTAAAAAAGTGTGCCACCTGTAAAAAGAACGGGCTGGAACTGGCAAAGGTACCGAGTAACGAACTTTGTGCGGCGTGCCCGATTATCCGAGAGTGCGCCGGTGACATCGCCAAATCACAGGCGGCCATCGAGCGCAAACATTACCTTCGGGAAATGCAGCCGCTACTAAAGAAAAAGGTCACACTGGAGATGGACGGGAATAAGAAAAGCGTCGGGTTCCGGAAGAATGGGAACGAGCACCTGTACAGTGATACGTTCGGGCGGTCGTCGGTTCTAAAGAAAGAGCATCTTTCCATGCTGGATAAGGTGCTGGAAAAAGCGGTCTATGTGAAAACGTCCGATTCGCTCAGCCATGAAAGGAAGGATAAAATCAAACGGTTCTATTACCTGAAGGCGGAGATAGACGGGAAGACGGTTTATTTGAATGTGGCGGAGACGGATTTCGAGAGAGGAAAGGGCAAAATCGTGCATGATTGCTTTTTGTACTCGATTACCGACAAAATAAAATAAACGCACATATTGGCGGCATCTTAGGTTCAGGACCAGGTCTGCCCGCACAATACATACGTTTACACCGCAAATATACAATTAATAATCTAAACCCCAATCTTATGGACACAGATTTTAAGAAAGAGGTCATTGACAGGTCACTGGAGGATATAAAGACCGAGTTCGACGAAGAGTTCGACCGGAACTTTGAACGCAAAGCCTTCTTCGACGAAAAAGAGTGGCCCGAAAGGAAATTCGACGACGGGGTCGGTTCACTCATGCAGCGCACCGGCGGATTACGCGGCAGCATCCGTAGCCGGAAGCGACGGGATGAACTGGTATATTCCTCTTCCAAACCCTACGCCCGTATTCATAACGAGGGTGGAGAGATTCGGGTTACCAAGAAGATGAAAGGCTGGTTCTGGCATAAACTGAAAGAGACACAAGACCGGTACCAGTATAAAAAAGACGGCGAGAAGCGCAATAACAAGCGGAACCGGCAACTATCCGACAAGGAAGAGTTCTACCGCGCTATGGCCCTAAAGAAAGTCGGCTCGGTTATCCGGATGCCCGAAAGACGATTTATCGGCACAGGCCGCACGACTGACCGGATCATCCGCAAGATTACCGAACAGAATTTTGAGGACTATTTAAAACAACATCCAATCATAGACAAATGAGAAAGATTTTATACCGCGAACTAAAGAAACGCCTGTCGCGCCTTTTGCTGGCCGACGGTGGCAATATCGTATTCGCATCGGAAGAACGTATCAAGCAAATAGTAGAAGCGGGAGAAACGCCCGATTGCGCCATTAAACATATCGGGTTATGGAACCGGCAGGTGGAGTTTATCGGACAGGAAGAACACTTTCCCCTTCCCGCCGTTTTTGTCGAGTTCGGGAAGATGTCCTGGCGGCATCAGCAGGGAGGCTTGCAGGATGCCGACCTGACTATCGGGCTGCATGTCTTGACGGCGGCCATGCCGGAAGGCTACGACGGCGAAGAGCTCCATTTGGATTTATTGGATAAAATCAACCGGTGCCTACACGGTTTCACCGGCGACTATTGGGGAGCGTTCAAGCGGTCGGCCTCCATACCTTGCCATGACCACGAAGAAATATTGGATGATACGGAAGTCTATCAAACGCTATTGTATGATGATTCGGCAGTGAAGAAATTAGTCAAATGGCCGGTACCGCCTGATATTGACACCCGAATGCGTAAACTCTGATCACCCGAAAAGTGAAAGTTGCAAATCGTCTTTCCGGGCCAGTATCTTTGGATTGGCGGCGGCGTTGATATAGTTATAAAAGGTGTTTTCCGAAATGCCGTAAATAGGATGTATATAACGCCGCCAAATCTCACGGTTCGATAGTCCGGATTTGGCGTATTCGTCATAGATGGCATTCACCTCGATGACACGTTTTGCGTAGGAACATCCTTTAGGCTTCATATTCTCTGGCTATTACTTTAATTGCAAAAGTACAAAAAAGTCATTTTCAAAAGAAACAAAAGACGGGATAGTTTTACACTTCCCGCCTTTTGACAATTACTCCGTCAGCAAATCTTCTTCTTTTAATCGCCTTTTTTCATCTTCAATTATCTGATTTATATAATTAACTGATACAGCAGGTAATATAAACCAGACGGGCTTTCCATGCGATGTGGGTACACCCAAACAAATAGAACTTCCGTTTTGTTTGTCTTCTCTATCCCATTCGTTACGTGCAACATTCCACCGCATACCAAAACAGGTTTCACCCTCCCAATCTAATTCGGCTATCGAAAATGAATGGAGTCCTCCATCAAAAAGGATATTTACGTTTGCTACGTACTTTTGCGGAAAAATTACATCCGCTGCTTTAAAATATTTCATCATAATCTTTATTTTTTTGTTTTACGTTGCAAATGTATATCCAATTATCGATAATCCAAAAGGATTCTACATATCCTATAACATATTAAAAAACAAACCTATATAATGAAAAAGCGGTAGCTTTCAGCCCCGCTTTTTCATTATATAGGTTTTGCTCCCTTAAAAAACGCCTTTTATGATCATTCACTCGATTTCTTCCACATAAATCCCCACCAACGCCGACAAATCCTGATAAACCGCCTGTCCGGTGTCACGGGTACAATGGTAAGTTATACCGTTCTGTGAATAATACTTGCCGGAGAACAGCTCCATGTTATTGTTGTACGGTATCGGATCGTCCTGAGTCCCGGCGTGGTCCTCGTTGATTTCTTCGTAAAGGGCGGCGGTATCAATGCCGGGAGGCTGATGCTTCAGAACGGTTGCTATGTCCTGACGCACCCGGTAGAGATGGCCGTCGTATTGGACGCGGAACTTTGCCTTCAGCGGCTTACCGATGAAATCATTCCATTCCGGATGCAGTTCTTTCACGGTAAGCGCGTCGGCATTTGTAAGGTCGGTATTGTTGATGGTCATACGGGCGAAAAGGACGGCCTGTTGTTCCGGAGTTTTCTTCTCGGATACAATGGCGGCACGAACTTCCTCCAGCGTCATGGAGACGGGCATCGGATAGCCTTCTTGGAAGTTTATAGCGGTCAGAGCTTCGATAGTTCCGGCCTGACTGATGGCTTCCAATTGGTCCGTGATGTTTTTGTGGCAATCTCCATAATTGGCCAGTATTCTACCGGCAACAAACAACGCTTCGACGGGAGCGACTTCCACTACTCCGTCATCCGTTATGAGGGGCATGGAGGCAGCGCCCTCTTTCACTGCCTGTTCCGCTTGGCTACGCAACAGAAGTATGCCACTTCTCTCCAGTGTGATATTCTTTGCATCCAGCACGAAACTACCCACGGCTTCCTCACCGCTACACCATATAGACATGACCGACTTCACATCTGTCAGGTCGGGTTTAAACAGGAAAGTTTCTTCCATATAGTTGATACCTTTCACTTTCCCGTCCTTATCGACGGGATTGTCCTGTACGTCCCAGCGAACGTTCCATTTGTTCTGATCGGCGTTGATGCACTCGAAGAGCGATACGCCTTTGGTTCCTTGTACTCGTTTCATTTTTACCTTGTTTTTGAGATGATACTACTTTTGTATTTTTTATTCACTACATTTCGACCAAAATGTAGTGAAACTTCGATTGAAATGTAGTGAAACTTTTTTCGGAATATAGTTAGCTATTTTCCGGCACATAAGCCGCTACATACGTTGTGACCTCGCAAGATACGATTACCCGGCCGGAGCCTTTACACTGCGGGCAAATCGCACCCTCTTTCATTCCCTTGCCTTCGCAGACTTTGCAAGCCACGATGTGCGGAGGGATTGTCTTTTCCCGTTTGGGAACCGAAACTTTCGCGTCGGTTGGCTGCTGTGCCTCCGGTTGACGCTTTTGCTGTTTTCTTCTGAATCGTTCTAAGATGTTGTTCATATCTGTTCTGAATTATTTGTTATTTACCGGTTTTATCCGCTTGCCAGTCGATTGTAACGACGGCCTTCATACGTTTATGCCCTTTGCACACGGGGCACTCTTGTTTGATACGTTCCCTGAACTCATCCGTCCCCCAGAACCAACCATTGCCGTGGCAATAAGAGCAGGGGATACCGCCAAACTCTACCCGTTCAAGGGGATGCTCTTTCGGGAAGAGTGGCGGCTGAATCAATAGTGCGTGTTGCTGTTTGCTCATGCCTCCGTCATACCTAAAGGAATACACACCCAGGCACCGTTCTCATTCTTCACCTCGGCACGGATAAACTGTTTGCTGATGGCAGGCTGGTAGGCCTCTTCTATGATCTGAACGCCCTCCATGAAGCGTTCCGAACCGGTCTCTTCGGCAATCTTGCGAAGCTGAACCACACGACTTGCCTTCAGGGTTCCTTTTGCGTCACGGGCCAGCAGACGGAGTACCATTTTTACGAGGGCTTTCGTCTTTTCGTCACTGGCCAACCCTTCGATGTATTCTTTTACGATGGCGATACCATCTTCTACTGTGTCACGATACCCGTCGGTCGTATAAACGCCAACGGTGATGCGCTTATCCCCGGCAGAGTTTGTGAAGGTGTCCGAACGCTGGCCGTCCTTTTTCAACTTCAATACTTCCGACTTCATGTCAATCACGCGACGGAAGTCGTTTAACACCCCCTGCTTGACAGCCTTCAAACTTTCGCTCATGAGCCGCAAATCAGGTATCACGCTCTCAATGGTTTCGTCCACCAGTTCCTTGTAGGCCTCGCGGTCTCGCTTGGCCTGTTCCTTCGCCTTCTTTTCGGCTTGCGTTGCCTTGAACGCCTCATACTCCTGCTTTTCTTCCACCGTCATTTCGACTGTCTGTTTCTTCTCTTCCATGATGTTGTTAATTTAATTGTGAATAATCTGTATTCTTCCCATTTTCCTTCCTCCGGATGATCCGGAGTTTGATAGCCACTGTTTCCAGTTCCTCGGTTGTCAGGCGGATAAACTTCTTACCGGCAATTCGAGGATTCAGGCAGTAGGCATCCACCCGGTTCCAATCGGTTGTGTCGATACCCTGCTTTTGCATCAGCTTCAGTACCGTGGAGCGTTTCCGGCGAAGTTCTTCGCGATAGATTTCGCGTGCCTTGTAGCTTTTATCCATCTGCTGCATAGCTTCGCACATGGCATCATACTCTTTCGTCGTCATTTCCCGGAGCGATTCCGTGCGGCCTCCTGTGTACTGGCTGACCAGCGAGGCTTTCAATTCCTCCCGGTCTGCTGTGGGCAACCGGTTCAAAAGGACGTAAAAACGTGCATAGTTACGTGTCATTCGAAGTCCTCCTCTTTAAGTCCGTATTCTGCATTCAGCGCGTCGTGTGAAAGCCTGGTAAGGCCTTCCGACAGTTCAGTAAAGATGAAGGACTGGTCACAGAAAGAAAAACCTTCCGCCTTTTTAATCGCGTAGTTCAAAATTTCTTCAATTATTTCGTCCATGATTTTATTATTTAAGTTGTTATTTCATTGAATACAGGGCGGTGCCTTCCTCCCATATTATATAAGAATTGCCCGGCTGGGTGATAAATCTCCCCTTGCTTATGGCCCGGAAGCCCCGGACAAATATTTTCATATCCGCGTCGTAAGCCACTTTTTTAGCCGCACGTCCTTCCGGCTTTTCACCCTCGCAGTGACTGACAAAGATTAGTAATTTGTTCCGGTGCTTTTCCTTGAGCGTCTTATAGGAGGCATAAGTCAATCCGGTATATTGAAAACTATCTATTATTACCGCGTCCGGACTCCGGCGTTTTAAAAGGCGTTCGCTCAGTTCGTCCATCGGTTCTCGGTCTAATACCTTAAACTTACGGTTAACCTCTTCCATTCGTTCTCGGTTCAGCGTGTTCTGGAATGAAAGGCCGGTGCTTTCCTCCAGGCTATCGTAAGCAACCGTACACCACTTGCACAGATATTTAGCCAACTGCATGACAAAACTACTTTTTCCGTTACCGCTTTCACCCCAAATAATCCATACCCCGGTTCGGTCAGGGTGCCCGAAGGCGGCTTCCCATTCCCCCTCAAAGGGGAAACTGGGAATGTTCATCTGTTGTATCTCTGTCGGGGAATAGGCTCGTTTCATGCTTTTACCTCCTTTACGGCCACCTGGTATCGGGTAGCGTTTACTATTTTGTTTGCCAACTCTAAATTCTCTATCTCTATCACGATCAATCCTTCCGTTCTTGCCCGGCGTACTCGAATATCACACGGATATTCACCCTCGTTCCAAAGTAGCAGTACGTGGGCAGCATATTGCGGCTCCATACCCAATTGGAATAGTTTTTTCATCATTGCGCTACCTCCTTTCTTAACTTTTCTATCTCGGTATAGACCCGGCGAAGACTTCCTCCGGTACGATTTACGATCTGCATAATGTCGTTACGATCCGGAGCGTTAACCTTGACCACCATAGCAGCCTGCGCCTTTAAGAATACTTCGCGTTCCTTGCCGTCATCCGGTGTTACCTTGCTGAATTTGTCGCCGTAACGAGAGAACATTTCTGTATAGCCAATCTTTTCATTCTCGATAGAACGGGCAATTTTAGCGCGAAGTCCGTCGGCACCCATCATATACCAGGCACAGCTACGTTCGGTCGCGTTCCACAAGGCTTTCAGTTCAAGGAAAGCTTCATATTGCAAATCTCCGGCTTCATCCAGGATAATGAGAGGGTGCTCCAGCGTCCGGAGATAAAAACAAAGATCGTCGTACACGTCGGCATACCGGCCGTTATTGTTTACGCCGAACTCTTTGGCGATAAAGCGGATCAGTCTCGATTTGTTCTTCACCTGTGAACAATCCACATAGATGGCATTGCGGTGCGCCTTGACATAGGCGCGTGCAGTGAATGTTTTCCCGATATTAGCAAGGTCGCAAAGCAGGGCGGACACGCCGCTTTCCTGACAGGTACGAAGTTGTTCTGTAATGAACAGGAAAGTCGGAGTTTCGGCGGCTTTCCATTCGATTTCATTCTGCAATGAAACGTTCAACCGACGGGCAAGGCAAATCCAGTTTGTATCGCTTACTTGCTTGTCTGTTATTCCTTTTTTCAATACGTTGTACACGCTGGCAGAGATTCCCAGAGCGGCAGCGTGTTTGTTATCACTCGGATAATTCTCGCGGTTGGCACGGATGGCGGCCAATATTCGGCTTTTTATTTCTTTTGTTACTTCCATTGTTATAATGCTTTTTAAATTGTTTTATAATACTGTTTAAACTGCATCCTGCCCGATGCGGGTGTAATCTTTGCCCTTGAAATAATTCAGGTAATCGATTTCCTCTGTTTTTGGTATCTCCACCACTTTAGCCGGTGCCGAAGCGATCTGTTTGACCGATTCCGATTTCAAGGTGCCGACAGGCGTAACACCGTCGCGGGAGATCATTTCGTCGAAAGCGTGGATATATTTCATCTGCTTACCCAAAATTCGTTTGTCTGCCTCGGTCTGTTCTGCCTCAGCCGTATTGAACCGACCCATATCCACCAACGTGTCGATCAGTTTCCCGTCCTGATAGATGAACACGTCTTTTATATTGCCGTCCTCTTCCGGTATAAAGTAGGCCTCCACTTTGTAATTGTTGGGGGCCAACTTCCCGATAACTTCGGGCGAGCTCAGCCAGTAGTCTGTATAGTTTACCCGACAGTAACTATTACGTCGAATAGTAGTCGGTACACATTCACCGATAAACCGGGCGATATAGGCCTTGTCGTATGGCTGCAAGTTCGGGTTCATGTGCTCACAAAGTACCTGCCAACGGCTCATACCGGGATATTTCTTTTGATTTGGATGGAGTGACTCATTAAATAGCCGAATTATTTCCTGATCTTCTTCGATCAACTCCTCCCAGGTATAATATTGCTTATCCACATAGGTGTCATTCAGTTCGTCGAACACTTTCTTTGCCTCTGTCCGATATTTCTTACTTTTAGCGTAGAAACGTCCAATGCCTAACTGGTGCTCATGTTCAAGACTCCGTTTCTTAGCCCCGTTTAACGGCTCGGCGTATTTCTCCTGTGAGTTTTGCGGAGCGCAAAAACGGACAAACTTAAATACTTCACCCGCTTTCAAGAACCCCTCTTTCCACTGGCTCATCAAATGGTTTTCGACTTCTACCTGCGCCGGAACTCCCCAGCCCTGGCGGTCTATCAGGCGGAACATATTGCGGAACATATCTACTACCAGGTCCACGTCTTTTTTCCGGCTGTAAGCAAATCCGACTACGCACTGGCTCGCCACATCATAAGCATAATAGGCTTTTGGGCGTTGTTTGCTGTCTTTCAGTTTGCGTGGCAGGTCGCGGTCGTCGAATGAAACCTTGCTAAAGCTATATTCGGGGGATTCACGGTGAACGTGCGGCCGTTGTTCGTGCATGAAAGTTGTCCAACTCATTTGCTGTTTATCTATCAATGCCAAATTTTTAGGAAGTGTCAAATAATATTGGACTGTCGAAGGACTTAACTCTATCGGATTGCCTTTTTTGTCTGTAAAGTCAGCCGGATTATAGATTTCTCCAGTTTCCGGATTGAACATTTCCAACTCACCGCGTACAAACTGGTTATACATATCGCAAACGCTGGTATTCCACGGACGATTGGGGCGTGCTGCAATACTGACAAGCAGTTTTTCAATCTTCACGTTCACTAAGCGCGTGTTCTGATTGCCGAACTTTTTGCTGATAAGGGCCTCGTAACCTTTTTCTTTAAATTCGAGAACTTTCTTCTTAAAGCGGTTCACAGAAAGAGGCAATGTGTGACCAAACTCAGCTTGGTAGAAATTGATCGCACCGGCCATTTCTTCCCAGCATAACCGTTCGCCCTGCATAACGGCGCGTTTCATTTTCACGTCGTCCATCAACCGAAGAACGGCCTGTATTGCGGAAGCGTTCAAAACACATTCCTGCTGTTTCTCCAAGTCGAAGTTTTCACCGAGAGCAATGCTTTTTCTGGTGTAGAACGTCCGAGCGGCATCATCAACCACCCAATGAACCAAAAACCAATGTCTAAGTATCTCCAAGCGCATATTGCCGTATTTTTCTTCTACTTTTTTTCGATATTTCTCCGGAAGACTTTCGACCGCAACTAAGGCAGTGACACCACGACCGATTCCTTTGCGTATAACCCGAATTTTACCCCGAAATACCAGCTGCTTATAATAGCTTTCACTCATAACCGGAGCCTTAATATCGTCTATTTGATAGCCTCCTACCTTTGGACGGTCATCCCTTGTCAGGTCCTCTTTTGAAATACATAATATTTTCCCGTAGTATTCCATATAAAACCCTCCTTATCCCTGTAAAGATTGAGCCATTTTATAGACTTCACCTTGTACACTCATAAATTCAGAAAGCGTCAGTCCGTCCTCTATCCGGCGAACCTCGCCGTCAACCAACACGGCGGTTCTATTTGTGTCCCAGTATAGAATAATTTTCACGCGAGATCCGAAGGTTTGTGTCGTGATCCCTTTAGCCGTATCGTGGATTGTTTCAAACCCCGGAAGAGCACCG
>ULWK01011945.1_pt1 | contig 30150 bp, 24 predicted proteins | sample 1960281 | NCBI WGS metagenome assembly ULWK01 (sample SAMEA4835810, study PRJEB28245) | human gut metagenome | biome: gut microbiome; material: fecal sample | place: Denmark | collected 2008 | reverse complement strand
TAATGGTCCGCAGAGGCATTGCCTGAGAAGACTTTCTGTCATTTCGAAGGGCACAATGGGTATGAGCTATCACCTGGAGCACATTCTTGAGCCTTGGGTAAACTTCCTGATTATGCCGATCTTCGCTCTTGCCAATGCCGGTGTGGAGATTCCTGATATTTCTTATTTCAATGTATTCCATTTCGATCCTGCACTTGGTAGCGTAGGTATGGGTATTTTCTTCGGTCTGCTTATCGGAAAGCCTCTCGGAATCTCACTTGCAAGTTTCCTTGCAATCAAGTTCCATGCGGGCGAGATGCCGGCCAAGGCTTCATGGAAGATGCTTATCGCTGTTGCCTGCCTCGGTGGTATAGGCTTCACAATGTCAATTTTCGTCGATACATTGTCATTCGGCGACCAGTTGCCTGAAGTTACTGCAAGACTCAGAGATATGGGTAAGGTCGCGGTTTTGCTCGGATCCCTCAGTGCAGGTGTTTTCGGAAGTCTTGTAATCAATCTTGTACATAAAATCGAAAACAAGTAGGTCAATGAAAAAAGCTGTTGTCATAGGTGCCTCTTCTGGCATTGGCCGAGAAATAGCTTCAGGGCTTATCCGTAATGGCTGGAAAGTAGGTATTGTTGCCAGACGGGAGGAACTCCTCCGGTCTCTGGCCGCCGAATTTTCAGGTTGCGGAGTCGAAATCCAGGCCATTGATATCACTGAAGAGAAGTCTGTGGAATTGCTTGACTCATTGATTTCCAAGCTTGGGGGAATGGACCTTTTTGTCAATGTCTCCGGTCGTGGAAATCAGAACAAGGCTTTGGACCCGGTGATTGAAATCCGCACGGCCGAACTGAATGTAACCGGTTTTGTCAGAATGATGGACTATGCCTTCAACTGGTTTGCAAACAATCTTCGTCCGGGGGAACGTGGTCAGATAGCGGCGGTTACCTCCATTGCCGGAACCAGGGGAATGGGTACCGCTCCTGCATATTCAGCGACAAAACGCATGCAGACGACTTACATTGACGCATTGGCCCAGCTTGCGCGGATGCGTCAGGTAAACATTGACTTTACCGATATCCGTCCGGGATTTGTCCGCACTGACATCCTCGACAGTAACAAGAAATATCCGATGATTATGGACAAGGTGCCGGTAGGTGAGGCTGCTGTCAATGCTATTCTGCGCAGGCGCCGTGTCGTGGTCATTGACTGGAAGTTCAGGGTCCTGACTTTCCTGTGGAGCCTGGTTCCGCAATGTATTTGGGAGAGAATGAGCAAGATAACGAACTGACTGTTTGACGATTAGCTTATATATGATAAACGCCACCGGGATTTCCGATGGCGTTTTTATCGTCTGTCTGGCAAGGTCTATTTGAAGATGTCGTTGAGCACTGCAGCGAGGCGGATACCTGCACGGAGAAGCTGGGTCTCGACTGTTTCTGCCCAGTCGCTTGCGTAGTCGTAGCTGAGTTTGGAACCGACAGGGGTAGCGTCATAGATTTTCTTGCAAATCTCGAAGGTCTCTTTGGCCCATGATTCAGGGTTGCCTTCTGCAATCTTCTTGTTTCCTTCCTTATTGTAGATGTCGATCTGATCCACCCATTCTGAGTAAGTCCACTTGTGGGCATTCTCTATAAGGGCTGAATCCCAGACGGAATGGAGGTTTGTTCCGTTTCTGAAATACTGTACCTGCCAGCTGTTGCCGCCGCGGTCAGACTTGTGTCCCATGTGCATAGGGCAGTGGAGGTCGCCCATAAGGTGGACAAGGAACTTGAGGGAGAGTACCTGCTCGTCTCTGCTGAGTTTTCCGCTCTTGAGAGCCGTAATCTGCTCATTGATGGCACGTACTACGTCTCCTTTCTCGTTGAGGGGAGCCTCTTCGAAAGTAAGGCCTGCGTCAATGTTCTTGTAGTGCCATGTGCTGGTGTATTTGTACTCAGGTGTATGGCTTGCATTGTCCATCCAGTTTGCCCAATATACGATGGATTTTCCGTCCAGAAGTTCTGTGATCTTCTTGTCGGCTTTCTTCGTGAGGTGTCTTTCTGCGAGAGCACATGTTACATCATGACCTTTCTGGCCCCATGAATATCCATTGACAGTAGCGACCAGCAGTCCTGCGCCGAGGCAGACTGCCTTAATAATTTTGTTCAAATTGCTCATATTATAAATTAGTGATTGTCCGTCTGTACGATGTATCTAATCGTACAAATTTAATATTATATTTTTTCTTGGCAAACTGAAATTTCAGTCCTTTGTTCTGACGGGATACAAAAAGGTCCGGAATACATCGCTGTTTCCGGACCTTTGGACTTACCATGAGACATTGCTGTTCGAGGTGAATTCCTCTGTGGTCATTCCCTTGCCGGAAGGCGTGCCGGCGATAGAGGAGAGACCTGGCCAATCATTGATATTATACTTTTTCTTCGCTTCTGCAGGTGCGAGAGGAAAGAAACTGAACTCGCCGCCAATCTTTTTCTCAATTTCTGATACGGAGTAGATGTAATCGGCAAGCGGCGGAAGTGAGGACAGCTTTTCTCCAGTGAAACTCTGAGGGAACCAGAATCCGATCGCCATTACTTCGTCTGCTGAACATTCCCAGATCGGCTTTCCGGTATTGCCGTTCTTGGTTCTGAGCACGAGTTTGTATCTGGCTGTCGGCATGAGGCAATCCTTTGACACTGACGAAGTTCTGCCCCAGTCGCACGCATCTTGGAGAATCCATGAATTGTCCCCGTAGTAGCATCCGACGACTACATAGAGAGTGTCGCTGCATCTCCAGCTGTTTGGAAGAATCTGCTCGATCATTTCCCAGTGTGAATCTGAGGAGGTCTCGTTCAGATATCTTTCCGGTGCGATGTTGGTCGGATAGAACGTCTGGATATTGAGGTCTATAGGGTTGTTCTTGTTTCCGCATCCCCTTTCTGCCGAGCGCATCAGATGTCCTTTGGTGACAGTCTTTCCGGATGGCATAGGAGACCAGTACATATACTTGTCTGTAGGTGTCCCTCCTGTCGATGTCCATGGCCAGTTGTTCCAGTCAGACGCATATATTATGGACTGTTCGCTTTCACTGAATGACGGATCGGGTCTCCAAGGATCTTTTACCGGGCGTGTGTAACCGCCTTCCCAGTAAATCTCGTGGCAAGGATATGCTACCCACATAGGATTGTGTCTGCGGATGTCATAACATGCCTCATAGTTGCGGACATTCTTTCTGGACTTGTAAGTCGTTCCCCTGTGGTCCACATATTTGTAGTCGGCATTGGCGATAACCGTTGTCGGACGTTCGATGTAATCTCTCGTCTGCGGTTCTGGCTCAGGCTCAGGCTCAGGCTCAGGTTCAGGTTCGGGTTCGGGTTCGGGTTTAGGCTCAGGTTCGGGTTCCGGGGTTGGGGTTTCTTGTCCTGGTTTTTCCGGTATTTTCTCAGGCTTACATGCATCGAAGCAGAAGGTCAGTGTAAGACTCAGCAAGACCGGCAATAAAAATTTTCTCATAACACTTGCTTGTTTTTGTTTGCTACCATGGAGGTGTCGACTTGTTGAAACTTTCAGTCGACAGACCATTGTTGTTTATGCTCTCTCCAATTATAAGATTGAAATTATATGTTCTGTTTGCATCGAAGCGGATGTCAACTGCTGAGGCATTTTTTGGATCAATGGCTGTGAAGTTTGTCGAACCGCCCGACAAAAACAAAGATAAGATAAATTTTCCAAGTACAAAAACACCGGTGCCGGCTGTGGGATAATAAGTTAAGATTTGTATATTTGTGAATTGAAAAAATTGTACAGATGAAAAAAATAACATTGAAACTATTCATTGTGCTGTCGGTTCTACTGACATTGACACAATGCAGGCCGGCATCGAATGAACTCAAAGTCGTCTCGTTCAATATTAGGATGGGTGTTGCTGATGACGGGGAGAATTCCTGGGTGTTCCGCAGGGAAGCTTCCGCCGCGATGGTCAATGAAATCCGTCCCGATATCATGGGCCTGCAGGAGGCATTTGATTTCCAGGCCGAGTTTATCAGGGATAACTGTCCTGATTATGAAGGTGTCGGCGTGGGTCGTGATGATGGCAAGTCCGAGGGCGAAATGATGATGATTTTCTATAATACCAAGACGGTCGAGCTCAAGGATTGGGGTACGTTCTGGCTTTCTGAAACTCCCGAAGTGCCTTCTTTCGGATGGGATGCAGCATGTCGCCGTACCGCAACCTGGGCGCTGCTTGAAATGCGCAAGTCCGGCAGGGAATTCTATTATGTCAATACTCATCTTGACCATCAGGGCCGTGTCGCTGAGAAGAATGGCCTGAAGCTTATAGTTGAGCGCATTGACAGTATCAATCCCAAGAAATACCCGATGGTATTGACCGGAGATTTCAATGTTCTTCCGGCAGATGCTGTTCTGGATGACCTTGACCGGATCATGTCGAGCGCCCGCGCCACAGCGGATGTGACCGACAGCATCCCTTCTTTCAACGCTTTCGGCAAGCCTCTCAGGCACGCCGCGATAGGGGACCAGTTCGTGGATCTCGCGACGACCGCAGGCCTGACCATTGACTACATCTATTACTCCGGCTTCTCCAAGTGCCCAAGTTTCCGTACAGTTACGGAAAGTTTCGACGGCATACCATATATATCTGACCATTATCCGGTTACGGCCGTCCTTAAATTTTAGGGACTGGAGTATTTTATCTTTCAGGAATGATAATGTGGTGGTTCCCGATGGACGAGCGCAGGAAGTAGTCTGCAAGTCCCGGAGCCGCCACGATTATTTGTGTGCGGCAAAGATTGTCATTGTATTGATTTTCAATGATATTGACCTCTTCCAAAAACATTTCGGTGCAGTCTGGCGAGATTTTCAGTATCCTTGCCGGGCCTGCCGGGATGACGCCATGCACGGCGACTCCTATCCCGGATTCGAAATGAGTGTCATAGCAGTAACTGCTTACGATGTTGAGTGGTACCGTGCAATGGGCAAACAGCAATTTGTCTCCGTCGATGCGTGAGAGGTTCGCCTGGAATCCCGGTGTGCCGTATTTTTTCATCGCAACGCACATGGACAACAGCGCAGGAACATCGCCTTCGCATGTCGCCACAATTCCCTGACTGTTAAGTATTGCCAATGCCATACAGCCTGTGCTGCCAAGAGCGGTGAGTAGGTCAAAGCATCTGAGCGACACGCCATCTAGGTCATATTTCTCTGTCATTGACTTTAGCGCGCAGTAAATGTTCAGGGCCTTTCCGAAATCTATCTCCGTAATATCGTGTCCGAATTTAGGCTTGTTCAAGGCATTGAGATTCAGGCCTTCGAGATATTTTCTGTCGGGATTCTCCGCCGACAGGACAAGCTCGTTTATGTCAATGTCAATGATTTCGACACCCAGTATTTCTTTTGCTGCATCGTAGTTTACATCGCTGGATATCAGCCAGTCCGAAGGTTTTCCGACAACGCCGACCTTCATTCCCTCCAGTATCCGTCCCATGTCATATTTCCGTACATGGTTCTTGCCTCCCATCGTATAGCCGGCCTTAAGTTTCCTGACGATTTCCTCTGTGCTTCCATGTATGATTTCTCCCGGATATCCGTTGCGGTTCAAGAAGGACAATATTTCCATTGAAGCTGCCAATGAATTGCTTTTTCCGCTGGTAAGCAGTCTTACCGGCTTATGGTCAGGTACTTGCAGCTGTCCATCTCTAAAGAATCCGCTCTTGAATATCCCCTCAGTTCCTCCTGTCCTGACATATATGAGGTTGTTCAATGTTTCCCCATATCCCGAGAAATCCTCGCCCCTGAAGTCGAAATCTTCTCCAAGCACCTCTTCGATCTCTCTTATGAATTTTTCCTCTGCCGGATTACATGCCGCCTCGCTATGCAGGCTGGATGTCAATGTATATAGTGTGAACATGTGTTGTTGCTGTTTAGATGGCAAAAGTAATAATAATCTTGCTTATGTCAGGTGAGTTATAAGAAAATACTGATGAATTCAAGTCTGATGTGCCTTAAAGTGCTTCTGACATTGGTTTTGGATTTGCTTTCAGAAATTGTCCGGAAGCATTGTCATAGAAAACCTTGCCGTTAAGTTCTCGGAAGTTGCGTTCAAGGTATTCTTTAGTTGCATTTTCCAGTGGTCTTATGTCATATAGTGACTCAAGTGTCTCCATGAAGCCTTTTCTGAAGCGTGAACGTAGAGCCGCTCTGGCATTGGAAACATCATTTCCTGCTGCGTATGCCCGGAGGATATACAGAAAATTGACTTCGAAAGTCATGAGTATCAATGTGTCTCTGTCGAATAGCCTGTCGGGGAACTGATACTGGATGTCGTTATGCCTATTGAAAGGCAACTTGTTGATATACAGTTCGGTAGTGCTGAATGGATTGTCCGATTCAGTGAAAAACTTGCCGCGGATATAGAAGTTTGGGGTAGGGCAATAGCCTTCTGTCAATGAATCTCGATATCTCAGGTCCAGGCGTCTGTATTCTTCTGGCTGTCTGTAAGAAAGGTTGATACATTCCTGTATGACATTCCGTGCATACGTATATTGTTTATACACAGACTCCCCGGATATTTTGTTGTCATCCAGATAGTATTTGCTGTCTCCGATATAGTAAATCTGTCCTGTTCCGAACGGAGCCGTATCCTTATATATGTGGTCAATGATTTTGCCGTCTCGTTGTTCGCGTAGTCCTTTCGGTAAACAATCTTTATCATCGCTGATGAGCCTGTCCGTCATGGCCTCGAAAACTATATTGAAGTCCTTGGCTATCAATGCTTCAGAGTGTGAATTCTTGGCATTGACCTTCTCACATTTTGCGAAGAAGGTGTATAGAAGATTCCAGAGCAGCACGAATTCATCTTTGAAATAACGTTTTCTGATTGACTTGAGTAGTCGCGTTCCCTTTCCTGACACTATCATTGACCTGATCCTTCGAGGAGGAATTATGTTGTATGTCAATGCGGGTGTGGCGTCGAACATGAAACTCGGTTTCAGGTAGTTCAGGACAGAGTAGAAGAGGGAAATCAATTGCTCGTTGTAGTCTATCTGCTTGTCGTGTTTCAGTTCATCGAGATAGAACGGCTGATTGTCAATGATATACGCTTGTGTGTGATTTACGGTCTTCGGCCAGTGAATCCGGTTCCTGCCGCTGTGCGAGATGAGGCTGCAATATGTCAGTAGGGTCTGATGGTCCTTGTGAAATTCGATGAGGGAAAGGATTATGTCAATGAGAGTGCATGAAGCCTTACCTTTTCTCGATGTTATTTTCAATGTCTTGTGCCCATCCAGAATTATCCCCGAGTTGGGGTAATCTGTCTGGAAGTTTCTGATAGCCAAGTATATCCAGACAGATATGTTGAAGAGATTTTCAGACAAAGCCTTGTCTGCATTTATTTCCCCTGAGAACGGATAACGGGTGAAGTCGTCAATGTCGTATTTTCCGAAGGCTTTCAATCCTGAGTCGGAAGCTTTCAGAAAGACTTTCGGGAGTATGAATATGGCATCTTTCGCAGATGGTGAAAAATAATATCCTGTACAGTTCATGCGTACCTGGCCGTCTGCCGGTAACGTATGGCAACCGTCAGGCAGGTTCAATGCCTTTATGAATGTGGCATCATAGTTTGCATGTTCGAACAGGATAATCATCTGTGGTACCGATTGTTAGCGAATCTTAAGGTTCAAGAGGTTCTTTCTTATCAGGTATCGGCAGTACGTTCATGCTGTACATGAATCCCAGCAGGAGGTCTGTTCCTCTGTCTGAGAAAAGATCGTTGAATGAAAATTCTTCGACTTCGTATTCGCTTACGTGAGCGCGGAAAAAATCGTCAGTCGGTTTTTCAGAAGCAAGTTTTTCCATGCTGTCTTTTGTCATTGACCTCATGAAATTCTGTTCTGTCAGGTATTCGTCTTTGCAGACTTCGCTCCAGAGGTAGAACATGACTTTACTCTTGAATTCATTTTCCTCAATGTCAGATTTTATGAAGTAATTTCCGAGTTGTTTGTCTTCGGACTCGGTGACACGGCGGATTCTGTCATTGACTGCTTTCAGGAAATCAATCCAGCGGAACCGCTTGCCACTGAGCTTGATTGTAAAGTTGTCAGAGCTGGCGCCTTTGTATTGTATCGGCATATATTCCCAGTCCCAACGCCGCTTGAACGCGCTGTCCATCGGGAAGAGTGACTGGTCGGAAGTGTTCATCGTGGCCAGTATATGAAAGTTCGGAGGGAGCCTGAGTTTTCCGTCTTCTATCCCTTCGGATTCAATGTCTGGGTCAATGCCTTTATGTCTGGCCAATTCAGTTCTGATGTAGTCGCGGAGGTCTTTGTCTGCATTGATAGGATACTCCGAGTAGCCATCGTTTCTTCTGTCAAGAAGTTGGAACAAGTCGCCGAAAATCTGTGCGCAGTTGCCGCGGTTGATCTCCTCGATTATAAGGTAAACCGGCGTGTCAATGTCTTTGTATGCCTCGATATATGCGTTTGTAAATGTCTGAGGGACAAATGTATATCTAATAGAAGTTCCGTCGCTCAAAGGTTTGTAAGTGCCGACAAATGTAGAGTAGTCCGAGTCCGGATGAAAGGTGGTACGGAACACCTTCTTGCCCTTGGTATCGGTCTCGACCTTATATGATTTTCCGCTTCCCGGGTTCCCGAAGTAGATCTTCTGGAGGGATGGAGAGGAAGTGGCAGGTGCGGAGAGTAATGCTGCTATTTCAGGATGTTCTCCAAAATATTTCCATATATCTACTATGAATCCTTGGGAGGCATTGACTACATTTGCTATGGCTAGAACTGATGATGCCAAGCAGTCATTTCTGTCAAGTGTTTTGCCTGTTGATGACATGCCTCCATTCCACCACTGCTGGTCAGTGGCGAATCTTATCAGAGCTAATTTATCTGTTTCGTTTATTTCTTTCGTTGAATTGATAATCAATCGTATTCTATCGAAGTCCTTGTCTTTTAAGAATTTGTCATCTACGATATCTCTTAAAGTGTTTCTATATTCGTGAAATGGAACATATAGCGGGGCAAGAATGGCTGCAATATAGAACCATGTGTTGCTGATGAATATCCTTTGTCCCGTTGTATTTGTGGCGCATGAATTATATTTACCATAAGTCATGGCATTACTGCCGATGTGACTGACCGTCTCCTTGAACTTGTTGGATAATTCACAATCAAGAGAATTGAATTTATCCAATCTGTCTTTTATCGGAGACACTAGTTCATTCAGGTTCTGTAACATGAGTAAGTAGTTGATTATAAATTTCAGTGGCTAAAGTCCTTACAACTGGAACGGCTACACTATTTCCAAATTGATGATAGGCCTCTTTGGAAGATACGACGATGCGCATTTCCGGCAGACCATCTTGGTTGTTCTGATTATTTGCTGCATTCTTATCTTCCCATCCATTACCGATAATTTTATATCCTTGGAGTCGTCCTGCCTCGACAGGTGTGAGGCGTCTTGGATTCTTTCCAATTTCTGATTGGTCTATAAGAATTTCACTGCCGTCTTTCCAATATCTGGCAGAAATTGTACTGCAATAAGTGCTGTTGTCATTGAATAGTGAATATCCGAAACCTTTTCCGTTCAATCTGTTCCGTTCTTTTCTTGCTTTATGTCCGGCCCACATTTTATCGCTGATTGTCATCTTTTCAGGTAAAGTGTCTTTAGGCTCGAAAATGTCGCTGACTTTAGTTGATATGCAGTTGTCGAGTTCTTCTTTTTTGAAAATAGGATTTAAGTCCTTGTTTAAACCTAGTGGAAACTTGAAATCTTCGACGTTGATCTGACTTTTATCCCAGCATACGAAGAATAGACGTTCCCGATTTTGAGGAACTCCAAAATATTTTGCGTTCAAGACTAATGTTCTAGTTTCGTAACCAAGGTCCTTTTGAAGTACATTGATGAGAATCTCAAATGTCTCACCATGCATATGATTCCTTAGTCCTTTTACATTTTCAAGCAAAAGGACTTTCGGCTTTTTATTTTGTAATGTCTTGTATTTTACTATATTGGCAATATTGAAGAATAAAGTTCCTCTAGTATCTTCGAACCCCTTTCTCAACCCTGCTATAGAGAAAGGTTGGCAGGGAAATCCGGCACATAAGATATCGAAATCTGGGATTTCTTCCAGTTTTGCATCATTTATATCACCGTTAAAATATTGATACTCGCCAAGTCCATTTTTCTTAAATAGTTCGGGGTCAATTGTTTTGAAATTTTCTTCGTAAGTTATCCTAGCATTTTTATCCCATTCGCTTGCAAAGACGCATTTTGCACCGATATTGTTAAATGCGTAATGAAACCCTCCTATCCCGGCAAATAGGTCAATAAAAAGGGACCAAGTTTATACGACATTTGGAGAAGAGGATGTCGGAGCAGTCGTCGGTTGACGAGCTGTCCTCGTTGGACTTAGGTAGTGTCTGATTTGGTACGAGATAAAACGCTTTCGAGGAACTGAGTACTACAGCTGCCACATTTTGTTCCATCTGAAACGTTTTTACGAAACAAAATGGCATTCGTAGGGTGTTTTGTTCTGTTTAAAACGATTTGCCGGAACAAAACCGAATTTCCTTCAGAGAACCATCCAGGCCATATGGTTGCGAAATTCTTAAAAAGGCAGTAAATTTACATGGATTTAAAGAAAGCAAGAGAATATGCCAAATAAACGGTTGACATTTATTGACCCTTTTCCGTCCCGCCGAACCGGGCCAGAAAGCGCATGAGCGTCTTGCGATCTACATGGCAATCCGCTGCTATACTGCGATACGATGCGCCGGACTCCAGCATTGACAAAATATAATCCTTCTTATGATAGAGCTTCAACTTTTCAGGGGCATTGACAGAACCCGTCGGACGACCGAGGACGACACCCTCGGCCTTTTTGCGGGCGAGAGCTTCCTTCGTGCGTTGACTGATAAGATTGCGCTCGATTTCGGCGGAAAGACCGAATGCGAAGGCAAGAACCTTGCTGGGGATATCATCACCAAGCCGGTAGTTGTCCTTAATCGTCCAGACACGGCAGCCGCGAGTCATGCAGATATTGAGAATCTCCATGATCATGAACAAGTTACGGCCGAGTCTGGAAAGTTCGGAACATATAATGAGATCGCCGCTCCGCACTTTGCGGAGAAGCTTTCCAAGACGCCTGGCGGACCAGTCCTTGGTTCCGCTTATTGTCTCCTCTATCCAGCCGTCTATGGTGATATCATGCAGACCGCAGAACTTGAGAATCTCGAAACGCTGATTCTCGACAGTCTGCTTGTCGCTGCTCACTCTGATGTATCCATAATTCATAGTACCTACTCCACAATCAACGGAACTGACCGGAATATTCGGCCAGTTTCTCCCGCACAATGCCGGATGCATCGACAAGTACAGCAATGCCAAAATTAGCTATTCCTCATAACATTGACAAGCCACATGAAAGAAATATCGACCTCTAAACTAGTTGACGGATACAAAAGAGCGTTCATCGACTCGACGGTGAAGGCGGAACAGTCCTATACGCCGCAATTTGTCTCCAACGCGAATGGAAACAAGGTATTGACCGAAATAGAAAACGAATTGAGAGTATGCTCGTCAATGCTGATGTCCGTGGCTTTCATAACCAAAGGCGGAATAACTCCTTTGCAGGGCGTGCTTAAGGAAATGGAAGCTAGAAATGTTCCCGGAAAGATTCTGACAACGGATTATCTGATGTTCAGCGACCCGGCTGCACTCGATACGTTGGCCGGCCTTAAGAATCTGGAAGTGAGGATGTTCCGCACTAACAATGTCGGTTTTCATACGAAGGGATATCTGTTCCATACCGGAAATGACATCAGAATCATTGTCGGCAGTTCGAACCTTACGCAGAATGCCATAACTAGGAATTTCGAATGGAATACCAAAGTCATTGCAACTTCCGACGGACAGTATGCGAAAGACATTGAAAATGAATTCAATAACGTGTGGCAGAGTTCCGTTGACTATAACGAATACAAGGAGGAGTATTCTAGACAATTCAAGGAGGCAAAAGCCAGGAAAGCCGAATTGGACAAGATTGTCTCTACATTGGACCTTTCATATTCCCGTGTAATCGAGCCGAACCAGATGCAGCGGGAGTTTATGTCTGAGGTTATGCGTCTGATTCGATCAGGCCAACGCAGGGCGCTTCTTGTTTCCGCGACCGGAACAGGAAAGACGTGCGCTTCAGCATTCGCTGTCCGTGAAATGTTGTCCTGCAATGTGTTGCAAATGAAGAAGGTACTTTTCCTGTCGCATCGAGAGATGATCAATGTCCAGGCTGAGAAGAGTTACAGAAAAGTAATGGGAAACGCTTTCGCGACGGCCCAGTTGTCCGGTAATTGTCAGGATTTGTCAATGATAAAGTCAGCGGATATGGTTTTCGCCACGATGAACATGATGGCCAAAGATGATTTCAGGTCGTCAAATTTTGCGACTGACGAGTTCTCAGTCATCATTCTGGATGAGTGTCATCGCTCTGGCTCAGAGAGTTATCAGAAAATCATTGACTATTTCACTCCTCAATTCCTGCTTGGCATGTCGGCTTCTCCGGACAGGACTGACGGCTTCGATGTGTATAGCCTTTTCGACCATAATATAGCGTGCGAAATCCGGCTTCGGACTGCGCTCGAAAACGACCTGTTATGTCCGTTCCACTATTTCGGAATACAGGATTTGAAGGTCAATGGCAGTCAGGTGGATGTGAATGATTTCAAGGATCTTACGAGTTCTGAGCGAGTGAAGAATATCATTGATGTGGCTGAATATTACGGCTATAGCGGTGATAGGGTGAGGGGACTTGTTTTCTGCAGCAGGACTGAGGAGGCGGAGACACTCTCGGAACTGTTTAACGGCATTGACAAGAAAGAAAGCGGACGGAAGTACAGGACAGTGGCATTGACAGGAAAAGATAGCGAAACCGCTCGCCGGAAGGCGGTGGAGATGCTCGCGGCGGATTCGGTCAATGGCGGTGAGATTCTGGATTATATTTTTACCGTAGATATTTTCAATGAAGGTGTGGATATTCCGGAAATCAATCAGGTTATCATGCTCAGGCCTACGGAATCGGCGATTATTTTCGTGCAGCAGCTTGGCCGTGGTCTGCGAAAGGCCAAAAGCAAAGAGTTCGTCGTGGTGCTGGACTTTATTGCCAATTACGACAACAACTATTTGATTCCCATTGCATTATCTGGCGATAGGACGGGCAACAAAGACAATATCCGCCGTTATCTTATCGAGGGGAATAACGTTATCAAAGGTGCTTCTACTATATATTTCGATGAGGTGACCAGGAAGCGGATTTTCGAGTCTATCGATGCGGCACGCATAAATACCAAGAAGATTATTATTGATAGTTATCGTCAGTTTAAAGCGAAGCTGGGGCGCAGGCCGGCATTGACCGATTTCGATAGATATGGGGAGATGGATCCGTTGAGGATTCTTTCGTATGTGGATGGTGCACTCGGGTCCCGGAAACTTGCCTCTTATCACGGCTTTCTGGTCGCTTTCGATGACCTTGAGGAGACTCTGTCGGAGGTGGAGAATCATCTTCTGGAGTTTGTTTCGCAGAAGTTTGCATCTGGGAAGAGGCTCAATGAGGTGCTGATGCTGGAGGTTTTGTCGTCTGCTTCCGAGTCTGCTGATGTCGTCGATTTATGGAAAAGGTCAATGCTGGCTTACGGGTTGCCTTGTGGAAACTATGCTGTCCGGAATATGATTTCTCTGATGACAGGGGAGTATTATGACTGTGGTTCCGCCAGGAGGCGTTTCCGGGATTGTGTCCTGATCGAGGAACGTTGTGGTGCATATAGGGTTTCGTCAATGATGGTGTCTGCTCTGGCCAATCCGGATTTCCGTTCGGCTATGGATGACGTATTATCCTTTGCGAGAGGACGTTACGAGGCTTATTATAAGTCTTGTGGAGGATTTGTTGTGGGGAAGAAATATACATATGAGGATGTATTCCGGCTTCTGAACTGGAAGAAGAATGAGGTGGCTCTCAATGTCGGAGGATACAAGTTCGATGCTGAGACTATGACGTATCCGGTGTTTGTGAATTATGACAAGTCTCAGGAAATCAATGATACCATACGTTATGAGGATCGTTTTCTGGATCCTTCTACTCTTGTGGCGATTTCCAAGAGCAAGAAAAATTTGAGGTCTCCTGATGTCCGGACGGCTGCCGGTAGTGCGCATAATGGTGTGAAGATGTATTTGTTTGTCCGTAAGAACAAGGATGACAAGGAATCAAAGGAATTTTATTATCTTGGCAGGATTCGACATGAGCCTGATGGCCTTCTGCAGCAATTTGTGATGCCGAATACTGATGTTTCTGCTGTCGAGATTGAGTATAAGTTATATACTCCGGTGGAGAAGAATCTTTATGATTATCTGACGTCGGAGAATATGTAATGGATTTATAATTTATTGACAATGAAAATGATAAATGTGGTAGCCGCTGTGATTTTCAAGGATGACAGGGTGTTTGCAACTCAGCGTGGCTACGGGGAGTTCAAGGATGGCTGGGAATTTCCGGGCGGTAAGGTGGAGCCGGGGGAGAGTCCCGAGGATGCGCTTCGCCGTGAGATTCGTGAGGAACTTGAGGTAGATATCAATGTTGGTGATCTTATCGAAACTATCGAGTATGATTATCCTGCTTTCCATCTTTCCATGAAGTGTTTTGCCTGCACGATTGCCGGTGGAAGTCCTCATTTGCTGGAACATGAGGCCGCCAAGTGGCTGACATCTATGCAGTTGGGTTCAGTGGACTGGTTGCCTGCTGATGTGACATTGATACCTAAGATAGAGAAGATGTTAGAGGGGTAGTGTGAAATATCATTGATATTTGCTATATTTGCTTTCAGCAAGGAATTTGAGTAACGAGTCAGGAATGTTTTGTCCCGACTCGTTTTTTTTGTTTTTGGATGTGGTTCTTAGTTGGGGGACTGTGTCAAGAAACAGACGAATTCCTGTGTATGGCGGTTAGATCGGGTTATTGCTCTATGTTAGCCTGAGTGAGTGGTTTTCAGGGTGTGAAAACGTACCGCTTAAAACGTTTTCTCGGGACAAACGCATCATCCTACGACGTTTTGTGCTGATAAAACGATTTACTCGGGACAAAAGGTATAGTTCCGGCGTAAACTTATGAGAATGATGGATAACATAAATTTTAACATATGAGAAATTATAGAGATTTGGAAGCATATTGCGAATCGCGGTTCCTTCAGGGCGGTCCTTATTGGCATATCTATACCCCTGGAGTTGAGACGCCCGTTTTGTTTGGAGTCAAAGAAGATTATGTCTTTATGATGAACCTGATTTGTCAGTCAGCCGTGGCTACATACGGGATAGAAATTCTTGCTTTTGAGATTATGAGCAATCACTTGCATATCATCGTATCAGGCGAAGAATCGTTTGCCAGGAGGTTCTTTGCGTTTTTGGACAAGCGACTTAAAAGATGTGCAAAGTCATTGACATGTAAAGAGATACCTTCGTCTTTCGAGGCTCGATACAAAGAAATTGACTCACTTCAGTCGCTGCGCAATACAATCGTTTATGTCAATCGCAATGGTTTTGTGATGGATAGAAATTACACGCCCTTTACCTACCCGTGGGGAACAGGAAAGTATTATTTTAATGGTGCAGGTTTTGGTGGAGTCAATACTAATCTGAATGTCAATGAAATGCGTCGTATGTTCAGAGGCCGTGCTGCAATATTTCCTGATACATATCAAGTCAATGACGGATATATACTCCCATCCTCGTATTGCAATCTGGAACTGGGCATGTCTCTGTTCCGTGATGCTCATCATTACTTTTTTATGGTGAGCAAAAATGTCGAGGCGTATGGTGAACTTGCACTGGAACTCAATGACGGGGAGTATCTTACTGATACGGAACTTGTTTCTCAGTTAGTAAAGTTACTGAAGATTGACTATAACGTGAATTCGTTACGGGATTTGGGCAAGTCTCAGAAGTATGACCTAGCCAGACGGCTTCGTTTTGAGTTTCGTTCGTCGAATGAGCAGATAAGGCGTGTGCTGAACTTGACATCTGCCGAAGTGAATACAATATTCCCTATGACTGCGAAGAAGTGATTATTTCTGACGTTGATACCGGGTGCGTTTTGATGGTGATTTCTGGAATTAAGGTTTCTTGGACCGTGGAACTAAGTTCTTTAGTAGGGAGATTTATTCGTTCCATATAAACCGATTTAGTAGAACAAACAGTTCAGGTTAATGCAATTTGTTCCGCTTAAAACGTTTCTACGGGACAAAACATGGCTCATCAAACAGCGAGATTATATTAACCTGTTTTTCGAAACATGATTATACTCTGTCCACTGATTGCGGGCTGGGTAAAGTGTTCAGCGCTGTTATGGCAGATTAAACCACAGTTTCCGTCAGAATCATACCCGGAGTCCGCCTTCATTATGCGCCAAATCATTGAAAATGTGACAAAGTGATGTTGTGCGGGTGAAATTGTCGGATTTTAGTTGTAAATTAGCCATAATTGTTATTTGAAAAACTACGATATAAATAGAGATGTCATGGAAAATAAGATTATTGAATTGATTGCCCGAGTGCTGAATGTTCCGGTAGGTGATGTGACGCTGGAGACAGAAATCGGAGAACTGGACGAGTGGGATTCTCTTCGTAATGTGCAGATTATAGCACAGTTGGAAAAGGAATTCGAAGTAAAGATAACTCCGGATATGATTATGGATCTGGAAGATGTTTCAGACATCATCAGTCTTATAAAAGATTTGAAGTCATAACTCTATGATGCTGGAAAGTATAGAACAAAAAATATGGCATTGGGCCTCATTACTGCCGGATAAGCCTGCTGTAAAGAGCGGTAAGAAATCTGCAACATATCTCCAATTGTGTCAACGTATTCTGGGATCGCGAGATTATTTCGTGAACCAGTCTATGCTGAAAGCAGGTGACACGATTGTTCTTGCTGCTGGAAAACAGATAGAGTTCGTCTATACTTACTTCGGTGCGCATCTTGCCGGTCTTAAAGTTGTACCTGTTGACCCCGCTACTAATCCTGACCGATTGGATTTTATCGTAAACCAGACTTCGGCCCTCCTTTTGGTGGGGTTTGATAACATTGAAAGCAGTATCCGTCAAACAGGTCTGAAAGAATTCGAAGAACTTACATCTGAATTCGCTGTACCATCTTTTCCAGAAGGAAGTCAAATCGCTGATATTCTTTTTACTACAGGAACAACAGGTAAGCCGAAAGGAGTGCCGTTGACCTATGACAATGAAGCTGCCGCTGCAAGAAACATTAATGATTTCATTGGTAATACCAGAAATGACATTGAACTTCTTGCCTTGCCGGTGAGTCATTCTTTCGGGCTTGGCCGTATGAGATGCTGTCTTTCTCAGGGTGCGACATTGATCCTTCTCGGCAGTTTTGCCAATGTCAAGAAATTATACCGGACAATCGAGGAAGAAAATGTGACTGGTTTTACGATGGTCCCGGCCAGCTGGCGATATCTTAAAAAATTGACAGGCAATAAATTGGGTGATTTCAGGAATCAACTCAGATACATAGAGATGGGCAGTGCGTTTTTCTCAAAGGAAGAGAAGGATGAACTTGCCGGTATCCTTCCTTATACAAGGGTATGTATGCACTACGGATTGACAGAAGCCTCACGCTCCACTTTCATGGAGTTCCATCAAGACTCCTCCCATATGGATTCTGTGGGTAAGGCATCGCCGCATACGGAAATCAAGATTCTGGATGAAAACGGCGCTGAGTGCGAAGCGAATCAGGAAGGTGAGATTTGTGTGAAGGGAGAACATGTTACCCATGGATACCTTGACCTTCCTATCGGGGATTCTTTCTTTGGAGATTATTTCAGGACGGGTGACTGGGGATATAAGACAGAAGACGGATATGTTTATCTGATAAGCAGAAAGAAGGAATTGATCAATGTCGGAGGAAAGAAAGTCAGTCCTATCGAAGTGGAGGCGCAGTTGTTAAAGATTCCTGGAGTAGAAGATTGTGCGTGCATCGCTGTCCCTGATGCCGAAGGCTTGCTGGGAGAGGTGGTTAAAGCTTTTATAGTCAAGGAGAAAGACAGTAATACGACTTTCGCTGACATAAACGATCAACTGTCAGGAAAACTCGAGGCCTACAAACTTCCGGTTTTTTATGAATGGATTGATATTATACCTAAGACACAGAACGGAAAAATTCTAAGAGGATTGCTGAAATGATAGAGGTTAAGAACAAAATTGATTGCTGTGGATGTCAGGCATGTGGTGATGTATGTCATGCGGGAGCGATATCATTTCACTCTGACAATGAAGGATTCTGGTATCCGGAAGTCGATAAGGACAAATGTACGGATTGTCGTCTGTGCGAAAAGATATGCCCAGTCCTGAACATTGATGCGCTGAAACATAACAATGAGTCAGCACCTAAGGTTTTCGGCGGATACAACAAGGATATTGTGATAAGGTTTGACAGTACGTCCGGAGGAGTATTCTCACTTCTGGCTCAAGCCATGTATAAGCAGAAAGGATATGTCAGCGGAGCTATATACACAGATGAGTTCAAGGTTGTCAATTTTATATCTGATGACAAGAAGGACCTTAAGCGGCTCCGTAGTTCCAAATATGTACAAAGCAATGCGGAGGGATTATACAAACGCATAAAGTCTTTGCTGGAGTCCGGAGAGAAAGTATTGGCGTGCGGATCTCCTTGCCAGATGGCAGCCTTGCGCGGTTTCCTCCGTAAAGACTACGATAATCTTATAATTGTGGATTTTCTTTGCAGGGCCACAAATTCACCTAAAGTATTCGAAAAATATAAGGAATCCCTGGAGGCGCGTTACGGTTCCAAGATAGTGGCTATCAAGGATAAGAACAAAGACCACGGATGGCATAGCCTGGCGCGGAAGATTACTTTTGAGAACGGTCAGGTTTATTATGGTGAGGGCCATGAAGATGATTACAGGAGAGGATATCATGCGAATGTATTTGAACGTCCGTCATGTTATGAATGCAAGTTCAAGGGAATCCCGCGCATAAGTGACATTACTCTCGGTGATTTTTGGGGAATCGGCAGTGTTGATCCGTCTCTTGAACAGAATCTTGGAACTTCGCTTGTCATGATTAATTCGGAAAAAGGGGAGAAATACTTCGATATTATTAGAGATAAGCTCGTGATAAAGGAGTTCAGTCTTGGCGATATAGTGCCCGGCAACAGGACTGCCATTATGGGCGGGAAACTGCCTTATCCTGCCGGCATTGACAGAAATGAATTCTTCAAGGCTTTGGATGAAATGCCTTTTGACAAGTGTGCAGCCAAGTTTTTCCCATATGCGGGAGAAGAAACTATAACACTCAAACGCAAGATTCGGACAATACTGGGAATCGTCAGGAGAAACATGAAGAATCCGATGCAGCTTTTCCGTATCTTCTACTGGAATTATTGTCATAAGGCTATCCATTCAAATCTGCCTGAAGGAAGGTATGTCAATGTCCTTTCTCATTGCGCTATGGATATTGCCAAAACTGCGGATGTCGAGATTGGCGGATTGGTAAGTCTCAATCAGAAGCGGACTCGCGGCAGCAAAGGGGAGTTCCGTCTACTGGTGGAGGACGGAGCAACATTGACCTTCGGCAAGGGGCACTCCTATTTTAAGTATGATAGTGACATTCAGGTGTTTAAGGGTGCGCAGCTGTTGATTGGACGCTGCTCTACAAATATCGGTTTGAAAATAGTGTGTGCTGAGAAGATTGTCATTGGAAATGATGTCCATATCGGTCGGGATGTCTGGATTAGAGATAATAATGGCGGACATTATGTCATTATCAAGGGCTATAAGGATAAGGCACCTGTAGTTATAGGTGACAATGTCTGGATTTGCTCGAACGTGAGCATTACCAAGGGTGTGACCATAGGCGAGGGTGCGATTATCTCTTCCAATAGTGTCGTGACAACGAATATACCTGCGCATTGTATAGCCTCTGGAAATCCTGCCCAGGTGATAGCCGAAAATGTATATTGGAGGCCTTGAATGATGGGAATGGAATCAGACAATAAACGAATTGCGAAGAACACGATATTTCTCTATCTCCGTTCTTTCCTGATGATGATAATAGGGCTCTTCTCTTCAAGAGTTATATTGCAGGCATTGGGCGTGGATGATTATGGACTTTATGGTGCGATAGGAAGTATTGTTGCCATGTTCACTATCATCAATGGAACACTGGCCGTTGGAACGAGTCGTTTTCTGACTTTTGAACTGGGCAAGGGAGATAAGGAGAGGCTGAACAAGACTTTCAATGCCTCTTTCACGATGCATGTCCTCGTGGCCATTGCACTTTTTATCATGATGGAGACAATTGGATTATGGTTCGTCAACAATAAAATGAGTATCCCTCACGGAAGGGAGTTTGCGGCCAATGTCGTCTATCAATTGTCCATCCTTTCCTGTATGTTCTCGCTAACTCAGGTGCCTTATGGGGCGACAATCATTGCCCATGAGAAGATGGATATATACGCATATGTGGGACTTAGCGAGGCGATTGTCAAACTGGCATTGATAGTGCTTTTGCTGTATGCTCCATTTAGTGATAAACTGATAGCCTACGCAATTATTATAGCGCTCTGGAGTATAGCCTTGCAGATTTTCTACAGAGTATATTGTTACAAGAGGTTTGAGGAAACTCATCTCAAGCTATGTAAGGACAAGGACATATACAAAGGAATGCTGTCCTATTCGCTATGGGATATGGTCGGGCAGTTCTGTGCGACTGGTAACAGCCAGGGTATCAATATTTTGATCAATATGTTCTTCGGAGTCGCTGTCAATGCTGCCAGGGCTGTCGCATATCAAGTCGAGGGTGCTGTCAACCAACTGGCCAGTAACTTCACGACATCAGTCAACCCTCAGATCGTGAAGAGTTATGCGAGGGGTGATATGGACAGGTTCTTCGAGCTGATTTATGAGTCGGGGAAGTATTCGTATTATCTAATGTTCCTTCTGGCGTTGCCGATATTTCTGGAAGCTGAGTATATCCTGAATTTATGGCTGGTCGAAGTCCCGGAATATGCTGTACTTTTCCTTCGGTTCGTGATATGCATATCGCTTTATACAATCTTTTCACGAAGTGTAATTAATGGTGTGCATGCAACAGGTGATGTGAAGACTCTTAATCTTACGAGTGGCGTCTATTCAGCCGGAACATTTATTCCAATGGTATATGTGGCATATAAACTGGGATTGCCTGTATGGAGTTGCTTTGTCATACAGTCTTTTAATCGTATTATTTGTTCAATGCTTGAGGTCAGGGCATTGTGCAAGCAGGTAAAGTTCGATGTGCTGGACTACTTCAAGAAAGTTTATCTGCACTCGATTGCTGTTTCCGCTATAGCGGCAGTTGTTCCTACTCTTGTTTTTTCAATGATGCCTTCAAGTTTTTTGAGATTGACAATTACAGTAGTTGTAAGTGTGCTGTCGACGTTGTTGTGTGTATATACAATCGGAATAAGTCGGTCAATGAGATTGAAAATCAATGATATGATTGCCTCAAAGTTATTTGGACGTTATATATAGATTATTGCAATTCCAAGAAACTATTTTTCAATAAATCGCTATTAAAGTATTAATCAATATGTTAGACAGAATCAAACAAGCGATACGCATAATATTCAAGCGCAAGGAGATTGTCAATTTGAATGTTACGTACAGTGCTCCCAATGCCAGATTTGAGGGAAAGAAAGTAATGGTTACAGGAGGTACAAGCGGGATAGGATTGGCTATCGCCAAAGCCTTTCTGGCTGAGGGTGCGACAGTTCTTATATGCGCTCGCAAGCAGGAGGGCTTGGATAGGACTCTGGCAATATTGAAGAGCCCGAATTTGAAAGCGATGCGGCTGGATATCTCAGAAATCAATGGGTTGAGGGGGAAAATTTGCGAGGCCGCGGATTTGTTGGGCGGCATTGATATTTTTATAAATGCGGCAGGGGTTTCAGCTTATTCGGGAGATATTATGTCTGAACAGATGTATGATTATATCTGTGATATAAATCAGAAAGGTCTGTTCTTTATGAACCAGATTGAAGGGGATTATTTCATTGACAATAAGATCGAGGGGAAGATTATAAATCTGACATCCAAAGCCGGCGAGAGAATAGGTTTTGACCCATATACGCTTTCGAAATGGGGCGCAAACTCGATTACCAGAGGAAATGCCAGAAGACTGGCTCCATATCATATAAATGTCAATGGTATTGCTCCCGGTCGTGTCCCGACAAATATCACGGAGGAATTGCAGCAATACATTGATTCTGACAATGTTTATACGCCAAATCATTCCACTAAGCGATTCACTATGCCTGAAGAAGTGGCCGAGACTGCAATGTTTCTGGCAAGCGGTGCCGCCAATAATATTGTAGGTCAGATTATCGTGATGGACGGCGGAAGCTACAATTAGGTCATGAAAGTTATTTTGTCGTTACCGGATAGAATTTTTAACAAGTGCAGATGAGTAAAGATAATTTGGCACAAGGAATATTGCTGTTCTTTTCAGGCAGTTACCTGCTTTATTGCACAAGTTGGTACAAGTCAATGTTTGTGGATTTGAACCATGAAACATATCCTGACAAGGTTTGGCTCAGTGCTCATGATGAGCGGGACTTTGACTTGGTGAATCTGGGAAGTAGCGGAGGCAAGTGGGCTTTCGACTACACTGGCATTGACATAAAGGCAATGAATTGGGCGCAGCAGCCTCAGACATTGCTTGAGGATTATAATCTCCTGCGTCATTTTCATGGGATATTGAAGCCGGGAGGCTACGTGCTGATTACTATTATGCCATTTACCGGTCTCAATAAGAAAACCGGATTAATGGATGCCATGAAGTATGCCAAATTCGATGTTCAAGGGGAGCCTATACAGCCTTTTATGTTTGAGAAGGCTCAACGTTATGCAATGTATCCGATCCTGTTCAAGAAGCAGGCTTTAAAGGCATTGATAAGGTATTTAATTGGCAGAGACAAGCCGTGTGATTATAGGAGGGAACCGCAGTTTGATTATAATCCTATGGATGTCAATGAATTGGAGCGTGATGCAAAGCGTTGGATAAGCGGCTGGAAAAATCAGTTCGGTATTGCGGATTTCGATGCGGCATTGACGGAGGAAAACAGACAAGGCAGAGAGTATCGTATTCAGCTCATGAGAGATCTGATTGATTTCTGCGCGGAACATGGATATAAGCCTGTCTATGTAATACCTCCTGTTACAGAGCATCTTGCCAAATATTATACTTCTCAGTTTGAAGAACGGTATATATACGGTTATTTGAAAGATGTCGGTCGGGATGTTGTGCTGCTGGATTACAGCAAGGATGAGATATTCAGGCATGATGACAGCTTGTATTTCAATAGTTTCTTTCTGAACCGGAAAGGCCGGCAACTCTTTACCAGACGTGTCTTGGAAGACCTTGGGATTAAGTTGCATTAAACAAAAACAGGTGACCGAAACGTAAGTGTTTCAGTCACCGTCAATGATATCGAAAATTTACAATCTGCTGAACAAGAATACATTATACGCGACATAGCATAGAAGCATGGCGGCGCCTTCCCAGCGGTCTATCCTGTTTCTGCGGCCGGTATATGCCCAAATCAGAAGCAAGACGGAACTTAGGATCAGGGCTGCAATGTCGACAACAGTCATGGACGCGAAAGACAATGGCGTGATTATCGAAGACAACCCGAGAATCAGCATCGCGTTGAACACATTGGAACCCAATATGTTACCAAGCGCCAACTGCTCCTTCCCCTTGATTGCCGCTGTCAGGCTCGTAGCAAGTTCCGGCAGAGAGGTACCGCCGGCGAGAATCGTGACCGCGATAAATATGTCGCTCACCCCGATTTGCCGCGCCAGGGCTGTCGCACTGTCCACGAACAAGTCCCCACCGAAGATGAGGCCTGCCAGACCGGTCAGGGTCAATGCAATTGCTTTGGGGAAAGACAGCGTCGCCTGTTGCGTCTCTGGAAACTCGTCTTTTGAATCTGATTTGAAACAATAGAAAAGGTATACGGAGAACACCAGAAGCATCATGACTCCTTCCCATCTCGAAATGACGGGTCCTGACATGGAACCGGTTATTCCGAGCACGACCAGCAAAATGGTAACGACAAGGGTAATCGGTATATCTATGCGCCTATTTTTATCTGTCATGCCCACGGGAAGAACCAGTGCAGTCAATCCTAAGATAAACAACGCATTAAAAATATTTGACCCGACGACATTACCGACAGAAATGTCTGAATTCCCCTCTATCGCTCCAGTAAGACTCACTACGAGTTCGGGACAGGAAGTTCCGAATCCGACAATGGTCAGTCCTATCACAAACTCACTGATACCAGCTCTCCTGGCGATAGAAGAGGCTCCATTTACAAGCCAGTCAGCCCCGAGCACTACAAGTCCGAGACCGATAAGCAATAATATAAGATTTATCATTTTTTTACTTCTTGAGTTTTTGAATTTGCTTATTTCTGTCTGAAAAAGCATGAATAACTAACTTGCTCTCAAAGTGGCAACAAGCCAATGAGTGCAAGAAATGACAGTTTGGGAATAAGACTGTTACTTTACAATCTCAAGAAACAAATTGAATAGATGTATCTGCCTGCGGATAACTTTCCGACCCGTCCGGAAATGCTTTCTACGACGGCTGAACTACAGATACGAGGATTTATACACTTTCCGTTTCTGAAAAGATAATCGCAATGTCTGAATGTGCGGAAAGTCCTCTGGCACTGAGGTGCGGTCCTGACAGAGAAGATGTTGCTGCTCTTGACGCCAAAAATATCATTAGTCTGAGGCTGAGAGACATAACTCGTCTCCATTATAGAAAAGACCTGCTGTGAAACGGCATCACACAACTCAAGCTTGTCGCACGACAGGAACGACAAACAAAGCAATAATATGACAAAAATCCGTTTCACGGCCCCAAATATACAACTTTAATCTGTATTGTTACTGTTTGGTGGATATTAAGTAATTCTTAAAAAATAACTTGGTAATCTTTGCGAGTTTTTTCGGTCTATATTTCTTTCCTCATCAGTCGTGTACGTCCAGTACATTCTTTCTTCGAAAATCCATCACAAATCTTTACCACTTATTTTTTAACTCTCACGTGATCTGCCTGTCGTCTGCCAGATGGTGCAGTACGGCGGACGTGGCCAACCCACGGCCTCGGGAAGTGGGAGGTGCCTGCCGGAGACAAGTTCTCGCGGGAGCGAGGACGCAGGAAACGGTAGGAGGGCCGAACGGAGCGCAGCGGAGTGAGTTCCGCCGTACTGTGCCACATGACAACGACGATGCTGTGACTGACCAATGATTTACTGCCATGCCACATATTTCCGTAGTTGGCCAAGCCTATATGGCATTGACAATGTTCCAGGGCTATTTGACATGTCAGAGGAAGCCTTACATATGGTGGTCCGGCCACACTAATATGCCTCAGGCACATCTGCCTGGCCATTTCGCGTGGTTACCCTGTGAGTTTTCAATCATCCGGCCACGACGAATTCCGGCAGGCGGGACGACGCCACGGCCACCTCTGTAATACATTGATAATCAAGCACCATTTATTTGAAGCGTGGATTTCCAAAGATTTTTTGACCACTAATCCACACGTAATTTTATAACTTTCTATGAATCAGACTATTGCAAAAATAGATGTGGCACCGTCCCGACAACAGACGTAAATCCGGAGACGCTTACACAACAAGAGTAAGCAACCGCGGAATACAGGGTTTCCCCATGACCCGAAATGGATATTGTCTGCAAATCAGAATCTAAAAAAGGTGGCCGAAACATTGTTTCAGTCACCTTAATTCTGCAGGTGGGGCCGTAAGCCGGTTTCTGTTATTATCCCTATCATTTATCTGCGCAACCTACCCCCTGACATCGGGCGGGCAGCCCTCATCTGTCAGTATATTTGGTTTTGCAGGCCCTGGTACCGTACCCGCCCGGCATCACTGACGGACGTCGTGAGCTCTTACCTCACGTTTTCACCCTCGCCATCCGGTAACGGACGGCAGTTATTTTCTGTTACGGTTTCAAAAGATTACTCCCATCTGCGCTTTCCGCAGCAGGGTGCCCTTTCCTGTCCGGACTTTCCTCACCGGCCATATGGCCAGCGCGATAGAGCGTCCCACCTCGTTACTCTTTGGTTTGTGTGCGTCGTTTCTGACGCGGCTGCAAATATAGTATCTTTTTGCGAAAACTGCCATAAGCAACCTTCAAAAAATAACCTGCCTCATCTTAAGGAATCTTTTCGGTCTATATCTGTTTTCTCATCAGTCATGTGCCACCGGCACACTCCTTCTTCGAAAATAAATCTATCCTCGAAAATCTTCTCTTAATCTGAGGCAAGTTGTTTTTTTCATGTTACTAAAAGTCAATGAAAGACTACATGCGGCTGCGGTAAAATTTCTCCAGCGTCCTGTAGGCATTTTCGCGGGCCGGATCCGCAACCTCCTTTGAGTCAATGTCAATCTGCATCACAGGAGCGGCATCCAGTTTATCATTGATAGGAGTCCAGACAGGAAGTCCCTCACCATTAGGATTACCGGTCTTACAGAAATTCGCGTAGAAACTCAGGAACAGCTTTGAAATCTTGTAGTCATCTTCAGTCCACGCATAATATTCATTAGTGGAAAGATTGCCCATTGCATATTCAATGTCAGCAGAATGGACCGCACCATTGATGACAGGAGCCGGCTTCTTCTCTGCAGCCTTTTCTTCAGCAGTCTTTTCGCGGACGCCACCGGCAAGAGCCGCTACCTTGTCGCCCATCTTGGCCGAGACCTCAGGACGCGGATGATTGTATTTATACCTGTAAACCGGCTGGCCGGAAGTCTTTGCATGATAATCACATACCTTCCAGGTCGGGAAACCGGTGAAAAGATCTGAAGCAAGGTCAATGCCTTTCTGGCTGACTACGTCAGCATCTGTAAGAAGACCATAGGCTTCGAAAATCTCATCGGTCATGTCGCCGAATCTTGCGGACATGGCCTTCTTGTAGTTTTCAAGAGTCGGTTCCTGACCGGCCAGAGCCTGAAGAGGGGAGCCTTCCAGAGAATTCCATCCTGCAAGAAGCGGAACTCTGGCCTGTTCACCTTTCTCATATATGGCGTCAGGAGTTTCTGTCATGAAGTAGCCGTCAAGAACGACACTATACATCTTGGTCGGAGGGAGAAGATCCTGAAGTTTGTCAGCATCCAAAGCTCTTGCCTCAGCGATGCTCATCAAACCTTTGCTCTCGAGATTCGCCTTGCCCTCTGCCTCTGCATTGGCCTGAGGCACAGCTGCATAAGGGATAACCTCGGCTCCCGAAGAAAGCATTGCTCCTGCGATTTTACCCTTGGAAAGAGGTGAAACCATAAGAAGGCTGACTGAGAACGAACCGGCTGATTCACCAACTATAGTGATTCTGTCAGGGTCTCCGCCGAAAGCGGAAATATTGTCCTTTACCCAATCGATAGCTGCAACCTGATCAAGGAAACCATAGTTTCCGCTTCCGCCATAAGACGATTCTGCAGTAAGTTCAGGATGGGACAGGAATCCGAAAAGACCCTCCCTATAGTTGGCCGTGACGCCGATTACACCCTCTCTGGAAATGGCGGCTCCATCATAACGTGGTTCGGAACCGGAACCTGCCCTCAGGCCACCTCCATTGAAATAGATGAGGACAGGAAGTTTGTCCTTAGTGGTCTTGGCCGTTGTCCATACATTCAGATAAAGGCAATCCTCACTGCGTTTCGGACCTCTGAACGACATGTCTCCGAAAATGTTTGGCTGCATAGGGTCATTGCCGAAAGTCTTGGCTTCGCGTACACCATCCCATTTCTGAGGTGCCTGCGGTGCTTTCCAGCGGAGCTCTCCTACAGGTGCCTGGGCAAAAGGGATTCCCAAAAATGTTTTTACGCCATTCTGGTCAAAACCTTCCAGAGTTCCCTGTCTGGTCTTGACTTGCAGACTTACAGTGTCATTTGCGCATGACACCATGGCCATACCGGCCAGAAGTGAAAACAATAATTTTTTCATATCAACAGATTTTTATGTTTTGTGTTGTTATTCGAAACCTGCATTTTGCTGCAAAAATGATTCCTTGGTTTAGTAATCCAGAGAAAATACCGAAAATGAATTTATCTTTGCCGGAGGGATTGCCATGAAGGCGGCCGATGTAATAATAAATGTACCATGAATACCACAATTATTAGCATATTGACAACAATCACCATTTCGTTCTTTGCGCTCAATGCCAGTGGACAGACATATCCAGGTAAGGTCCTCCAGCGGCAGATGCAGAAAGAGGAGACAGCATTCTTGGCAAATATGAAACCGGGATTGCAGCACACCCAGATGTTGGCGGTCCGCGACGCCATGAAAGGAGACTATTCGGCATTGGAACAAATCCGCCAGAGCCGCAATCAGGCGCCTGTGCTGCCGGAAACTGTTGAATCCAAGTATGTTACGCCGGACATCTGCCTCTTTTATCCTGTCAATGCCACTGAACGTAAACGTCCTTTGTTGCTTTATCTTCATGGCGGAGGATGGTGTTTCGGGAGCATAAACAGTTGCGCCCGCTTTTGTGCGGCATTGGCTGAAGCAGGGGACTGCTGTGTCGCAGCCCTTAACTATCGTCTGGCGCCAAAATATCCGTTTCCAATGCCGCTGAATGATTGCATTGAGGCATTTGAATATTTGAAACAACATGCGGAAGAATGGGGATGCGATTCGTCGCGAATTTCCATCGGAGGCGACAGCGCGGGAGGAAACTTGGCTCTGGCTGCGTCAATGTCATTGACCGGTGTCCATAAAGTGATTCCAATTTATCCGGTGACAAAACTTTTCACCGAGGTCACTTCATCTTGGAAAAAGTATGCCCTGGGCTATGGTGATGATGCGGAACTTCTGGAGGCATTTAATGAGGCGTATTCTGCCGGTGATTCGCATAACCCGCTGGTATCCGTAGGTTTGGCCAGTGATGAGACATTGACGGAACTTCCTCCTGTACTCATCATTTCTGCCGGACATGATATACTTTTCGACCAGACTGCAGAGTTTGCCCGAAGGCTTCAGCGCCTTGGACATCCTCTTTCATATCATGTATTTCCGACTGCGACACATCTCTTTATCACAGTCCCTGGCCAGCCAACTGCTTTTCATGAGTCCGTCAGAATTGTCTCCCGCTTCCTGAATGAATAAAGTTTTCTAATAATATTCAATCGATATCTTGTGTATAGATTGTAATTGACTCATGTATGTGCTTTTTGATAAATTCTCATTATATTCGCAGAGTCAGAAGAAAAACAATATTTTAGCTCTGGCTGATAATGTTATGGCGGATAATATGAATCAAGATGTAGCATATTTTCTTTCATTTTGCATTGAACAATACAAAAATGAAAAGGGACTGAGTGGTTATGCGGCGATGGAATTATTTTCGAGATACAATGTTTTGGATTATTTGGCAGAGCATTTCGATGTCCTGCATACGCAAAACAGCCGGTGGATTTTAGAAGATATAGATGAATTTATTAGAACGAGACAGTCGAATGAGTAGGATGATATTTCATGGTAGTTTGGAAAAGGTTGTGGCTCCTGAGATTAGGGAGTCAAATCGAACGCTTGACTATGGCAGCGGTTTTTATACCACGACCTCATACGAACAGGCGGAGGCCTGGGTTAAGCGAAAGATGGACGAGAAGAAAGTTCTGCACGGATATGTATGCGAGTATGAATTGGCAGAGGATGCGCTTCAAAATTTAAATGCTCTTGTGTTTGATGCTCCTACTGAGGAATGGGTGGATTTCGTAATGAAGAATCGCACACAAAGGAACTTTCATCACGAATATGATATAGTTTATGGACCTGTGGCCAATGACCGTGTTTATGCGGCATTTGCTTTATATGAAGGCGGCTTAATCGACAAGCAGACTTTGATTGCTGAGCTTAAAGCATATAGGCTTGTTGATCAGTATCTTTTTCATACTGACAGGTCTCTTCTTTATGTCAGGTTTAAAGGAGCTTATGAGGTTACCTTATGAATATGAAAATTACACAGCAAAATGTTTATCTGCTTCTTCCCTCCAAATTAAGTTGGATGGCT
>ULWK01023514.1_pt1 | contig 30770 bp, 27 predicted proteins | sample 1960281 | NCBI WGS metagenome assembly ULWK01 (sample SAMEA4835810, study PRJEB28245) | human gut metagenome | biome: gut microbiome; material: fecal sample | place: Denmark | collected 2008 | reverse complement strand
TGTCGGCGGTAGAGCCAAACTATCCCGGACCGAAACAGTCGGGTCCGGACAACGAACGCTACCGCCTGAAGGGGGCACAGTTCTTCGACGAGAAACTGAAATTGTGCCTCAACTGCAAGCGCTGCGAGGTGGCTTGCCCGGAGAACGTCAAGATAGCCGACCTCATACAGGAGGCGCGCATCAAATATAGCACGGCCAAGCCTTCGCTGCGCGACCGCATGCTGGCCAACACGGACTTCGTCGGAACGCTGGCCCACAACTTCGCACCCATCACCAATTTCGCCCTGGGACTGAAGCCGGTGAAGGCGGTCATGGACAGCGTGCTGAAAATCGACAAGCACCGCACCTTCCCGTCCTACTCGTTCCAGACCTTCGAGCAGTGGTACAAGAAGCACGCGGCAGAGCAGGAGGCATACAAGAAGCACGTGGCCTACTTCCACGGCTGCTACGCCAACTACAACTTCCCGCAACTGTCGAAAGATCTGCTGAAGATCCTCAACGCCTGCGGCTATGGCGTGCGCCTGCTGGAGAAGGAGAAGTGCTGCGGTGTGGCACTCGTAGCCAACGGACTGAGCGACCAGGCCAAGAAGCAGGGAGAACTCAACATGTCTTCCATGCGCAAGGCCATCGCCGCGGGCGACGACGTGCTCACGACCAGCTCGACCTGTACGTTCACGATGCGCGACGAGTATAAGAACTTGCTCAAGATTGACAACGACGACGTGGCGCCGCATCTCTCGCTGGCCACCAGATGGCTCTACCGCATGGTGGAGTCGGGCAAGATCAAACTGGCCTTCCGCAAGGACTTCCACCAGAAGTTGGCCTACCACACGGCTTGCCACATGGAGCGCATGGGCTGGGCAATCTACTCCACGGAACTGCTCCGCATGATCCCGGGCGTGGAACTGACGCTGCTCGACAGCAACTGCTGCGGCATCTCGGGCACCTACGGATTCAAGAAGGAGAACTACAAGCGAAGCCAGGCTATCGGAGCGCCGCTCTTCAAGCAGATAGAGGAACTGAAGCCCGACTTCGTATCGACCGACTGCGAGACCTGCAAGTGGCAGATCGAAATGTCAACCTCGAGAAAGGTGAAGAATCCCATCTCCACCATCGCTGAGGCACTCGACGTGGAAGATACGCGACGTCTCAACAAGGCATAAAAGTTGCCCTCTAGAATAGAGCTTTTTACAATTACACAAATAACTAAAGTACATTGATTATGGGAAATTACATTTTGGCACTTGACCAGGGAACAACCAGTTCTCGCGCCATCGTCTTCGACCACAACGGTCAGATCTGCTCAGTAGCTCAGAAGGAGTTCACACAGCATTTCCCGCAGCCGGGATGGGTGGAGCACAACCCCAACGAGATCTGGTCGTCTGAGGCTGCCGTCATCGCCGAGGCCATCTCGGCCATCGACATCAACGGCAAGGACATCGCCGCCATCGGTATCACCAACCAGCGCGAGACCACCGTGGTATGGGACATCGACACCGACGAGCCGATCTACAACGCCATCGTCTGGCAGGACCGCCGCACGGCTGAGTACTGTGACAAGCTCAAGGCGCAGGGATTGGTGGACAGAATTCGCGAGAAGACGGGTCTGATCATCGACGCCTATTTCTCAGGCACGAAGATCAAGTGGATCCTCGACAACGTGCCCGGAGCCCGCGAGCGCGCCGAGAAGGGCAAGCTCCGCTTCGGCAACATCGACACATGGCTCGTATGGCGACTGACCCGCGGACAGGTGCACGTGACGGACGTGACCAACGCCAGCCGCACGATGCTCTTCAACATCCACGACCTAAAGTGGGATGAGGAGCTGCTGAAGTTGCTCGACATTCCGGCTTCCATGATGCCGGAGGTGAAGTCAAGCTCGGAGGTCTATGGCCACACCAAGACCACGATCTTCGCCCACGAGGTGCCCATCGCCGGTATCGCTGGCGATCAGCAGGCGGCCCTCTTCGGACAGATGTGTCTGGAGCCGGGTGCCATCAAGAACACCTATGGCACGGGCTGCTTCGTCATGCTCAACACGGGCGACAAGCCGGTCATGTCGAAAAACAACCTGCTCACCACTGTGGCCTGGAAGATCGGCGACCAGGTGAACTACGCACTGGAGGGATCTATCTATGTCGGCGGTTCGGTCGTACAGTGGCTGCGCGACGGACTGGGCATCATCCAGAAGTCGTCCGACGTGGAGACGCTGGCTTCTACCGTACCCGATAGCGGTGGTGTCCGCTTTGTCCCGGCTCTGACGGGTCTCGCTGCGCCCTACTGGGATGCCTACGCCCGCGGCACCATCACGGGTATCACCCGTGGCACAACGGCGGCTCACATCGCCCGTGCTGCCCTCGACGGCATTGCTTTCCAGACCTATGACATCGCACAGGCCATGTCTCGCGACCTCAACGCCCCGCTCACGGAGCTGAAGGTAGATGGTGGTGCAAGCCGCAACAACCTGCTGATGCAGTATCAGGCCAACCTGCTGGGTATTAACGTGATCCGTCCGAAGATCACGGAAACCACCGCCCTGGGTGCTGCCTATCTTGCTGGTCTCGCTGTAGGCTTCTGGAAGGACATCGACGAGGTGAAGAAGCAGTGGCAGGTGGAGCGCACCTTTGAGCCGGCTGGCGAAACGACCGAGATAGAAGAGGCCAAGAAGGGCTGGAAGGATGCCATCCAGCGCACGCTGAGCCGCAAGTAAACCACACTCACACATACGGGCTCCCTCCCGACGAATCGTTAGCAAAGGGAGGGGGCCGGTATTCTTGCATTATTTGACAAAAACAACATTTATCAACTACACAAAAAAAAACGAAATTATGGATTCTACATTGCTTTACAACTGCGCCCTCGAATTCTTGGGTACGCTGATCTTGGTCCTCCTCGGTGATGGTGTCTGCGCTTGTATGGGACTGAATAAGAGTAAAGGCCAGGGTGGTGGCTGGATCGTCATCACGCTGGGCTGGGGTCTCGCCGTCATGGCGGGTGTCTTCGTGGCCCACGCCTCGGGTGCTCACCTCAATCCGGCCGTCTCCATCGGATTGGCTGCCGCTGGCTTGTTCCCTTGGGAAAATGTATTGCCCTACTCGGTTGCCCAAATGATCGGCGGTTTCGTCGGTGCCATTCTGGTATGGATCATGTATAAGGATCATTTCGATGCTACGGACGATCCTGACGGCAAGCTCGGCACGTTCTGTACCATGCCGGCCATCGACAACAAGCCGCTCAACTTCCTCCAGGAGGTGGTCTGCACCTTCGTGCTCGTGCTGCTGATCATCTGCTTTGGCACCTACGGCTCAGACGTGGTCAACATCGGCGCTAGTAGCGCATGGCCTGTGACGATGGTGATCGTCTCTATCGGTATGTCGCTCGGTGGTGTGACTGGCTACGCCATGAACCCCGCTCGTGACCTCTCACCGCGTATCGCCCACGCCATCCTGCCCATGAAGGGCAAGAGAGACAGTGGCTGGGGATACTCATGGGTGCCTGTACTCGGCCCGATCGCTGGTGCTGTACTCGCTGCCCTCGTGGCCTCACTGTATCACTTCTGCTAATCCCATAGCAAAGAAAATCATTCAACCGTAAAGAAAAAAGCAAACATTATGATGAAGTCTATATTTAAGGGTATGTTCGTGCTGGCAGCACTCGCCCTCCCGACAACGATCAATGCTCAGAAGCTCCACTACAATGCTGGTCTCGAGACCTCACACCTGTGGCGCGGACTCGAGGTTTCCAAGGGCCTGACCTTCAACAACGAGTTTGCCATCTCCGACAACAACAACCACTTCCGCCTCGGCGCATGGGGTGGTATGCAGGTGGACGGCGACTACAAGGAGGCCGACATTTACGCAAGCTACACCATCGGAGGTTTCAGCGTAGCCGTGTGGGACATCTACAACTTCTCCGACGGCATCTATGCCAACGACAAGCAGTATCGCTACTTCAACTATGATGCTCGCACGACGGGCCACTTTCTCGACGCTGCCATCAGCTACAACTTCGCACAGCATGGTCTGCCGCTCTCACTGAGCTGGGCTACCGTACTGGCCGGCCGCGATCGTGGCAACCTCAACAAGCAGAACATCTACTCTACTTTCGTGCAGGCTGCCTACACCGTCTATGAGGATGACAATTGGAAAGTGGATGCCAGCGTGGGTGGCAACTTCGCCCTCAGCAACTATGACGAGAACGATGGTGCCACGTTCTATGGCAAGTCGGCTGGAGTCAACGACGTGCGCCTGGGCTGCACCTACAAGCTCAAGGTGGGCAAGGCCAACCTCCCGATCACCTCGCAGATGATGTGGAACCCGGAGGCCAACAAGGGCTACTTCCGTGTGGCTATCAATCTGCTCGACATCTAAGTCAGAAGTCGTAAAGCCAACAAAGGAAGCCTACTGGGACAAACCTGGCAAGCGGGCTTCCAACATAGTTTAAATGAGATTAATGGGAACGTGTCCGGCCTTGGGCTGGACACGTTTTTTCATGTCCATCAGCATTCCTTTTGCCCATCATTCCCTTTGCCCATCATGTTTCCTTTGTCCATCATGTTTTCTTTGTCCATTGGGCCTCCCCCTGATCCTTCATCTTTCCCCTTGTCCATTGGGTTTTCCTTGGAGCTTGGGGTCATTAGGTTTCTCACGTTCCCATGCTTATCCGTTCGGCTTCCTACGGCCTGTGGTCCACGGTAGGTAGCGATAGATGGTCCATGTGACGAAGGTGATGAGAAGAAGATGAAGAAGAAAGACCACCAGGACTTCGGCATAGCAACCACGGTAGGTGTAGCCGAGGCGGGAAAAGACGGCGGTAAGGGCTGTGGGAATGCCACTACTGAAGAAATAATAGACGATGGATCGGCGTCCTGTCCAGGACACCATCGCGGCAAGCCAGCGAGGCATCTGCTCCACCCACCGCACGCCGTCTCGCTGCGAGATCGTGAAGAGGAGATAGAGGAGGAGCACGGAGAGCGCGTTCTTGACGAGAAACAGGCGGGGAAGAACGAGCGCGCCTACCAAGACAGAAGGCCACGAAGAACTCGCCACAAGGACATTGACAGGCAAGGAGAGCACCAACAGCAGAGCGAAAAGGCCAAGTCGCCAGCGCGTCCCGAGCTTATCGAAACGATGGACCATATAGCCCAGGAGAAGGAATGGCAAGGCCACGACGGCTTCATTCACGTGCCACCAGTTGGCCTCAAAAGCCAGACGACGCGTACCGAAGCCATAGGCCAGGGCTACGGCGAAAAGCCCTGCTCCGGCCAGCCAGCACCAACGCGCATGCGACAGCCACAGGAGGAAACAGAAGAGGAGCTCGGCGACGGCCAAGGAGGCAATAAACCATGATCCTTGGCCCGTGAGGATGGTCAGCAGCAGGTCTGACAGCGATCCGCCGTCACCATGGAGCCAAGCCTTGGGAAGCGCCAGGGCACTCGTGAAGATAAAATAAGGCATGAGCACTCCGCGCAGCCACGAGTGCAGCTTATGCCGCAGGCGGAAACCCTCGGAACGATAGAAGAGATAGCCCGAAAGGAAGAAGAAGGCCATCAGCACGTCGGGGACGTACATCCTATAGGGAACGATATTATCGCCCGTGAAGCAGATCTCGGTGTGGTCGAAGATGATGGCAAGCATCAAGAATCCACGCAGAAGGTCGATCCAAAGCAGACGGGGCGCAGAGGCGGCGGGAGAAGCGGCAGAAGGTGATATCATCGGAACAAGAAGATTCGTAGAATCAAGAGGAGGTCAACCTGGACCCTGTTAATTATCTCTCCAAAAACACCCGTTAGTTATCTTTCCAGAATGCCTTGGTGAAGAGCACGAGGACGGTGAAGAGTTCGAGACGTCCCACCAGCATCAGAAACGCACAGATCCACTTCGCCACATCGGGCAACTGTGCCCACGACATCGTCGGACCAATCTCAAGGCCCAGGGTCGGGCCCACATTGCCCATACTACTGATGGCAATAGTGAAGGAGTTGGTGGAATCAACGCCACAGGCCATCATGGCAAATCCCAGAAGGAAGGCCAGGATCAGATAGAGTCCGACAAAGGCCAAGAGCGTGACGCGCTTCGACTGGGGGACGTTGTGCCCATCGACATTGAGAGGCAAGACGGCATTGGGATGGAGAATCTGGCGAAACTCATTGCGGATAATCTTCAGGATCATCACCGCGCGAATACTCTTCATGCCTCCACTCGTCGAACCAGAGCAACCGCCGACAACCATACAGAGGATGAGAGCAAACCACGTGACATGGGGCCATTTGGAAGCGTCATCGCTGAAGAGGCCCGTGGTCGTGATGAAGGAGACCACCTGGAAGACACCACTGCGGAAGGCGCGCTCCAGGTCGTAGTGGTTGTGCCACATCAGTTCCACCATGACAAACAAGGTGCAGGAGGTGACGACGAAGATATAGAAGCGAAACTCGTTGTTGCGGAAGAGCTGTTTTATGCGAAAGCGGGCCACGGCAGCATAGAGCATCGTGAAATTGACGCCCGAAAGGAAGCAGAAGAGCGTACAGACATATTCCTCTGCAGGGGAGCGGAAGGTGGCAATGGATCCGCTCTCCGTGGCGAAACCTCCTGTGGCCGTACTGGTGAAGGCGTAGTTGATGGCATCAAACCAGCTCATACCGCACAGTTTATAAGAAAGGAAGCAGGAGATGGTCAGCACGGCATAGACCGCCCAAATCCATTTGGCTCCCGTGCTGAGCTTGGGGTGGAGCTTGGTGACGATCGGACCTGTGGCCTCGGCAGCAAAGACGCGCGTAGACCCACCGACAAACGAGGGCAGGATGGCTATCGTGAAGAAGACAATACCCAGACCACCAATCCACTGGGTGATGGAACGCCAGAAGAGCAGGCCGCGTGGAAGCCGTTCAGGATAGTCGATGATGGTAGCTCCCGTCGTCGTAAATCCCGATATGGTCTCAAAGAAGGCGTCCGTCACCGAATGGAGATATCCGCCTATCAAGAAAGGCATCATGCCAAAGATCGTGAAGAGCACCCAGACGGTCGTCACCACGAAATAGGCATCGCGTCTGCTCAGCGCATTGGAAGCCTTGAGGCCCAGCAAGCGGAAAGCTACACCAGCGGCTATAAGCACGACGACACTCCACGTGAAGGGCATAACGTCGCTGCCGCCATAGTAGAGGGCCACCCCCAGGCTACAGGACATAAGCAGCGCCTCGATGAGCAGCAACGATCCGAAGATTTTGGAAATAAGTTTGGTATTGAGCATATCGCGCTTTTTGTCACTATGCTAATTGTCTGTACACTATTGTCACTATACTTATTGCCAGCACACTTATTGCCAGCACTATTGTCCGAACGCTAATTGTCAGTACAAGCAGGAGGTCAGTTGAAAAGTCCCTCCAACTTCTTGACGCTGACGTTATGGCAGAACACCACCACACTATCGCCTGCCTCGATCTGCGTGTTGCCCGAGACGAGCATTCCCTCGCCGTTGCGCACCAGTCCACCGATGGTCATTCCTTTGGGAAGTCCCAAGTCCTTGACGGGACGGCGCGTCACCTTCGACCCCTGCACAGGCACAAACTCAGCCACATCTGCGTCTGCCGACATGAGGAAGCGCACGTTGTGGACATTGGCGTCGAGCATCATCTGATAGATGTGGCTGGCAGCAATGGCGCGCTTGTTGATGATCGTACCTATATCAAGGCTCTCCGCCATATAGGCGTAATCGACGTTCTCCACCATCGCCACCGTCTTTCTCACTCCCATGCGCTTGGCCATCAGACAGGCCAAAATATTGGTCTCAGCCTTCCCTGTCAATGCGACAAAGGCCTGAGTAGAGCGGATTCCCTCCTCGCTCAGCAGCGAAAGGTCGCGACCGTCGCCATTGATGACGAGGATATCATCGTCAAACTTACTGTTGAGGGCCTCACATCGCTCCACGCTCTTCTCGATGACCTTCACCTGCATGTATTCCGGCATTTGGCGGATGGCGCGGACTGCGGTGGATCCACCACCCATCACCATCACGTTCTTCACATCCACGTAGTGTTCCTTGCCCACCACACGGCGGATATAGGGGATGTAGTTGCGTGTGGTCATAAAGTAGGCGAGGTCGTAGAGCTTCAGCACGTCGCTTCCTCGCGGGATGATCGTGTCTCCGCGACGGCGTATGGCCACGATGTGGAAGGGGTCGTCGGGTCCCGAGATCTCATGGAGCGGCTTGTCGAGCACCTTGCAGGTCTCGCGGAGCTTGATGCCCAGCATCACCAACGCACCGTCGTGGACATCCCATCGCTGCCGCACCCACGACATTTTCAGACCATTGATGATGTCGCGGGCAGCCAGCATCTCGGGATAGATGATGCTGCTGATGCCCATTTCGTGGAAGAGTTCCTTGTTCTGCGGATCCACATACTCCGAACTGTCGATCTTGGCAACGGTCTTCTTCGCACCCAGCGCCTTCGCCAGTCCACATGCCGTCATATTATAGCTCTCATCGGGCGTGACGGCGATGAAGAGGTCAGTATCCTCCACCCTTGCCTCTTTCAGACTACGGATGCTGGTGGCCGAGGCATGCATGGTGAGCAGATCATAATCAATGGCCAGCTTGCCCAGTTTCTCCTCGTCCTGATCCATGAGCACTACCTCCTGCTTGTTGCGGGAGAGCAACTTGGCAAGATACGACCCGATGGCGAATGCGCCTGCTATAATTATCCTCATACTTGATTTATTCCTTACTCAACAATTCCTTAATGTCCTCATAGCCGTAGCCACAGAGGTGGCGCAACTGGCCGACCGTGCCCTGCTCGACGAAACGGTCAGGCATACCGAGGCGCGTCATGCGTGGGGCAAAACCGTGGTCGCTCATCCACTCCAGTACGGCCGACCCCATACCGCCCGTACGGATACCGTCCTCGATGGTGACAACACGATCAAAACGACTGCCCACCTCCTGCAGGATGCGCTCGTCGAGCGGCTTGAGGAAGCGCATGTCATAATGGAAGATCGTGTGATGCTGGGGATTGCCTTCCTCGGCCAGCGTCTGGATGACACGCTGCACATCATTGCCCACAGGGCCGATGGTCAGCACGGCCACGTCGCCGGGCTTCGGATCGCCCTCGGTCAGTCTGCGGCCCGTACCCACCTCTATCTCCGTGAGCGGGCAGCGCCAGTCTGTCAGCACACCACGGCCGCGCGGATAGCGGATGACGAAGGATCCCTTGTCGGGCAACTGAGCCGTGAACATCAACCGCCGCAACTCGCGCTCGTCCATCGGAGAGGCTATCGTGAGATTGGGGACAGGACGAAGGGCGGCCATGTCGAACGCACCGTGATGGGTCGCGCCGTCTTCGCCGACTAGTCCGGATCGGTCCAGGCAGAGCACAACGGGCAGGTTGAGGATCGAGAGATCGTGGATGATGCTGTCGTAGGCTCGCTGCGAAAACGCACTATATATAGCACAGAACGGCAACAAGCCGTCCTTGGCCATACCGGCTGAGAAGGTGACAGCATGGCCTTCGGCTATTCCCACATCGAAGGCGCGGGTCGGCATCTCGTTCATCAGTATGGAGAGCGAGCTACCACTGGGCATGGCTGGGGTAACACCCACGATGCGGTCGTTTTGGCGCGCCAGTTCCAGCAGCGTCTCGCCAAACACATCCTGAAACTTCGGTGGCTGCGGTTCGGCGGATTCACTCTTCAGCCGCTTGCCTGTCTCGGGATCAAACTTGCCTGGAGCATGCCAGATCGTCGCGCTCTCCTCGGCAGGCTTATAGCCTTTGCCCTTCTTGGTGTGAAGATGGAGGAGCTTCGGCCCCTTCATATCCTTGATCTGTCGGAGGATACGCACCAATTCCGTTACGTCGTTGCCGTCGTAAGGACCAAAATAGCGGATGTTCATCCCCTCAAACATATTCTGCTGATGGGCCAACGCACTCTTCAGGGCGTTGTTCAGTCGGATAATGCCTTTCCTCCGGTCGTCGTTCAGGTAGCCACGCTCGTGCAGCCACTGGCTGGCTTTGAAGCGGAGACGGTTGTAGGTCTCGTTCGTGTCCAGATTGAGCAGGTATTTCTCCATACCGCCCACAGACCGATCGATACTCATGTCGTTGTCATTGAGGATAATGAGCAGGTCGTTGGGCTGGCTGGAGACATTGTTGAGTCCCTCAAAGGCCAGTCCGCCACTCATCGCACCATCGCCAATGATCGCCACAGCATGGCGGTTTTCCGTCTTTTTGCCGCCGAGCTTCGCCGCCACGGCCATTCCCAGCGCCGCCGAGATGGAGTTGGAAGCATGGCCGCAGGTGAACGTGTCGTACTCGCTCTCCAAAGGAGACGGGAACGGACGAAGTCCGCCCAACTTCCGATTGAGCTTAAACTGCTCACGGCGTCCGGTCAGGATCTTGTGGCCGTAGGCCTGATGACCTACGTCCCAGACGATCCGGTCGTCGGGAGTATTGAACACGTAATGTACGGCCACGGTGATTTCCACGACACCGAGGCTCGAAGCCAAGTGGCCGGGGTTGACCGCCACCTCTTCTATAATGTTTCTGCGAAGCTCACGACACACCTCTGGCAGGTCCTTCACCTCCAGTTTGCGCAAGTCGCTTGGATAATCTATTTGGTCAAGCAGTATCCGATGGTTTTCTTCCGCCATTTCTTTTCCCACTTATAAATTTTTGCAAAGTTACGAATAAGCGAGCGCAAAGCCAAAGGAAAAGGGAAGAATTTCCCTTTTACGAGGGCTTGGCCGAGCGAAAGTAACTTATTTAGAGTTACGAATAAGCGAGCGCAAAGCCAAAGGAAAAGGGAAGAATTTCCCTTTTACGAGGGCTTGGCCGAGCGAAAGTAACTTATTTAGAGTAGCGGAAATAACTTTTCAGAACGGCCGCTATCAACTTTTGTAGCCTAACATTTGGTGGATTCGATGGAAAATCGTATTTTAGCGGCTGAAAACCAAAAGCGACAAGAAACATGACGATAATCGGAGAAAACTACATACGGTTCGACTGGGCGATGAAACGCCTGCTACGCAACAAGGCCAATCATGCGGTGTTGGAAGGATTTCTGTCCTCATTGATAGGAAAGAAGTTTAAGATACAACGGTTTCTTGAGAGCGAGAGCAACCAGGAGGACGAGACCGACAAATACAACCGAGTGGATATATTGGCAGAGAACGAGAACGGAGAACTCTGCATCATAGAGGTGCAGAACAACCGCGAGCTCACCTATTTCCACCGCATGCTCTACGGTGTGTCAAAGGCCATCACGGAATATATTGGGCTGGGAAGTCCCTACGACAAGGTGCGTAAAGTCTATTCCATCAACATCGTCTATTTCGAATTGGGCCAGGGCAAAGACTATGTGTATCACGGCAAGACAGAATTTAGGGGTGCGCATGAACCACATGACATCCTTAAACTCTCCGTCCGTCAGAACAAGAAGTTCTTCGGTATCGATGAGCGGAGCCTTATGAGCAGAAAAGAGGCGGGCGACCTGTTTCCGGAATACTACATACTGCGCGTGAACGACTTTGACAAAGTGGCCACTACCCCACTCGACGAGTGGATAGAATTTCTCAAAACGGGACAAATTAGCGACAAGGCCACGGCCGAAGGCCTCGCCGAGGCGCGCGAATGCCTACGGGTGGACTCGCTCTCCGACCATGACAAGCGAGCGTACGTTCGCCACATGGAGTCTATACGACACATGAAAAGCATTTTTGATACCAGCCACTACGAAGGCTACGAAGAGGGGATAGAGGAAGGAAGAGCAGAAGGGAGAGCAGAAGGGAGAGCAGAAGGAAGAGCAGAAGGAATAGCGGAAGGAAGAGCTCAGGGAATAGCGGAAGGAAGAGCAGAAGGTGAATTGGAAAAGAGCTTGGAGATAGCACGCAACCTTCTTTCCCTTGGCATACCTGTCTCACAAGTGTTGAAAGCTACAGGGCTGACCCAGGAACAAATCAACAAGATATAAGAACAAGACGGCGACACGTTGCTCACAAAGACGCTCAAAAGGCTGGCAGGGGAATTGTTCCCTTGCCAGCCTTTTGAGATGATAGCTGGGATAACAGCCTCTTTATACTATTACGCGCCAAGCACGGCAGCGGCGAAGGCTTTGCCATATTCGCGCCACTTGCGCTCAGCCTCCGTGTCGGGAGCCCAAAGCTGCTTGCCCGGTTCGGCGGCAATCTCGAAGCCCGCTTCCTCCAATCGCTGCTGGATGCGCTTCTCGCCACCGCCGCCCCAGCCAATGGAGCCAAAGGCCGCAGCCTTCTTGTTCTTGCACTTCATACCGTGGATCATTTCCAGGAGTCCGGCAATGGCGTAGGTAATGCCCATATTGACCGTCGGGCTGCCCACCATAATGGCCTTGGAGCGGAACACCTCGACGAGAATGTCGTTCTTGTCGTCCTTGGCAGCGTTCATCAACACCACACGGACGGTCGGGTCGAAATCGCGGATGCCGTCGGCAATGGCCTGGGCCATGCGTCGCGTGCTCTGCCACATCGTATCATAGATGATGGTGATCTGATGCTCCTGATAGTTGGTTGACCACTGGAGATACTTTTCTACGATCTCTCCGATATGGTTGGTCCAGATGACTCCGTGGGACGGAGCGACCATCTTCAGAGGCAGGTTCATGCCTACTATTTCCTTCACCTTGCGGTTGACCATCGGGTTGTAGATATTGAGGATGTTGGCATAGTACTTCTCAGCCTCATCAAACAGGTCCTTCTGGTTCACCGTGTCGTCGTAGAGGCTCTCCGTAGCGTAGTGCTGTCCGAAGACGTCGTTGGAAAAGAGGATTTCCTCCTTGTCCGCATAGGTCACCATGGTGTCGGGCCAGTGGCACATCGGAGCCTCAACAAACGTGAGCGTGTTCTCGCCGATGCAGAGCGTGTCGCCCGTCTTCACGTTATGGAAGTTCCAGTCCTTATGATACAGTCCGCGCAAGATACCTTCCGCCTTCTTCGTGCAATAGATCGGCGTATCAGGAATCTCGCGCATCAGCACGGGCAGTGCACCGCTATGGTCGCTCTCGCTGTGGTTCACCACGATGGCATCGATTGCATGGAGGTCGATCTCTTCCTTGAGATGGGCCACAAACTCCTGGTCATAAGGATTCCATACCGTGTCGATGAGGACGGTCTTCTCGTCCCGGATCAAATAGGAATTGTAGCTTGTACCCTTGTGGGTAGAAAGCTCGTCGCCATGGAAGGTCTTCAGTTCCCAGTCAATCTTGCCTACCCATGTCACTTTGTCGGTTATTCTCTTTCCCATAATGATTTGCTATTGATTAGATGTTCGTTCGGGGGGCAAAGGTACAACTAAATATCGACAATCTATAGAAATTACAAACAAAAAGTCTTTAAAAGAAAAAATAGTGACAAAGCACGCTGCGTGACAAATGCGGGTCCTACGAGAATTGGCATTATTTTTGCAGCCAAATTTCCAGTCGAGATTGCTGTCGTAATTGCTGTCGATTATCCATTCGAAAATTGTAGTTGAGATTGTAGTCGAACAAGACATAATCACAGAGCAAAACAATTATAGAGCAAAAGCTATTATAGAGCAAAACTATCAGAGAGCAAATGAATATAGAAGAAGTAAGGAGCTATACGCTTTCGCTGCCAGGCGTGACCGAAGACCAACCGTTTGGCGAGGACAATGTCACCTTCCGCGTGGAAGGCAAAATCTTCCTGTGCCTTTGGCTGGGTAGAGAGGGACAAGACTGGAAGGGCGGGCCACGCTTTGCCTGCAAATTGCCTCCCGAGCGAAACGAGACGTTGCGCCTGCAGTATGAGGCGGTGACGCCAGCCTTCCATTGGAACAAGAAGCATTGGAGCGACGTATATTATGAGCAATTGGCCACACCGCTGGTGAGAGACTGGATCAAGGAGTCGCACGACCTGGTCGTCAGCAAACTGTCCAAAGTACTCAGGGCGAAATATCTCTGAGAGACATACGGCCAAGTCGCTCACCACAGCAAACCACTTGCCATAGAAAGCTGCTTGCCACAGAAAGCTGCTCGCCACAGCAAACCACTTGCCATAGAAAGTTGCTCGCCACAGACAGAAAAGGCTGCGCTGGTCTTCTTTCGACACCACGCAGCCTTTGTTGCTTACTGATTACTGATCTTGCAGAACCACTTTGTCAGTCCGCCATCATTTGTAGCGCATCCACTTGATGATCTCCTTCATGCTCGGCTTTTTGCCGTACATGAGGATGCCGACACGATAGATCTTGCCACCAGCCCAAACCATGAAGAAGGCCGTGGCGTAGAGCAAGACGACGCTCAGCAATTCCTGCCACAAGGGCACGCCAAAGGGGATGCGCACCATCATGACGATGGGAGAGGTCAGGGGAAACAGAGAGGTCCAGAAAGCCAGCGGACCATCGATATTCTCGACACTATACATGGCGGCGTAAAAACCGAAGAGGGTGATCATCGTGACGGGAATGACAAACTGCGAACTGTCCTCCTGCTCGTTGATACTGGCTCCCGTGGCAGCGAAGAAACTCGCATAGAGAAGGTAGCCTCCGACAAACATGAGCAGGAACATGATGGCCAGTTCGGCCAAAGGCAAGTTGCCAAGCATAGAAAGCATCTCCTGCGCCTCGACGTTGGGCTGGGCCTGAGCCGCCTGCATCACGGCAGGATTGGCAGCAGACATCGTGTCCATGGCGTTGATACCGAAATAGACGGACACGCCCGAGAGAATCACCACAAACAGGATGGCCCAAATAGCCATTTGAAGGAGACCTACGAGCATCACGCCAATAATCTTTCCCATCATCAGTTCAAAAGGCTTGACGCTGCTCACCATCAGTTCGACGATGCGGTTGGCCTTTTCCTCGATGACACTTTGCATCACCAGGCCTCCATAGCCTACGACGAACATATAGATGAGGAACGTGAACAGGAATCCCACCACCATGGCTACGACACTGCTGGAGATGGTCTCGTCGCCCTGATCGTTCCACTTCACGGTCTCCACCTTCGTACCTTTTTCCACCTCGCTGATGATCTTGTCGAGCTGGGCAATGCCCGAGGCTTTCAGCCGCTGCTGCCTCACCTGATCGTCCAGGGTCGTCTGTACGTAGGAGAGCAAGTTGACAGGCACCTCCTTCCTACTATAGATACAGACCTTCGCCTTGTTGTCGAGCAGTCCGCGGGGAATGCTCACCACGGCGTCGTAGGGAGATTCCTCGCTACGCATCTCGTTGTTGAGACTTGGCACCAGCGTGAAGTGGAAGGTCTCCGTCTCCTTCAGCGCCTTGAAGTATTGTCCCGAGGGATCGATGACGGCCACGTGCTGCTGCTCGTCGTTCTCGATTGACGAGAGCCAAAGCGGCACAAAGATGAGCGCGGCCATGATGAGTGGCGAGACAATGGTGAGCACGATGAAACTCTTCTTCTGAATGCGCTTGAGAAACTCGCGCTCGATGATAATCAATATTTTGTTCATGGTTGCGGGGGGTTAAAGATTGCTGGAGGGATTCACACTTTCTTCCGCCTTCGACTGCTGACGGTTCTCTATCTGCTCATCGGCCCACTGCGCGTCTTTGCCGATCAGCTGGAGGAAGATGTCGTTCATCGACGGGATCTGTTCGGCAAAAGCGCGCACCTCCACCTTGCCGGCCAGATAGCCGACCAGTTGGTTGCCCGTGGCGTCGCCGTGAGCCTTGAGCAAGTAGGAGTGGATACCTGCGCGCTCCTCCTGGTGAACTATGTCAAAGGGGCTGTCAGGCTCCACAGAGAGCACGTCGGGCGTCTGAAGCTCATAGAGGCCCGTGCGGTGAGCCTCCTTGATCTGCCTCATATCGCCCTTGAGCACCACCTCGGAGTGGTTGATGAGCGCGATGTCGTCGCAGATCTCCTCCACGCTGGCCATGTTGTGGGTCGAGAAGATGATGGTGTGTCCCTTCTCCTTGAGTTGGAGAATCTCCTGCTTGAGTTGCTCGGCGTTGACCGGGTCGAAGCCCGAGAACGGCTCGTCGAAGATGAGCAGGTCGGGCTCGTGGAGGACGGTGATGATAAACTGCACCTTCTGCGCCATTCCCTTGGACAATTCTTCGAGTTTGCGGTTCCACCAGGGCATGATGCCAAACTTCCGAAACCACTCCTTGAGGCGGGTTTCGGCCTCGCGCCTTGTGAGCCCTTTGAGTCGGGCCAAATAGACCGCCTGCTCGCCCACCTTCATCTTTCGATAGAGTCCGCGCTCCTCGGGCAGATAGCCGATGCGGGCCACGTCGGCGGGCTGCATCTGCCGTCCGTCGAAGATCACCTCGCCCTTGTCGGGAGCAGTGATGCGGTTGAGGATACGGATCAAGGTGGTCTTGCCCGCACCGTTGGGACCAAGGAGTCCGAAGACGCGGCCACGACGCATGGTCAGCGAGACATCGCTGAGCGCGACGTGACGGTCGAACGCCTTGGTGACATTTCTCACTTCAATAAAATTCTCCATTTGTATTGTTTAAGAGTAAAAAAGAAATCCCCAAGCGCATGATCTTCCTTCTTGTATCCTATATAGTCTTTGTTGCGTCCTATATAGTCCTTCTCCATATCCTATATAGTCCTTTCTACAGTCCTATATAGAATGAGACAAGCGGGAGTCCACCATGCGATTGGGGACGAAAGGATGTCAAATATTAAGCTTCGAAGTTCTTCAAGTCGTCGGCGTGGAAGGCCTGGATATAGGCGGCCTTGCCCATCACCTCCTCCTCGGTCATGCGCACAAAGACGTTGGCACTCTTCTCAAACAACTCCGGCGCGCGCGTCGCGTCGTCGAGGATGAGCAGGGAAGCGACGATGTCGGCAGTCATGTCGTAGAGACGACGGCCCAGGAAGTCGTGCTCGTCCTGGTTGGCGCCCGCCTTGACCTTGTCGAGGCAAGCCTCGTAGGTAGCCACGAGTTTGGCCACGCGCTCCTGCAGCGGCTTGAGGCTCTCGGAGACCTCACCCTGCAGCATCTCCTTCATGATGTTGAGGTAGGTGCCATTGGTGATGTAGCGGATGGCAGCCACTACCTGCAGCTGGGTCGTACCCTCATAGATAGAGAAGATACGCGCGTCGCGGAAGAGTCGCTGCGACTTATACTCCATGATGAAGCCCGAACCACCGTGGATGGAGATGGCGTCGTAAGCATTCTGGTTGGCCCACTCGGAGTTGGTGCCCTTGGCCAGCGGCGTGAAGGCATCAGCCAGTCGGTTCCATTTCTTCAGTTCCTGACGCTCCTCGGGCGTCAGTTTGCGGTCGCGGCCGATATCCTCCAAAGCCTTGTAGAGATCGACATAGCGTGCCGTCTGATAGAGCAGGGAGCGACCCGCGTCGAGCTTTGCCTTCATGCGCGAGAGCATGTCATAGACGGCGGGGAAGCTGATGATCTTCTTGCCAAACTGCATGCGCTCCTTGGCGTAGGAGAGCCCCTCGTTGTAGGCCTCCTGCTCCACGCCGACGCTCTGTGCGGCAATGCCCAGGCGCGCACCATTCATGAGCGCCATCACATACTTGATGAGGCCCATGCGTGTGCTGCCACAGAGCTCTGCCTTGGCGTTCTTGAAGACCAGCTCACAGGTGGGCGAACCGTGGATACCGAGTTTGTGCTCGATGTGGCGCACCGTGACGCCGCCACTCTGCTTGTCGTAGATAAACATCGAGAGGCCACGTCCGTCGTGTGTGCCCTCCTCAGAGCGGGCAAGCACCAGGTGGATATCAGAGTCGCCATTGGTGATGAATCGCTTCACACCGTTCAGACGCCACGTGCCGTCCTCGTCCTGTGTGGCCTTGAGCATGACGCGCTGCAGATCGCTGCCAGCGTCGGGCTCCGTGAGGTCCATCGACATCGAGGCTCCCTCGCAGACGCGGGGGATGTACTTCTGTCGCTGCTCCTCCGATCCAAACTCATAGAGCGTGTCGATGCAGCTCTGCAGGCTCCAAATGTTCTGGAAACCCGCATCGGCCGCCGAGATGACCTCGGAGAGCATGGAGAAGACTACATTGGGGAGGTTCAGGCCACCGTACTTACGCGGCATGGAGACACCCCACAGGCCCGCCTTGCAGGTAGCGTCGATATTCTCGACCGTCTTGCTCGCATAGACCATGCGTCCATCGACGAGGTGCGGACCTTCCAAATCGACCGACTCACTGTTCGGCTCGATGATGTTGGCGGCCACGTCGCCCGTAATGTCCAACACGCGCTTATAGTTCTCTATCGCATCTTCGTAGCAGACGGGAGCGTCGGCAAACTGATCCTTGTCAGCATAGCCCTTCTCCTTCAGCTCCACGATGCGCTTCATCAACGGGTGATCGAGGTGGAACTCAATCTCCGGATGGTCGGTATAGTAATTTGCCATAATATGAATTCCCTGCCGCCCGGCCCTTAGGAGCCCGGCATGAGGGGGTCTTTTTTACTTTGTATTTTCCTTATAATATTTAATCAGCTTGGGAACCACCTCCTCTACGCTGCCCGTGATCACATAGTCGGCGATGCGGTTGATGGGCGCCTCAGGGTCGGTGTTGACCGAGATGATGATGCCCGAGTCCTGCATTCCGGCGATATGCTGGATCTGTCCCGAGATGCCACAGGCGATATAGACCTTCGGGTGGACCGTGATGCCAGTCTGACCGATCTGACGATCGCTATCGACCCATCCTGCGTCCACGGCCGCGCGGCTTGCGCCGACCTCTCCATGCAGGAGGTTGGCCAACTCAAAGAGCAGGTCGAAGTTTTCCTTTGATCCCACGCCGTAGCCACCAGCCACGACGATCGGCGCGCCCTTGAGGTTGTGCTTGGCCTCCTCGACGTGGCGGTCGAGCACCTTGACGACATAGTCCTCTGCCGGCACATACTTGGCCACCTCAGGATAGACCACCTCGCCCTTGGCCTTACCCTCATAGAGCGCCTTCTGCATCACGCCCGGACGCACCGTGGCCATCTGCGGGCGGTGCTCAGGATTGACGATCGTGGCGACGATGTTGCCACCGAAGGCGGGACGAATCTGATAGAGGAGTCCATCATAGTGCTTTCCGGCCTTGCGGTCGTCGAAGTCGCCGATCTCCAGTTCGGTACAGTCGGCGGTCAGTCCGCTCGTCAGCGACGACGACACGCGCGGTCCCAGGTCGCGTCCGATGACCGTGGCACCCATCAGGGCGATCTGCGGCTGCTCCTCCTTGAAGAGGTTGACCAGGATGTCGGTATGGGGAGCGGAGGTGTAGGGGAAGAGACCCTCGCCGTCGAAGACAAACAGTTTGTCCACACCATACGGCAGGATCTGCTCCTCGACCTTTCCCTTGATGTCCTTTCCGGCTACGATGGCGTGGAGCTCCACGCCCTGCTGATTGGCCAGTTTGCGGCCCTTGGTGAGCAACTCCTGTGACACCTCGGCCACCTTCGTGCCCTCTATCTCGCAATAAACAAATACGTTATTCATCTTGTCGTTTGTCTTAGCCAATAATCTTTTCGTCCAACAATTCCCTTACGAGGCTCTCGATATCCTTGTCCTCGCCGGTCAGCGTCTTGCTCTCCTTGGCCTGGAAGACGATGTTCTTCACGGCCTTGACCTTGGTGGGCGATCCGCTGAGACCACACTGTGAGGGGTCGCCATCGACATCGGCCACGCTCCACTGGTGGAGCGTCAGGTAGGGGCGCTCCTCATAGAGCTTGCTCCAGGGCTCCTCGCCCGTGCGCTCCATGGGGCAGGTGGCATACTTGTACTTCATCACGAGCTTGGCGTTGCACGGGCGGCACGGTGCAGCCGATCCATTGACGGTGACGACGACGGGCAGCGGTGTCTCCACCGTCTCCACACCTCCGTCGATATGGCGGCGGATCGTGGCCTTGCCCTCCTCCACCTTGAGGATCTCCTCAGCATAGGTCACCTGGTTGAGCCCCAGCTTCTGTGCTACCTGCGGGCCCACCTGGGCCGTGTCGCCGTCGATAGCCTGTCGGCCGCCGATGACGATATCCACATCGCCAATCTTTTGGATGGCCGTGGCCAGTGCATAGGATGTGGCCAGCGTATCGGCACCTGCGAAGAGGCGGTCCGTCAGCAGCCAGCCAGTATCGGCACCTCGGTACAATCCCTGGCGGATAATCTCTCCAGCGCGCGGAGGACCCATCGTCAGCAGGCCTACCGTGCTCCCCGGGTGCTGCTCCTTGAGGCGCAAGGCCTGCTCCAGCGCATTAAGGTCTTCGGGATTGAAGATGGCGGGCAAAGCGGCGCGATTCACCGTTCCTTCGGCCGTCATCGCATCTTTGCCCACGTTTCTCGTGTCGGGTACTTGCTTGGCAAGTACAACAATCTTTAAACTCATAAATCCTGTATGTGTTACTTATTTTCTTATTTCTATCTTATCCTCCAGTCTTTTCACCGTTTTGTATTCCACCAAACCGCTATTCGTGAAACAACCTGAGTGATGTATCCTAAAAGAACCGCTGCAAAGGTAGTTATTTTCCCCGTTATGGGCAAACATTGTGCACAAAAACGACAAAGATGTGCACAAATCGGGGCAAATGTGTAAACAAAATCCCTCATTTTGGGAAGAAGCCGACCGACTTTCTTGCCAAAACGAGGGATTTGAGACTTTATTCCAACGGCGCCCCATCGCCAGTAGGGCTATATGGTTCGACTACGCGAGCGACTATATGGTTCGACTACGCGAGCGACTATATAAGCAACTATATGGGCGGCTATTGGAGCAGCTTATAGGTTTCGACAGCTTATACGAGGGTAGCCACCACCTCATCGCGCGACTGCGGGAGCAGGTCGATGACCGGTATCTCGGGCAGGGTGTAGCATCCCGGGGCCAGTCGGAAGGAGGCGCGGGCCACACCGACCAGGATCTGCGCCGTGAGCGCCGGGTTGTTGATGCTCATGTCGAAGGACATACGCTGGTTGGGCGTCTTGCCGCTCGTGCCCTTGCGGGTGAGGTGTACGCCGTGGCCCATATCGCGTACGTCGTCCACCGACTTCACGGCGAAGACGTGGAGCTCGTCGTGGGCAAAGTAGTCGTCAGCCTTGAGTTCCGCCTCGACCTGCGCCACGGTGTAGCCGTCCTCCAGTTCCACATAGACCATGCGGCGATGGATGCCCTCGCCCAGGGGGATGGTCATGGAGAGCGCGTTCTTGACGCCCTTCTTGGAGCGAGCCACGACGCTGTGGCCCATCGACATACCCGGACCGAAGTTGGTGTAGGTGAGGCCCTTCGGGGCGAGAGCCTCCAGGAGCACGCGCACCACGGAGTCGCTTCCCGGGTCCCATCCAGCGGCGATGACGCTGACGCGGCCCGCCTTCTTGCAGTTTTCCATCTGTCGCGTGCGGTATTCGAGGATGCTGGTGTGGATGTCGAAGCTATCGACGGTGTTAATGCCCAAGGCCACCAGGCGCTCGGCGTAGTCGGGGCAGGAGCGCGTCGGCGTGCAGAGGAAGGCCACGTCGACCTCCTTGAGCTTCGTGATGTCGTCGACCACCTCGTAGGGGGTCAGTTCGAGTGGTTTGTCCTTGTCACCCTGACGGCGTACAACGCCTGCAATCTCAAAATCGGGGGCAGCCTCAAGAGACTCGACCGTGTAACGTCCGATGTTGCCGTAGCCAACTACGGCGGCTCTGATTTTCTTCATAGGTCATTAACTTTTTGTTATTCTGCAAACAATTTTCGCCGACAAAAGTACATTTTTTCCATGAAACGAAACGTCACCGACTTGTTTTTTTAACAAAAATACCTACTTCTTGTCATAAATCAAGCATCCGAAGTTTTGGGCCTCACCACTCGTTGTCATCAAATCGTAACCCGCAAAGCGCGCCGCGTTCCACATTTTTTGCCTAACTTTGCCCCCGATTCATGAACATATCGCAAATATGGAAGACAAGCATTATCGCATACTGGTGGTCGACGACGAGGCCGACCTCTGCGAGATTCTTCAGTTCAACCTGGAGGCGGAGGGCTACCGGACCGACGTGGCCTACTCCGCCGAAGAGGCGCTGACGCTGGACATTGCCGCCTACGACCTGCTGCTGCTGGACGTGATGATGGGCGAGATGTCGGGTTTCGAGATGGCCAAAAGAGTGAAGGACAACCCGCTGACGAAGCAGACGCCCATCATCTTTCTGACCGCGCGCGACACGGAGGACGACACCGTGGAGGGCCTCAACCTCGGCGCTGACGACTACATCTCGAAGCCTTTCTCGCTGCGCGAGGTGCTGGCCCGTGTCAAGGCGGTGCTGCGCCGCACGTCGCAGGAGGCGGAGGCGCAGGACGAGGAGGGCGTGATCCGCTACCAGGGGCTCGTCCTCGACGACAACCGCAAGGAGGTGTGGGTCGATGGGGAGCACGTCGCGCTCACGCGCATCGAGTATTCGCTGCTGCTGATGATGCTGGAGAACAGGGGGAAGATCCTGAGCCGCCAGCAGCTCATCAATCATGTGTGGCCCCACGACGTGATCGTGCTCGACCGCACCGTGGACGTCAACATCACGCGGCTGCGCCGCAAAGTGAAGGCCTACGCCGAGCATATCGTGACGCGGCAGGGGTTCGGCTACGGATTTGAGGTGAAGACCAACTGACGGGATAATGGGAGACGGAAGAATGAGACAGAACAACCAGCAGACTACGCAAGGGAACAACCAAGGGACTACGCAAGGGACTAACCAAGGGACTACGCAAGGGACTAACCAAGGGACTACGCAAGGGACTAACCAAGGGACTACGCAAGGGACTAACCAAGGGACTACGCAAGGGGACAACCAAGGGACCGCCCAGGGGCCCACGGGGCTTCCTCCCTTCGCGCCGCTGCGCACCCGCATCCCCGTGGGAATGCGCCTCTACCTCGGTGTGCTCTCCATCTTTCTGCTCTTTGCCTTCACCTTCATCGTCTATCAGCAGCGACGGGAGAAGGACTACAAGGTGTCGGTGCTCGACGCGCGCCTCCAGGACTTCAACGTGCAGATGAGCGAGGCCATCACCTCGTCGCCGAAGGACATCAAACCGTTCATCGACCGCTACATCGTCGACAACGACATGAGGGGGCTGCGCGTGACGCTCATCCGTCCCGACGGCACGGTCTTCTACGACACGTGGCAGAAGGACCTGAGCCACATCCACAACCATGCCAACCGCCAGGAGGTGCGCCAGGCCCTCGACGACGGCAGCGGCCACGCCATCGAGCGCAAGAGCGCCACCGTGCCGCAGGCTTTCTTCTACTCCGCCACCTATTTCCCCTCCCACCGCTACATCGTCCGCAGCGCCCTGCCCTACAACGACAACCTCGCCAGCGTGCTCAACACGGACAAAAACTATCTTTGGTTTGCGCTGGGGGCCGTCGTGCTGCTGACGCTCCTGCTCTACAACTTCACGCGCCGACTGGGCAACAACATCACCAAGCTGCGCCTCTTCGCCTCGCGGGCCGACCACAACGAGTCGCTCGACATCAAGGACCTGGCGGTCTTTCCCGACGACGAGCTGGGCGACATCGCCGAGCGCATCATCAAGGTCTATAAGCGCTACCAGCGCACGCGCAGGGAGCAGGACGAACTCAAACGCCAGCTCACCCACAACATCGCCCACGAGCTGAAGACGCCCGTGGCGAGCATCCAGGGCTACCTGGAGACGCTCATCAACCATCCCACGATCGACGAGAAGACGCGCCAAATGTTTTTCGACCGCTGCTACGCGCAGAGCCAGCGGCTCTCCTCGCTGCTGGCCGATATCTCGACGCTCAACGTCATGGACGAGGTGAAGGACCTGCACGGCAAGGAGACGGTGGACATCGCGCGGATGGTCCGGGAGGTCGAGCAGGAGACGGCATTGCAGTTTCAGCAAAGGCAGATGAGGCTCCTCGTCTCTCTGCCCGCCGAGCTGACGGTGAGGGGCGTGAGGAGCATGATCTACAGTATCTTCCGCAACCTCATCGACAACGCCCTGGCCTATGCGGGAGAGGAGACGACCGTCTATGTCAAGGCTCGTGCCGAGGACAACTATTGGCAGTTTACCATCGCCGACACGGGCCGCGGCGTGCCCGAGGAGCATCTGCCGCGCCTCTTCGAGCGCTTCTACCGCGTCGACAAGGGGCGAAGCCGGTCGCTCGGAGGCACAGGACTGGGGCTCGCCATCGTCAAGAACGCCGTCATCCTCCACCGCGGCAGCATCCGCGTCAGCAACCGCGAGGGGGGCGGACTGCAGTTTGACTTCTCCCTGGCCAAGGAATAAAAAAAACAAAGGTCAGCAGGGAAACAACTAAACAACAAGTACAACGCTTCGCGAGGAGGCGGAGGAGGAAGTGGGGGAGGCCTTAACGTAACATGTAACATGTAACATGTAACAATGCGACTCCATGCGACCAATGCGACGTGTATCTGAGAAGAACGCTTACACGACTTGTCAGCGCTTCGCGAGGAGGCGGAGGCGGAAGTGGGGGAGGCCTTAACGTAACATGTAACATGTAACATGTAACAATGAGGACGGGCACAAAAGAAGAAAAGCGGTCTGCCGCGGCGTTGTAACCGTATTGTAACGCGATAGCAAAAAGTTTGTAGCATCGTCGGCGTAACTTTGCACCCGAAGAAATTAACAAACATAACATTTACAACACATGGAGACCATTTATCTGTGTATCGTCATCTTCCTGCTCTGCCTGGCCGTCTTCGACTTGTTTGTCGGCGTGAGCAACGATGCGGTCAACTTCTTGCAATCGGCCGTCGGCGCCCGCGTGGCGTCGTTTCGCACCATCCTCATCATTGCCTCGGTGGGCGTGATGCTCGGCGCCGTGATGTCCTCGGGCATGATGGACGTGGCGCGCCACGGCATCATGATGCCGGCCCACTATTCCTTCCACGAGGTGATGACCATCATGCTGGCCGTGATGGTGACGGACATCATCGTCCTCGACGCGTTCAACACGCTCGGCATGCCTACCTCCACCACGGTCTCGCTCGTCTTCGAGCTGCTGGGCGGCACGGCGATGCTCGCGCTGCTCAAGGTGATGGGCGACCCCACGCTGGAATACGCCGACCTGCTCAACTCGGACAAGGCCTTGCAGGTGATCATCGCCATCTTCGTCTCGGTGGCCATCTCCTTTGTCATCGGCATGTTGGTGATGTGGCTGAGCCGCATCGTCTTCACCTTCCACTATTCGAAGCACAGCCGCTATAGCATCGCCATCTTCGGCGGCATCGCCTTCACGGCCCTCTCCTACTTCATCTTCATGAAGGGCATGGGCAAGAGCCCCTACCTGCCCGAGAACCTGCGCGACTACATCGAGGAGCACACCAACTGGCTGCTGCTCTGCACCTTCCTCGTCTCGACCGTCGCGATGCAGGCGCTCCACCTGTTCCGCGTCAACATCTTCAAGTTTACCGTCCTCATGGGCACGTTTGGCCTCGCCATGGCCTTTGCCGGCAACGACCTCGTCAACTTCATCGGCGTGCCGCTCGCCGGCCTCGACTCCTACCAGGACTTCACGGCCAACGCCCACGGCGAGACCATCGACACCTTCATGATGTCCTCGCTGATGGAGAGCGCCACGACGCCGCCCCTCTACCTGATTCTCGCGGGCCTGGTGATGATCTTCGCCATGGCCACCTCGAAGAAGGCGCAGCACGTCATTCAGACCTCCGTCGATCTCTCCCGCCAGGACGAGGGCGACGAGATGTTTGGTTCCAGCCGCGCCGCCCGCGCCATCGTCCGCTGCTCCCAGAACCTGATCGAGGGCGGCAAGCGCCTCTTCCCCGCCGGCCTGCGCCGCTGGGTGGGCACGCGCTTCAACACCAACGAGGTGGAGCTCCAGGACGACAAGGCCGCCTTCGACGTGGTGCGCGCCGCCATCAACCTGGTCATCGCCTCCATGCTCATCACCTTCGGCACCAACCACCAGCTGCCGCTCTCCACGACCTACGTCACCTTCATGGTGGCCATGGGCACGAGCCTGGCCGACCGCGCCTGGAGCCGCGAGAGCGCCGTCTTCCGCGTCACGGGCGTGCTGAGCGTCATCGGCGGCTGGTTTATCACGGCGGGCGTGGCCTTCATCGCCTGCGCCCTGGTCTGCCTCGCCATGTGGTTTGGCGGCGTCATCGTGCAGTGTGGCTTCATGGCGCTCGTGGTCTTCCTGCTCTACCGCAGCAACCGCCAGTACAAGGCGAAGAGCGCCAAGGCCAAGCAGGAGGACGACACTTTCCGCCTGATGATGCGCACGCGCGACCCGGAACTGGTCTGGGAGATGCTGCGCAGCCACGTGCGCGACACGCAGAGCACGGTCTGCAAGTATATCATGGAGCAATACAACGCCATCGTCGAGGCCTTTGCCACGCAGAACGTGCGGGCGCTGCGGCAGAGCCAAAAGAGCATGCGCCGCGAACTGGACCTGCTGAAGAAGTATCGCCGCCAGGAGATGCTGGGCCTGCGCCGCTCGCCGATGGACCTGGCCATCGAGCGCAACACGTGGTTCCACGTCGGCATCAACAGCGACCAGCAGTACGTCTACACGCTGCGCCGCATGCTCGCCCCCATCAAGGAGCACGTCGACAACAACTTCAACCCGCTCCCGAAGGCCTACGAGACGGAGTATGAGCCGATACGCCGCAGGGTCAACGAACTGATGCGCGCCACCTACGAGCAAATCTCCACGGGACAATACGCCAACTACCGCGCCACGCTGGCCGAGGCCGACGGCTGCAAGGACGACTTGTCGCTCGTGCGCAAGGAGCACCTCAACCGCATGCAGAAGAGCCACGGCACCAAGATGATACAGGTGGACCTGGTCTATCTCAACCTCCTGCAGGAGACGCAACAGCTGCTGAGCGTCATGCGCCACCAGCTGCGCGCCGCCAAGAAGTTTATGGAGGAGGGCCAGGGCCAGCTCCAAAGCCTCGCCGACTGATCGCCGGGGGGCGGCACGAGAACCGCAGAGAGCGCGTAGGGGGTAGCCTTCCCTCATCCCCTGCCCTCTTTGCTTCCCAAGCAAACAGGTATAGATTGCATTTTTTTGGATAACCAACAGGGCACCCGTCTTCTGCCGACGAGTGCCCTTGTTTTTTGTTTGTGTGGATCATGCAGAAATCCTTAACGGCATGATGACATGATGACATGACGACATGATGACATGACGGCGAGACAGAATGATGCGCTGCCAGCTGCGGGCCACCAAGAAGTTTACGAGGGATAGCCATCAGCTGCATTCAGGAAGCTACAAACCTCTATGGCAGATATTTCTCTTGTTTGTGTGCAGATATGAAAGCAGTAGAACTGTAAAATACGATAGTTTTGAACGGACAAAACAAATATTCTCCGTAGAAAACTATCGCTTTTAAGGATAAAGTTGTATCTTTGCAGCAACAGAATCCAGCAAGGGGAACTACCGGTACAAATATGATAGACTTCACACCAAATCATCAATATACAGAAATAATTGACAGCGATGTACAGGCAGAGATTTCTGCCAACAAATCGACACAAATAGTTATAGCCATAGCTGTTGTAGCCAGTATCATTTGTTTGTTTTTAGGATTTCAGAATCTATCATGGTGGATAATGATACCCATCACTATCATCATGATACCTGTTTGGATTGTAGCTTTGTTTTTCTATGCCTTAGCATCCTATCGGCCTCTATCAAAAGCTCAGGTTGCGAGTATAATTAAAAATGTTATTGGGTTTGATTTCGGTGATGACTTCACACTGCTGCAAACAAGTAGTCATGATCATGAGGAATATCTCTATCTATTCTCGGAGTCATCTTTTGAACCATTAAAGAAACATCTGGACTCCATTCCTGACAAGGATGGCCAAGAAGGTGAGCGTTCTATCAAGCATCAAATAAGCGTGAGGCTACCCACGGAGATTTTCCCTACGCCGAAGGCCGGTTTCTATCTATGCGACAACCGGCAGGTCAATGGCATGGGTAATATCGAGGCAATAGAGGTCGATTATCAAGAACGTACGTTGAAACATACATTTACTATATATTGAGGTGGTGCGAACAGAACTGTGTCACGGCTTTGTTCTTTACTCTCTCATTTACAACGATTTGACTTACCATTCGTACCTTGGTTTTGAAACCTTTTTATCACATTTTTGGTTCTTGTTCGCCAGCAAAAGGTATGGTATATGAACTATCAGAGACGGATCGTGTTGCGATGGTTTGTTCTGTGTTGCAGCCATGTGTGGCAGCCATGTGCATTCTCATTGAGCAAGACCAACACATAGAGCCCATTCCCGATTTTTGTCATTTGTGTCAGTTTTCGGGAATGAATAGGTAAAATGCCACTGACTTCTCAATGTATTTTGGGGTCGAACAGTATGAGGTTTTGAATGTAAACCACATAAAAGGGGTTCATCCGGAAAATCGAGTGATAGGGTTTGTGCTGTTGGCAATACGTCCTCCTGAGTTAGGGAAAACAACAAATACAAGTTGTTTTCCATGTGTCCACGTCGAATCACTCCATTTTCGAGAAGAACCATAAAAAGGCCATTTCTATGGCTCAGGGGAGATTGTCCGTGGATAGACACCTCTCCTAAGCAAAATATTTCTCATTCTGATTTACGATTGAATCTCTGAATTCTTTCATGATTCTACTTCTTTTACGGTTATTGCTCCTATCGTATCATGGGTTGCTATCTTCAGAAGAAGTCCAAAGAAGTCCTTCTCGTCCAATCGCCAACTTCTGCAGACTATCTTTCTGTTTGCTCCTTCTGGAAGCATATTGGTAAAAACCGGGAATAGATAATCAGATTGATAGGGGGCTTCCCTGAAAGGCATGGTAAGCGAGACCGGATCGTGGGTCCTATCCATCATATATTGCTTGTCGTATGTAAAGGTATAACCTCTGCCCGGAGTTGACTCCTCTAAGAGTCCTGCCTCTGTGTCGTGGCAATAAACGATAGCTTTTCTCATAACTTACTTTATTTAAACCGTTTGACGAATCACATATTTAACCTCCATGCCAAGGATGTCCATGATTTTTTCAACCGTCGACAGGGAAGGGTTTCCTTTGCCGCTCTCTATTTTCTTGATGGTCGAAATGGCTATCTCGGACATGTCAGCGAGGTCTTGCTGGGTAATCCCCAAGGCCTTGCGCTGGAGTTTCATTACTTCTTGAATTTTCATATCAAGTAGTGTATTATATTGTACTTTTTGTGCAAAGGTAAGAAATGTTTTGGGATTAAACAAGAAAAAGTATCATATAATGTTCTTTGGTGAAAACTTATCTTGAAATAGCTATAGAATAAAATGGGAAAGAAGAACTCTGCTTTAAGGTGGTAATGCAAGTTATCACAAAATGCCACTGACTTCTCAATGTATTTTGGGCTCGAACAGTATGAGATTTTGAATGTAAACCACTCAACTTTCGCATGTAAGCTCCACACGCCCTGAAAGGGCAGTAGGAGCTTTTGGGCCTTCAGCCCGTTCTTGAACCACTTGCGAAACTTCAGTAAACCACATATAAGGCCATTTCCATTCCCGATTTTTGTCATTTGTGTCAGTTTTCGGGAATGAATAGGTAAAATGCCACTGCTTCTCAATGTGTTTTGGGCTCGAACAGTATGAGGTTTTGAATGTAAACCACATATAAGGCCATTTCCATTCCCGATTTTTGTCATTAATGACACTTTTCGGGAATGGATTCTTTCTTTTCCAGTAAAAAACGTACCTTTGCATTCCCGAAAGTTGACACTAATGTCACTTTTCGGGAATGGCCATGTCTGATGGAGATGACAACGTTATCGAGTTGGAGTAAATCAGAAAAAGATTGTTCGATGCTGCTTTATATAAGTTGGGAGCAGCATTGATTTGAGTAGCATAGAATGAATGCAAAAACAAATTCCTTATGGCAAAGATTATTGTAAGAAACCAAACGATAAAGACTCTAACAAAAAATGGAGTTGACTACATCTGCATTACCGACATAGCAAGGCAGAAGAATCCAGTTGAGCCTAAAGATGTGGTAAAGAATTGGCTACGCTCCAAAAACACCTTGGAGTATTTGGGACTTTGGGAACAGTTGAACAACCCTCATTTCAAAGGGGTCGAATTCGACCCCCTTTTGAAAGAAGCGGGTTCAAATGCTTTTACAATGAGTCCGACTCGGTGGGTGAAACTTACCAATGCAGTAGGTATCGTTTGCAAAACTGGAGCGAATGGAGGCACTTATGCCCAAAGGGATATTGCCTTTAAGTTTGCCAGTTGGGTTTCTGTGGAATTTGAACTGTATTTGATAAAAGAGTTCCAGCGACTGAAGGAAGAAGAGCAAAAGCAGTTAGGATGGTCTGCCAAGCGTGAGTTGTCCAAGATAAACTATCGCATCCACACGGATGCAGTCAAGGCGAATCTCATTCCGTCAGAGGTAACTCGTGAGCAAGCAGCCATGAAGTATGCCGATGAAGCGGATGTACTCAACATTGCCATGTTCGGCATGACGGCAAGGCAATGGCGTGAACAGAATCCCGACAAGAAAGGCAACATTCGTGACTACGCCAGCATCAACGAGCTTATTTGCCTGTCGAATATGGAAAACCTCAACGCTGTGTTTATCAATGATGGAATGCCTCAGTCTGAGCGACTGATAAAACTCAATCAGATTGCCATTCAGCAAATGAAGATTCTCGAGGATACTGGTGGACGAAATCTTTTGCAGTAGAAAAGTTAATTTCATCCATGGAGCGTTATGACTCGTTGGGGAAATCACACAAACAGATGAGCGAATAGCTAAGAGGGCACCCGTCGGCAAAATGACGGGTGCCCTTGTTTTGTTGTGGTCTTGCCGTGGCTATACGCCTGCCATGCAGCTCGTCACA